>Ga0307514_10004292_pt1 | contig 13161 bp, 8 predicted proteins | sample 16_EM_MG_FD_203088 | JGI IMG/M metagenome (GOLD analysis project Ga0307514, IMG submission 203088) | Populus trichocarpa ectomycorrhiza microbial communities from riparian zone in the Pacific Northwest, United States - 16_EM | ecosystem: Host-associated > Plants > Roots > Unclassified | place... | reverse complement strand
AAATATAGAGTTGAATTAATTTTTTTATGAATATTACAATATTAATGAGTTGGATTTATATTTTTTATTTTCATGAGTTTATATTTAAAGATGGATTTATAGCATCAACTTTAGGTGTCATAACACCCGCCAATATTAGATATAATTTTCATATCTTGTACTATTACTAAATTCTAGTTACCTTCTTCTTCCTTCAATAAAAACACAAGCTATAAGAAGTCACAAACAAAAACTTTAAAGTTAAAATATTTTTAAATAAAATAAAAATAAATATTCAATTTACAAATAATAAAATATAAAGATAAAAAAATATATATATAATATACAGTCAGTTTAAAAATTCTAACCCGTGATATCTATTTTTTAATTGTTTTTATACATTATCATATTTTATATCTACATTATCTTGAGAGATACGAACGGCCACGATCTGCACGATCTGTCATACGACTCAGACCTTGCATTCTCATCCTCGTCAAGCTCACAGAAGATCACAACATAAAACGGAGCATCACCGTTCTACCGAGAGAGCCACACTCTGACGAGAGCCGCAAATGGAACTACTGCAGCTAGCAGAGCTGGAGCGAGTCCAAACCGGAATCCTCAATGAAATATCAAACCTGGATCTCACTCTCCTCTCCAAACAACGATCTCTCCGCCACCGCCAACGACGTCATGGGGCCACCGAAGCTCGTCTCTCCGCCATTATCCGATCAAACGGGTGTCACTGACTTCGTCTTCGTAAAAGCTCCCACCGATTACTACGACCGGTCTATCGAGTCCCGACTCGACAATCTCGGTGCCGCCTCTATTCATCACCGCTGTAATAGGATCGTCTTGGTATATTGTTATTTAACACATTCGCTATATTTTTTCATTTACCATCTTAATTTGGTCAAATTTATAGCTTTATTAAGCTGTAATGAGGTTTTTGGATGTTAAAAAGTTTCCGAGGCTTAAATTTAATTGGACGCTGACCTTTATAGTTAAAGGAAGTTTTGACTCAGCGAAAGTGCTTATAATATGGTTACCCTCGTGGAATTAAGTGAGGATTGAGTGTGAATTGATGACTAAATTTTATGCATTTGATTGATTATTCATCAAAGAGAGATTAAGAAGATGGTGCATAAATGCATTCGCTCCATTGGATATGTCAAAAATTTGTTTGCAGTAATCTACACATTGTTGAATTTGTTTCCTATGCAAATGAAATTAGGATGCCCCGTGTGTTTTACCGATAGAATGAAATGAATGCAATCTTTGGAAGTTAATGATTGTTTTTTTGATTCATTATAGATAATGATGGAAAGGGTAGCTATTTTTGTGCTTTTAGTACTGTTCACATGGCTTAGGTTTAGGGAAACATGGGAAAGGAGAGGGCAGGCGAGAGGAGAATGCGGGGATCGTCACTGAAGATTCAATGGGGATATTCTTTGTTAGATATTAGATTCCTTGGTGGTAACTAGTTAGGAGTTCAAAGTTCTGAGTTTTGGGTACAAACAATTACAGACAATTTGGTTTTGCTTGGTATTCTAATACAAATATCATGTCCCGCATTCCATAGTCTATATCTATGATTAGGAAAGGAGTATGAGCATCTTATTTATTTTTGCTCTAGAAGTAAGAGATGGGAGAGGGGGTAAGGGATTTGGACTTTGGAGGATTCAAAAGGTTAACTGCACGTGCACCACCTCACAAAAGTTGGTGAAAAATATTACTATACCTATTTGGAGCATGCATTTATCAATTAACAATAATTAAGTGGCATTTTGTGGATCTGAAAACTAGCTATGTTTTAGTTTTCAAAAACTTAAAAGTTTGACATTACTCAATTTAGATGTAACCTGGTCTCTCATGATAAAGTGTAATTCTTACAATAATCTCTCCTTGAGACTGCTGGAAAGTTGTTGCAAAGCGAGCACTCATCTGGAAATATCCATTAGCAATAACAGCACTAACCTGCTTCTTCTAGTAGTGTCAATTTAATATTTTTCATCAGTCGTCGATATTAGGATGGTTACTGAATAGAACTGTATGTTTTGGCAATTAGTATCAAAGTATTATCATTTTCTTGTATGTAAAACTCATCTTATAAGCCACAATTCATCATTTGCCTTCTGTATAACTTTGAATGGAATCATACTATGGAGTATCTAAATTCAGTATTGAACTATCTTCTTTTTCTTAATGTATGAGTTCCTAACCAAGAGATTTATCCTTTGACTTACTGAATGATGGGTTAAGTTCATTCATTTCCTCAGGTTAATACACAGGCCCCATCCCAAATCATTGACTGCGCAGTGATCACAATAATTCAAAGTATTGCATTGTTGTTGTTCTGGTACATTGCTGTTTCCATAATCCATATTTACAATTTTCCATTTATGTGATGCCTGGACATCTTACATGTGGACACCTCCTTTATTTCAGCACACTGTTTGATTCAATGCTGAAGCGGTTAAAAACTGTTTGTTTGCACTCAACGATGGGAAGGTATCTAAAAAGAAAATCAATTGTAAGTTGTTATCCTCTTGATGATCATAAAGGCTCATATAACAACTTAAATAATCATTCTTCAAATGGAAAGGAGTGGTTTATTGATATAGGTTGCAAGTGTTTTTCAAGTCATTATGAATACATTTTCTGTGAATTCTCTTATGCCTTTGTGAACAAATAATGTCAGCAGTCAGTAACGATTGCAATACAATTCAATAGTTATTATTGCGCATAAGAGGTGGGTAACAATTAAAAACACTGTCCATTAACTATTTGGTTATGTATTAGAAGTGGGTGGATATTGCATTTGGTACTGGAGACTGGATAGTTAATTCAATTTAATTGATGCAAAGTAATAATATTGATGGCTCTTGGATCTGTGGAAGTCACCATCTACCCAAGCTTTTGGGTTGTTGTTCTAGTATATCATAGTTTCCAACAGAGCTGTGCCATGGCACATCCATTGTGCTAGTGATACGTCTTTCTTAATGTTTTACTATTTCCATTACCCTTTGCTTCTTATGCATAAATAACTTGAATATACTCTGGTAGTTTCCTAAATCATGCAATATGAAGAAAAAGGTAAAGATCAGTTTCCAATGGTTAATTGACAATAAATAAATAAAGAGTTTGCATGCCTTTGTATATCCGTGGAATGGAGTACCAAGATGGACACTGACTCACCTCATGTTTCCTCACATGAAGATATCAGGATTATTTTTAAAATTAGCACAGTAAATTAAAAATTTTGTTAAAATAACACCATTTAATTTTTTTTTTAGATAAAATAGCATAATTTTATTTTGTCACGCTTCAATATAACGATATTTAAACATGTCGCGCTTCTAAAATGTGACAATTTAACATGTAGTCTTACTACCAATTTTTTGGCCCAATTGGTTAACTAATTGAACCAGTTGTGTAAACCGGTCGATCGTTTCATATAAAAACTATAATTTTATAAATTTTTTCTTCCAAATATGTTTTATAAGTCAAAATATACATTTGTTTTTTCTTTCCAATCTGTAGATTCAAAAACAGACTCTAATTAAAATCTTAAAAAATTATTTTTCACACAGCAGTTGTCCTTTGTTTTTCAAGATCAATAATGTAGTCGGACTTGCGATAACGAGTGATTTTGAGCAGTCAGTTGTGAGTTTACCATAGCTAGATGAAGATCTGTCTCAAACAAATTACGCGGATGACCCAACAGATGCATTTATGACTAGTGGGACAAGTCTAAGCCCAAGAGAAGGTCTGGTCGTACCAGACTATAATAATGGTTCGAAAAAGCTATAATTTTTTATTTGATTGTTGGATTGCGTTTAAATTTTAACAGAAGTTTCTTGAGGTCATTTTTCTTATGGAATTGCTACTCTGACCATCAGGTTTTTAGATTTAAAAAATCTGGTCTCTGACACCCTGATTTTGGTAGTTTTGTGATTTCTCTTATGAACGGATTGACTGATTTGTTCTAAATTTAATTGATGTCATTGTCATAAATTGTGATATTAATTAAAATTTTATCGCGGTTTCTAACCGTGATATTTAATTGATGCCGTGGTTCAAAACCGCAACATTTAAAAGTGTATTTTTTCACTAAAACTTTTTGTTTGTGTAGTTATTCAACATTTCTTTTCTTTTTATATGCTAATTATTCAATTTATCCCAGATATCATGATTGCATAAATATTTCAATATCTTTTATCAGCATCATTAACATAAGTTGCCGATATCTCCTCTTGTTTAAAATTTACATATACCCTCCAATATTCTTTTATATCAAGATTGTGGAAATATTGTTTGAAGAATTTCGATTCCCATTTGACTTTGTGCGCGTGTCCAAGTGAATGGCTTGTGAACAACAATCATAAGTCAATTGATTTGACTGATAAGAATGTTGTTCCCTTTCATAGACGCATAAGTAGTCATGATTTGCCTATTGTCAGTAAAAATTAGAACACATAGACAAGATTTGTGGAGGACATGGCTTGTATGAAAAATGAACATGACATGTCGGGTTTCATTGACACCTTTTCTTGTCTGCTCTTGTATTCATACAAAAGTTATAGCTTAAGTGGTTATATGCATGCACTATTAAAAACTACAAGTATGGCTATGAAGAAAATACTTGAAGAATTATACAGCATCGTGAAAATTTGAGAAAATGATGGTTGTCACAAGAATTGTCATTTGCATGATGACTTTGTTGAACAGGGAACATAAAACAAACTTAAGATACCACAGGAAATGCTGAAAGAATTGCGTCATTGAGAGCTCTACCCAAGAAGTGTTGAATAATATCTTCACGATAGAAATATTTCAGTGATGGATGTTGTGTTATGTTTGAATGCCCTTATGTTTCTTTGACTGATAAATCTGTAGGACTGGACATAGTTAAGATCATCTGGGAACTAGTAAGTTTGATGATTACTTATTTATGTAAGACTGCACCATAGAAAATGCAAGTTTTGCTGTAAATTTTACTCCCCTATTCTGTTTCTTTTTTGTCGGTTTTTTTCTCTTTCCCCTGGTAGGCTTGTAACACAAGTGCAGTTTCATCAACCTTTATGTGATTCTTAAGTGAGAAGGCAATGCAATGTCGTTTTCTTTCTTTCTTATTTTTAACATGCAGCGAGGCTTGCCCCTGAGGAGACATCAGCTAAGCTGATGGGACGTGAGCATAATGCAGTGACGTGTTAGCTTGAAAACAGACATTCCGATAAATACTCTTCTTTTTTCTATGAAATCAAGAGATGGAAAGTGTTCTTTCACTATTTAGTAAGTATCTTGATATTCTCTTCTATTATGTGTTTTATTTCACCTCATTCTGACTTAGAAGATTGGATTATAGCCAATCTCATGTTGCAACTTTTAGCATTCAATGCCTCTTCAAGCTTCGTCCTGGCTTGCAAATATGTTGGTAATCTTTGGAAGGAAGATTAATTGCTAAGCTGTACAGCTTAATGTAATTCCCAGAGTTCGAGAATTTAGGATCAATCTCTATCAAGATTTGTTGGTTTTGATCCAAATTCTTCACTTGAACGCCTTTTCACTTCCTGTGGTGTAAAGCTTACCTAAGGTCTTCTTGATGTGCACATGTACATGTTTTCCAGACAGTACACGCTTCAGTGTTCTGTCTTGCTTGATGCAGCATGAACACTTCGACAGTTTGTCCCAAGGATTAATGGCTGAGGTAGATACTTATCCCTGTTTTGCGTATGGGTGGTGTGGCTGTTTTGTATACACGGCATGGAAATTTTGGCAAAAAAGAAAAGTAAACTGTACTTTTGATTTGTTATTCGTATCATGAATGCTAACATGGAACTATTTTTTCATTAATCAAATCGTCTGCTGTGCCAGCTATTGAGTATTCAAGTGGTCCATGGTTCTAAACATCATACTGTCAAATTGGGATGTAACGTAGTGGTCCACTGTAATGGTGGTCAAGATCAATGATTTTCTGCCAGTCGACTGACACTAAAATAAACTTTGGGTTGACACTTAACGTTGAGTTGCTCGCATAGATATAGGCCTGAGCTAGCTGGGAATATTTACTGCAAACAGCTGTAGAGATGCATATCTGTCTCTGTGATTGTGCACATACATTTGTATAGGGAACATCGTAAGATGTGACAGGGAAAGATGAAGTCTTTCAAAAATATTTGAGATTAGCAGGGGATGATCCTGAAAGATTGACACACAAGCGTATGGATATATATACATGAGGTGAGAGAATTATGCCTATCATTGCAGTCTTACTAATTGGATTGAAGAGTTTTGATCTCAGGTGATTTGGATGAAGCAATTGTAAGACTCATTCCTGATTTCTTGTTGGATGGTGGAGAGGTTTCTCTGAAGCTGGCGATAAGGACCTTGGAATTTATTCAGGACATGAAGAACAGACATTTCCATCAAGTTTTTACAGAGATTTATTTAAGGACAGTAATGATATTTGAAGTAGAAACTTTTGCTGTGCACTTCATGGGTTCTTGGGATTGAAATTCTGTTGGAAGATCTTTAGATCTGTAGCGAATATATTAATTTTTGTTTTTTTGCTAATGATATGGCAGGGAAAAGTCTACTTTTGCCAATATGACAGCAACTGCGGAATTTATTTTTTAATTATTAATATGGATGTTTGGGTTAGCTTTGTACATATCTCGATTCGATTAATTTCACGGGTTTTGAAATTAATGACCATGTAAGTTTTCAGTGACTTTGAGGTTTATAGGACTCAAACTGGTGATCTCTAGAAAACAAACCTAGAACCTGACTAATTAAGTTATACCCATAAATTCCGTTATCCTTGGTACTATGTATGTGTAGCTGTTCAATGTCCTGTATTTTTTCTCTACCTTCTTTCCGTTTAATCCTGGTGAAAGCTATAACTATAACATGATCCAATGTTGTTTTGAATGCGAATGCTTAATCCCTTTAAAATCTTGGTAAATGGAGCGCATTATTTTTATAGAGGAGCATCTTTTATGGAGCAATACTGGCAACTTCGCCCACTAGGTGTTATCATCATCTTTCACAATTTGTAGAACACCAATCCTAATAGGTTTTACAAGAATGATGAGAGGAGCATTACTGCACGGGTCCTTGTAGTATCCATGGAGCCTGGAGGTGAGGGTTCTCAGTCATGATTCTTCATGGTATCTCCTAGAGGTTAGCTGAATTTCCTTTTGTTCCCATGCCTCGGTGCAATTGATATCACTTGATGTTTGCGTATTATCGTTTTCACCTTATTGCAGCTGTCTACGGAGAGAGAACTGAAAAATCAAACTGCAGCAGATACGATTGCTTTCATTTTAGAAACACCAACCAACCAACACAATGTCAACAATGGCGAGAAATCCATGTCAAGTTTGTCCCTTTTATTCACAAATGTCATTAATACAAAAGCGTAAAATACAGTGAATGGGGCCTCCATCCATCTTTTCACATCTTCTATCACTTAACCACCTCATTTAAAGTAGCTAGCCACTGAAACATTACAGAGTTGTTGGAGCGAGCTGATATTGTGCATGTCAGAAATTTAGACTTCTTAGGGCATCCTTGTTGTCCAGTCACAGATCGAAGAAGCCACCATCTAAAAATTGAAATTATGGTATGTCTCTAAGACTTATCTCGATGTTTTGAAAGGCTTTAGAACTCGGTTGGAATGAATATTGAAAGGGTTTTTAAATTGAGAGAGTTTGCTGCCCCTAGCTCGTTGTGTAATGAAGGCTTTAGTGATCCTTTTAAACCAGTAGAGAAGACGAATATTCTGTTAACGAAAATGCTTAACAATATCGATCACAAGTATCACTCTTATTTCTGACAGAAAATATGAAAAAGTGTTCTTGAAAATTGTTTTTTTACCTTGTTCTGATCATTTTTACATTATTGCATGCAAATCTTGAAAATATGATCATCTTCCATTAAACAGAAATTTGGAGGAGCTGGGTTTATAAGTACATGTATTATCACAATATATAGACTGGTCTAGGGTTTTTTATTGTGGATGGGTGGTTTCCGATGGGGTTGTGCATAATCCATGACAGCTACATCCTCGGCAATGTCATTTTCCTCAGATCGCACAGCTTCCTCGGTATCATTCGCTGTTGATCCTAGCATAGATCGTCCTCGCCCCTTCAATCCCTGGGCAAACAATCAACCAAATTAACATCTCTATAAACATCCATTTAATTGAATATCCTTGACATTTATTGTATGTAAATATATATAAATGCATGTTCATACAAAATTTATTGATGATCAGCTACGGCATGTAATTAAGCAAATTCGTACTATATGCTACTCATGATCTCATTGCTTGTATGGTGCATGCATGAGCAAACCAATCTGCTTTACCATCCTGATGGAGGACATGGCGAGGAAGATGGGCCATGAGTCTTGGTCAGTACCACACCAAGAACATAACAGCCTAGCAACCATAAAAACCAATATCCTTTAATAAATCAATGATCATGGAGTATTTAACTCACCTCTATTATTATTTTAGACGACTGTTGCAAATCAGCCTGTGAAGATACGATAACTTTATTTCCTGCAGGTAAAACATTAATTACTATCACATAGGAAAGCAGTTTTATAGAGCATATTACTTTCTTTTAACATGTAAGCATTGAACAAATATTTATAAGACAAAGGCTAGACATCATTTCTCCATTTCCATAGATTATGGAGTAGAAGATTTAGTTTTTCTTTTTGCAAAGACATGGGTATCTTAAGATCTAGTTAGGGGTACTTGAAGAGACTCAATACCGTATTAAATATATGGAACCCTAGATAAGCTGAATAATTAGATTATAGAAGTTGAATTGCATGATTGATTTTCGAAAATGCAAGCGGTACTAGTTCAATATTGAAGAGTAACTTAGGATCCTCTAGGCCGAGTTATCGCGTTTGTTATAGTAAGGGTTTGTTTGTATATGTTCTATTTATGGTAGGTTGCATTCTGAGTTGGAAAATTACCTGAAGTTGCTCCTTTTGTGCCTTCTTCTTGCTTCATAAAAGCTTCTTCATCTTTCTTTTTCATAGTGGTTGCACTAAGTAAACTGATCTTACGAGTAATTGTTTCATCTCTTCCAACTACTTGTTGTCCTTGTGCTCCTTGCTCCTCTGAAACTGGAGGCATCATCTCCGATGGAGCTAAAGTAGTTCTATTGATATTCAGTTTATCGACATCTTGCACCAAAACCTGAAAATCAGACTGCATCAATTATCGTGGACGTAAAACAGTATAGACCAAAACTGAAATGTTTTATAAAAGCAAAATGAATTACTTAAATGTATACATTCACTTTTATTTTTTATATATCTATAACCTTGTTCAGGACTTGTTTTTTGGTTTCCTTGTCAGTAAGGCGAAGAAAGCGAGCATTGCATGCATGCAAAGAAAGACAGATGAGAAGCAAAAGAAAGAGAGTAGACATGGCGAGAGATGATCTTGGAAATCGATGTCACAGAATGAATGACTGTTAAGGTTTGTTTGGTGAGTTCACCGTCAGGGCTCATAAGTATTTGTAATGCTTGGAGTAGCAAGAGCATTTAATGCAGGTTTTGTATGGTCTGAGAGACGTTCTACAAGAGAACATGCAAATGTTTGGGTGATGAACCTTGAAAACGAAATCGAAGATATTCGGGGGCCTCCTTTGTCTCCTCTCTCTCTCTCTCTCTCTCTCTCTCTCTCTCTCTCTCTCATTTAAAATCAACCGTGGAGAACCAAGAAAATAGATAACATCATTATAGAGCCACATAATGAAAATGTGCATGGTGGTGGTGGTGGTGGTTTATTGGAAATTTGAATTTTAAAATGTATGTTTAATGTATATACCAACAGTATTTCTCAGTCTCTTTATGTTGTAACTCAAAGACAACCAGTTAGCTAGTCTAATCGTTTCTTAGCACATGAGTAGTGTTAATTTCTGCTGATCTGCAGGAACAATATTCCAGGGAAAATAATTTAAACAGGTTGACATTGCAGACAATCAAGTTATTTTGCATGCCTTCTTGCATCCATCTGAAGCTATAAGATGTCTTCTTCTTCTTGTTTTTTTCTTACCAGAAAACAAGTTGGGCGATTCTATTTTCTATCAGCATGTATAGGATCCACCATGGTAAATTAAGAACTGCTAGTACATGATACACGTGAGGCTCTATACAGCAATATAAAAAAAAATCTATAGGTCCGACCCATGTGTTTCTACAGAGGAATTCCATTCCTTGTCTTAGTTTGTGCATGGGATTTACTAACTGCATATGGGCTTGTCAGTTGAGACAAACGTTTTTGATCTTTGTTGACATTATTTCCATGGAGAATTTAATCTAACCTGTGAAAGGGGTGACCAGTCAATGTTCAATATTTCGATTTACTGTGCATAATTATTACTCCCTTTTTATTAGGCCAAACATTGCATGATATTAACAATGCAGCGGTCTTTCATTAGTTTCATTTTCATTTCGATTTTATTCATGAACATTTCTGAATTAATTTAGCTGATAATAATTAATTAATTGATAAACAAGCATAATATAACGATTTTCTGCGCCGATGCACGAAACAGAACACGATTTCGTGAAGGATATATGTGCATAGACCTCATATCACTTGCTAGAATACCAAAAAAAAAAACATAAAGAAAGGAATGGAAGGAGAAGAAGGGCGGTGACGGGGAGGCATCGATAGAACATGATCGTCCTTAAAATGTATGCTTTCTGTTCTTGTTTACCAATTGCTGCTGACTTCTCACGACATTTCTAGATAAAAGAAAACCCAGCTCATGGCATTGTTTGGAACTCACAGAAGCAAACAGAAACATCGTATATGTAACAGATGTTGTTTCATATATATCACCATTTAAGTTGGCAATGTCCTGTCACCGACTTGATCAGACTAAGGTTTTTTTTTTCTCACATCGATTTCTTTAATTTTCAGTAATATTGATATATAGCTCTGATTCTTAATATCATTAATTATCCATGCTTAAGTGTTAGTGATTGTTTTTTCTCTCTTTTTTTTCCTGGAGATTAATCTATACTGCAATGGTAAAAAGAGTTAATTATGCAGTATATATGGATATGGTACGTACATATAAAACCAAGTGAAACCTGGCCTGATCAGAGAGCGGTGTCTTAAATCTTTTCAAGAGCAAGTTGAAACACTAGGGACACGGGGACATGGAAAAGAGTGGGGATGTAGGGACAGAAAATTGGAGAGACAAAGGTGCATGACTAAACCATAACTTGCACCTCCTCTTTGGGACATGAAAGGGTCGGAAGCCCCCTCTCACCGTCTACAACGAGCATCAACTAGGCAGGTAAACCATGTGCTATTCACATAAACATGGCATTACCATGTCAGAATCTTGGGCCTCCCATTTGTAGCCCAAGCAAGGCAATGTGTTTTAATCATGTTGTGGTGATCTCTTGGTTTCCTGGTTTTCTTAAGGGTCAATTTAACTAGGAGCAGGGAGAGGGAGCTCTGACCTAAACAACTGGGAAGGATGTGGACATCCAATTGACATGGAGAAACCTGCCAAACAATTTTGCAAATGGAGCTGTTTAACATCTGCAATGCATTCTGAAGAATATGATCCTAACGTTGCAAGTTGCTCGCTCGTACACTTTCCATTTCGTTTTGAAAAACAAATAAAAATATTGAAGGTCACAGTTAAATCCTTTATGCTTGATCAATACTACATGTAAACGGCTAAACCTAATTTCTGAGTTCGTTTTATGACAATATACACAACAAAACTGTTGAAGAATTCACTCTTAATGTTTAGCATTCATCATTCTGTTGCTTTCCACGATTCTTAAATTGGGTAAAGATAGAATTTACATGGTGGCTAGTTCTTTTTCTTCCCAGCTTACAGATGAATGACACTGTATTCGGTTGCAAGTTGAGGGAAGGACAATTAAAGCTACACTGAATAAAGAACGATAAGGGCTTTGTCAAAAGAAAGGAAATAATGCAAGGAAAATAGGATTTTCTATGATTTTTTAAACAATTTCAGGTTTTAATTTGTTGATAATTTTTTGTTTTATCACCTTGCACAGATTTATTTTATATAACAAGGGGTTCTACACTGCATAGTCTATACTGATTTTACAAGAGGACAAAATCCCACGACAATGGAAGCCCAGTACTCCATTGTTACAACCGTGCGAGCCATTAGCAAGACCCACAACACTAACAGTAGTGTGAACGGCAACACACCAGAGATTTTTCAAGTGACAGCACATAAGCCATCATCGAAAGGCCGTCCCTCCTGAATTACCTGGCATCGGACTGTCAATAAGGCCTCGATATTTTCACCGTCTTCTGGAGTCAACCCAACTTGACCTCGTTTTGACATTTCAATTTGATTAATATTTGCTTTATTTTCAAGATAAAGGCTGAAATCGAAACCAGTCGATTAAAAAGCCCTTTGTGAAGTATTAAAAGATGATTTGGGAATGAAAGGGTTCGTCAAGCTTATATACATGACTGTAAATATCTTTACAAATAGGCAGAATAAAGAACTATTGACACGAGGGGGTGAAGACAATAGTTATGATAAATAATTTAGTGGAACCAGGAAATAAACGAGGCAACCACAGATGTCTACAGTGGAATCTGAGACCCAAAAGTGTTCTCTCCGCTGTAGGTCACATAGAGAAACCCGTCTTCATCCTTTTTATCCTCATATATTGCAGACATGATAGCACCTGCAAACAGCAAACAGATGACCATGTCATGCACCTTTACCGATCCAGAGGCTGATGACAAGATCTTGTGAGAAAGACTATTTATATATATGCAAGAGCTTACCTGTGGGTGGGAGGACATTATCCACAAATATAAAGATTGCCTTTTCTGCACTCAACTTGATTCTTTTGCGGATAACATAGACAAACTGTCCTACAGTCAGGTCAGCTGGAACAAGGTACCTGCATTTTTCAGGTTCAGCTTATAGAAAGCTCAATACCATTAATCATAGCAGCTTATCAAAATCCCAGTTATAAAAAAAAATACATATTTTCTAGGGCTAAACCACTTAAGAAAAGGCCATAATTAAAAGATGGAAAGGTAGACCATTCCACAGTGATAAAAAAAAGATATAAGATAAACTATTCCAGTGACACAGATATAAAGGTGCTCAGGTGTTATAG
>Ga0307514_10004291_pt1 | contig 13161 bp, 18 predicted proteins | sample 16_EM_MG_FD_203088 | JGI IMG/M metagenome (GOLD analysis project Ga0307514, IMG submission 203088) | Populus trichocarpa ectomycorrhiza microbial communities from riparian zone in the Pacific Northwest, United States - 16_EM | ecosystem: Host-associated > Plants > Roots > Unclassified | place... | reverse complement strand
GGGATTCGTACCACAAAGGACGTATAAACAGGTCCTTGAAAAATATGAGCAATACGACTTGGTTCTCGTTCCCGGCGGTGTGTCTTAACCTATCAAATCGCTCGCATTTCTAACCACGACCTCAATCGCTTTTTTGACAGGTATATCCGTTACACCTGCCACGGTCGATCCGTCACTCATCGAATTCCTCAAGAAACAAGCACACGGCGCAAAATACGTTCTGAGTGTATGTAGCGGAGCTTATCTCCTTGCTAGCACCGGGTGGTTGAATAAAAAGTGTGCGACCACGAACAAGTCGCGCTACAGAGAGATCGTGGTAAGCTTGAACTCAGATGATAACTGACTGGAGAACGCTCACATCCACCATTCTCCCAAAGGCTGGGACGGATAAATCAATCAAATGGGTGCCAAAAGCTCGTTGGGTAGTCGATGGAAATACTTGGACCAGCTCTGGGGTCACTGCTGGTGTGTACTACACATCCACTCCCGTGTATGCCCTTTGCTTACGCGATGGTGCGATCCTAGGGATCGACATGGCCAGCGCTTTCCTCGAGTTCTTGGCCGGCAAAGACTATGCAACATCTGCCAGGATAGGGCTCGAGCTGATTCCCAATGCACAGGATGACGATCCATTTGCAAAGATTCACGGTCTCGTTTGTGATTAGAATCTGTGACATTTCACGCTTCCTCGTTGATCGTTGCCTTTTACGGTAGTTTGTTCCCACCGCGTTCTTTCCTTATGATCGCTACTTCGCTCCGTAGGCTACGTTTTTGATGAAAGAAACTGACAACGGTCCGACAATGGACTTTTCGAATCGGAAAAGTGGCTCCTTAACACTCTCAGGAGCGTCAAAGATGTCCAACCTAATCCGATAGGTCTACTGATGTTCAATCCCCCGTTCCATAATTCAACCATCCCTCGCTTCAATCGACAGATGTGTAAGTTTAAGGCTGGAAGATCTTGAGCCGAGAAAGGGCTCGAATTTCAAGACATCACAGTAAACGTAAGCAACAATTTGTTTTCCTGCAAGCTTGAGCCAAACTTCGGGTTTAGCTGGGGAAGCCATTTTGGATGGTCACCTGTTGTGTTATGAAGCGACTCACAGTCACTCAATGATTGTATTTAAATCCTGACGAGGGTAAGCACCGAATATTTGATTCCCTTCAATCCAACTCCCAACAGCGATGTCTACCATTCCAACGCTTAGGCTCGCTGTCTGCCTTTACCCTGAGCTCACTCCTCTGGACTTCGTGGGGCCGGCCGAAGTCTTTGTACTGCTCGCGCCGAAAAACGTCAAGGCCCACGCGGAGTTGTATCCCGCTTTACCTTCAGTGCAGATCGAACCGACTTACTTTTCCCACAATCTGGAGCCCGTCGTCGGAGATGCAGGCCCAGGATTTAATCCACAGAGGACGTACGGAGAGGTCCTTGAAAAATTTGAGCAATACGACTTGATTCTTGTTCCCGGAGGTGAGCCTTGACTTTTCAGGTTGCTCGATTCTCTGATCATGACCTTATCTGGGTTCGCTTTTTCTTTTTTTCAAAGGCATACGCGCTGCACCTGACACGGTAGATCCATCACTCATCGAATTCATCAAGAGACAAGCACCTGGTGCAAAGCACATCTTGACTGTATGCAGCGGAGCTTGGATCCTTGCTGGCACTGGATTTTTGAATGGGAAGAAAGCGACGACGAGCAAAATGTTCTACAAAAAGATTGTGGTATGTTTCAACTTGGGGAGGGACAGCAATCTGTTGGATGACACTCACATTCATCGCAGGCCGCGACGGATAAATCAATTGAATGGGTTCCAAAAGCTCGTTGGGTAGTCGATGGGAATGTTTGGACCGGCGCTGGGGGCGCTGCTGGTACGTATTAAATACCCACCTCTGCATGTGCCCAGTGCTTACTTGGCCTCCTCGATGGTGCGATCCTAGGGATGGACATGGCCAACGCCTTCGTTGAGTTCTTAGCTGGCAAAGAGTTTGCAGCATTTAACAGGGCAGGGCTCGAGTTCAGCGTCAGGAACCAGGACGAGGATGAATTTGCGGAGCTTCACGGTCTCGTTTAGGTCACAGACGTACATTTTTGAAATCAATGACTGGAGTTTGAGGCGGGTGCTCTGGCTTGAGCATTCTGGCGCGGACCTCGTCTGTTTCGTTGTGCAGGGATGTCCAATACCTCCGTAAGACGTTTGGCCGGGGCCCGAAGCAAGAATGGTTCACCGTAAATACCGATATCCTGACGCCCTCGGGGAGGCCACCTGCCCACCGTGCGCCATCTTTCTTCATGACTCACATTGTAGAACTTCACGATCTCGCTTTGGCCGTCAACTGCCCACAACGTGGTCACTACTACCACCGTCTAAGTTCGTTCTAAATCGTCCCTATATCGATGCAGAAGTTGCAGGTAGTTGATACATACTACACATTTGCGACGTTGAGTTGGCGGTTTTTCCTCTTCTGGGTCGCTCTCATTTCCCTCAAGCCGAATCCCTGCTCGAAAACTAGTTGGACCTCCTCTAATGTCAAACCTGCCGTCTCTGGGAAACAGAACAAACAGAAGATCCATCCCAGAAGGCACAACCCGGCATAGAACCCGAAGGCTCCAGCTGGGGTGATACGATCCATGAGTGAGAGGTACGTTGCACCAATGAGGAGGTTTGCGGCCCAGTTTGTTGTAGTACAAAGGGAGGATCCGATTCCTCTGACTCCTAGAGAGAAAAGCTCGCCTTGTTGCCAGGGAATGTTGCCCAGTCCGGTAGCGTAGGAACCGACGTAGATGATCATCGAAACGAGGACCACGATGGACCATGATACTGGGTATTTCGTACCCTCGATTAGATTACCACCGGTCCTGCGTGTTAGATCTGACCAGAGGGTTGGTGAGGTTGCATCCCATCTGACGAGAGCCCAACAACACATACAGTAGAATGAGACCGAAGCAAGAACCAGTCCGATCACCATACCAGGAGCGGAATAGATCAAGATCTTCCTCCTGCCGACAATATCGATGTACTTGAGGGCGACAAGAGTGAAAAGAAAATTCGTTCCCGAGACGATTAGCCCAACGGCGATAGGCTGGTCAAAGCCAATGGTCCCGAAGAGGGTGGAGGAATAGTACATTAGGGTGTTGAAACCACATAATTGTTGATAACCTTGAAGGCCGCACCCGACGACTGAAAGCGGAAGCGGGGTATCAGTTAGTGGTCATACAAATTGCCCAGGGTGAAGAGGAGTTCACCGAGTGCGCGTCGATGAACCGGGACGGTGAAGAGCGATTTGAGGCGTTGAAATAGGGTGGTAGAGTTGGCGATTGCGATGCTCTCCTCTACGGATGCTCGGAGATGAAAGACCTTAGAGCAGGGATCAGAGTATCAAGCCACCCGAGTGGGAGCAATATGTTACCTTGAGGTCTAACTGCTCGGGGGTCGCGTATGGGTATATCTTCCCTAAGACCTGTTTAGCCTCGTCTAGTCTTTCCCTGAGAACCAGAATTCGAGCTGGAGAAGGAGCGCGTCACTCGTTTGCCGCTGTGAACCGTTCGAAAGATGCACCTACGTGACTCTGGTAAGAAAAACAGGAATCCAAACTGAACACCAGCTGGGACTGCTCCGAGCCCCACCATCCATCTCCATCCGTGGGGCACCTCGTATAATGCTTGATCAAGAGCATAAGCGATTACCTGGCCAAGAGTTATCATCACGACGTTGATGACTACCATGCGTCCTCGCAATTTTGTAGGAGAGAGTTCTTGGATATACACCGGAGCGACGCACGCTGCAATGCCAACACCGAAGCCGATCAGAAACCTATTTCCGATCTGCAGAAGGTGAAAAGGTTAAACTTTAGGAGGAGAGATCTTGGCACACCATAGACCACACATCGTGGCACACCGCCTGGCCAATGGCACCACCTACAAAGACTACATCTGCAATTTTGAGTACGAGCCGACGGCCGACATAGTCAGACGATGTTCCCGCTCCGAGCGCCCCAAGAAGAGCACCGAGCGTTGTAGCGGAAGTGATCAATTCCTGTGAAGAGGGGACGCATGGGCTTCACTTCTTGAGCACGGTGAGGCTAAGAAAAAAACCTTTTGACCAGAGGAGAGCGTCGTTGGACCAAGATCGGAACCGATGGTAACGAGCGTGCCAGAGATAACACCAGTGTCGTAGCCTATTGGCGGCGGCGCAGACGTTGATCGCTATATGTAAGCGACCGCGGACCGGAAGTTGGAACGAAATTGTATTGAAAACGTACCAAACAAGAGACCGGAAATGCTGCTACATGCAACCAAGAGCCAGACGAACAAACTCGTTCTGTCCTCGCCGTCTGCAACCACAGACGAATCCGGTTTCGCGTTGCCCTTTGTCTCCTGCAGTGGATTAGAACAACTATCCTTTGAAAGCTCAGCTTAGATGTCTTGCCACACCTCTTTCTTTTCGTCCGACATCGTGAGGCGTGGAGAGGGCAAAGGGCCTTTCCGATGTTTCCCCACTTGCCCCACGTTTTTATACAGCTAGCCGAGCCTTATTTCTGGAAACGCCTTCCCGATACTCTGTATAAGAAGTGATGAACGGGAGAACCGCCACAGGGCTTCCCTTCGCTGTGTGATAATCGCCTTCCGTGAATGTTGATGGGGTTCAGGTCGTAGCACCTCGTGAAGCACCTGCAGTAGCTGTTGCGGGAACGCTCAGATTATAGGTAGTGACAACAGAGACTAGTTTACAAGCCAGGTGGACAGGTAGACAAAGAGACCCACGCCGATCAACGCAGCCGCAAGGTCATCCAACAAAACCCCAAACATCTGGAAGTATCGTAGCCCGTTCATAACGGTAGAGCGTAACGTTGGAGGAAGCACTGGCAGAGCCATCAACAATATCGTTGGCGGTGATATTGGGTCCTATAATTCAGAATTAGTTTATGGATGAGAGTTTCGAAGAAATCGACGAACGAATCCGGAAAAAATGCGGAAGGAGAACAAGAGAAGTTCTAACGTGGCTAGAGCCCCCCAGAATGGCTGAAGTATTGTCAAGATTTAAACAAAAACCGGAACGTGATGTTGACGCACCATGGGTTGTACCTGCCATGTTTTGCCTTGTGTCCTGATCGACTGGGGCGAGAGCCTGGCCCAGCGAGCCCAGAAGGAGTTGTCCTCGCCCTCCCAAGGAGAACTTTCGCTGTGCACTGTAGGTTCTCTCCATGCGGCAAAGAACGCGAACAGACACCATACTGATATAACGTGTATCAGTGGCAAGAGCTTTTGTAGTTTCGATCGAGGTTTCGGAGCGACGGGGAAGGTGGACGAAGAATCGCTGAAGGCGGTGGTGGAACCCGGAGACCCTTGCCGTTGTTGCTGGGCAGCCATAAGGGCATTCAAAAGGTCCATACTGGGCTCCTCAGAACCAGCCCTCGGCGCGGGCTGAGAGGGACCGGCGGCAGACAACAATGGAGGCTCGCTCGATCCCCGATTAAACCCTGCACCGAGAGCCCGCATGAACAGCTCTTGTTGTGCCTCTGACCATACTGAAGGATCAAGAGGTGCGGTGTCGTTCAGCAGGTCGACACGTTGCTTGCCAGCAGAATCAGATACTGATCGTGGTTGGGAAGGTAGTGGTAGTTCAGGGGGATCTTCTCCGACAAATGTGTCGGCCGTGACAGTTTTTGAGGTTATAGGCGATTCTATGCGTGAAAGTCGTTAGAAAATACTCCCAGCAAAACGTGAGATCAGACACACCTGTATTGATGTATGTTGCATCTTCACCTCGAGCAGAGCTTGTTAACTTGGACAACCTGTCCGTTCCTCTGCTAAGGATGGCCTTCCTACGTGCCTCTGCCCGTGCTTGTGCCGTCGACATCGTTACGGTCGTGGCGGAGGTGGGGGACGAATGGACTGGCTCGAGTTGAAACTGTCGGAAGTATTTGTGGCCATCATCGTGATGTCGTGTCTGTTGCCGGGGAATGCCGAGGAATTTGAATCTCCGACTGAAAGAGGAATTGGCGAAACTTGGTTGGCTGGACTGTCTGACCCGTTCTTACTATTTTGCCCGACGAGCTCAACGAGGAAGAGCCTCCTCCGACCGTGCCGCCGCGTCGACCCGCCGACCTCCTCTGTCCAAGTCCATCTAGAGCTTTTGACCGACAATGTTGCGGCTGGTCGTGAGGCAGAGGAAATGCTTAAAACTGGGTGTCAGTGCGTATCAGTTTCCGTTGCACCTGGCTCAGTTCGAAACGGTCCTCCTTCCCCCACGATGCTCACAAGGCGTGTTTAGGCCGAAGGACATTTGCGTCGACCCCGTCCCTTCTGGCTGATATCACTCTCACCGTAGACGGAAAGGAAGTCACTGTTCCGCAAGGTATTCTACGGAATCTCTATGATTTCCCAGTCTGCGTCGTTAATTCGTCCACGCAGGTTCCGCACTGATCCAAGCTTGTGAAGCAGCTGGTTCCGTCATCCCAAGGTATGTTCACCACTCGCGCGCCATCCAACGTTTCATCACTCATCCCGCCAAAGATTCTGTTACCATGACAGGTACTCTCGATGTATCCAAGTGCATCAACTTCCTGCCTAAATGCGCCCTAATAGACTTGCTATCGCGGGTAACTGTCGCATGTGTCTCGTAGAAGTTGAACGGTCACCAAAACCTGTCGCGTCTTGTGCGATGCCAGCCATGCATGGATCGAAGGTTTGGACGAACACACCCCTTGTCCACGAAGCTCGGTCCGTCCCATCTCCCTATCCTGCGTAGGTTTATTCTCATCCCGCGTTCCGCGCGCAGTGAGGGTGTTATGGAATTTCTGCTCGCCAATCATCCGCTGGATTGCCCTATCTGCGATCAGGGTGGTGAATGCGACCTTCAAGACCAATCAATGCGTTACGGTTCCGATCGATCGCGCTTCCACGAAATCACCGGCAAGCGTGCCGTTGAGGATAAGGACCTCGGACCTCTCGTCAAAACCTCGATGAACAGGTGTATTCAATGTACACGCTGCGTCCGTTTCGCCAACGAAGTTGCTGGTGTTGAGGAGCTGGGTACCACTGGTCGCGGTAACGACATGCAGATCGGCATGTACGTGGAGAAGACAATGAACTCGGAGTTGTCGGGCAACATTGTCGACTTATGTCCCGTCGGTGCCCTCACGAGCAAACCCTACGCGTTCAAGACCAGGCCATGGGAACTGAAAAACACCGAATCCATCGATGTCATGGATGCCCTTGGTTCCAACATCCGCATCGATTCGAGGGGGGTTCAAGTGATGCGCGTCCAGCCACGGACGAACGACGACGTCAATGAGGAGTGGGTCAGCGACAAAACACGTTACGCCTACGACGGTCTCAAGTATCAACGACTGACAACACCCTTGATCAAGAGGGGCGACCGTTTCGTGCCTGCCACATGGGAAGAGGCCTTGGCTGCTGTCTCAGAAGGTCTTTCTAAATCTGGGGCTAGGGAACACGAAATCCAGGCCGTTGCAGGCCATTTTGCTGACACCGAGTCCTTGGTTGCTCTAAAGGATTGGGTGAATCGTCTCGGTTCCGACAACCTCACTCTTGACCAGCCTGGCGGCCACTCCCAACCAGTCCATGGTGTCGACGTTCGTTCAAATTACCTGTTCAACTCTACCATACCTGGCGTAGAGGAGGCTGATGTCATTCTTCTCGTCGGTACAAACCCCAGACATGAGGCGGCCGTCCTCAACTCACGTATCCGCAAGAGTTGGTTGAACTCGGGTTTGGAGGTTGGCTTCATCGGGGAGCGTGCTGACACCACATACGGGTATGACTACCTTGGTGCCGATGGTACTGCCGTCACCAACCTCGTTTCTGGCAAGGGGGAGTTCGCTGAGAAGCTTAAGAATGCCAAGAAGCCGTTGATCATCGTCGGCAGCGCCTTGGCTGAACATCCTGATGGTGCCGCAACATACAACACTCTTGCCAAGCTTGTGGAGAAGCACAAGGCTACACTATCGACGTCCGAGTGGAATGGATTTAGCGTTCTCCAAAGGGTGGGCCGGCAACATAATATCCAGGTTACCAGCTGACAGTTTATGCCTAGGTTGCATCCCGTCCTGCCGCCTATGAAATTGGCTTCGTTCCATCGAAGGCTGCTACCGCAACGAAACCCAAGTTCATTTACCTTCTTAATGCCGACGAGATCGACCCCAAGTCGATCCCTCAGGATGCTTTCGTCGTTTACCAAGGACACCATGGTGATCTGGGCGCTCAGTTCGCCGATGTTGTTCTACCCGGTGCCGCATATACCGAGAAGTCAACCACTTGGGTGAACACCGAGGGGAGGTCACAGCTGGGTAGGGCCGCCGTTCCGCCACCCGGAGCTTCACGAGAGGACTGGAAGGTCATTCGGTACGTACACTGGTTGATTTTTTGATGGAATGGGAAGAATAATCACATTTGTTCAGCGCTGTGTCGGAGGTCGCTGGAACACCTTTACCGTATGATGATGTCTTGAGTCTGCGTGATAGGCTGTGGGAGGTCTCCCCCACGCTAGTCAGATACGACATCACGGAGCCCATTTCACCAGTGGTCGCCTCACTTGGTTTGAAGCAGCTGATCGCTAAGACAGCAACCGCCAAATTCACCAACACACCATACACAAAACCGATTTCAAACTTCTACCAGACGGATCCCATATCCCGAGCGTCAGTTGATTCCTTCTCTGAGATGAGTGACCTGCAATGCTGATTTGTCTATTTTCGTCAGGTCGCTAACAATGGCTCAATGTACAAGAGCGTTCGTGAAGGGCGAGGATTATGGGTTGTTTGATGAGAAGCGAGCCAGTGCTCTGGCGTGATTTGTGTAACTTATTCCCATCCATACTGCTTACCTCCATCATCTTCCATCCAGTTTTGTTGATTGAGACGAACTACAAGAATACATAATTACGGTTTATCTTACAGTCAGCTGCCCCGCTTGTCGGAGCACGTGTCGTGATGAACACGCGAGAGCCTCGAGGCGGAGATGTTGAGCCGAGGTTAACAAAACCGAGGTCCGAGAAGGAGCGGACCCTCCGTCGCCTCATACCTCCTCTCCTAAAGCTTTTTCTTCAGCAGGGATTGGCTTTGGCCGGTTTTCGTTTTCTCTCAACTCTGAAGAACGATGCCGCTGACCGTGTTGGCATCCGTCTCGCTCCTTGCGCTGGTCGTGACAGGTCGTCCAATCCTGGCCCCAGACCCCCGTCTGTGAGTATCTCCCGTCTGACGGTGTTTACCACCGCGCTCATAACCCCCCTCCCCTTTAGCACCGAGGCATCCGGAGAGGTTCACAACGCCGTTCAAGCCATTATTGAGTCCCGACTTGGGTATGTCTCCCACTTTCGAAATTGGATTCGCCGCTGTCTCCCATGATCGTCGTCTTAATTCCCCTTTCATCCCCTTCCACTGTATGCATCCAATTGTTACTGACCTAACCTCACCATCCTATATACACTGTAACTCCCCATCGCCATTCGCATCTCCGTCGGCCTGTAGACCCTCCGCGACCAAACTACTTGGTGAAAGCGAAGACACTCCCTCGGACAAAAATGAAACTTATTTGCAGGATGCGAGTTTCCAGGTTCACCTCACTTCGTCCGAATCCCAAACCCAAGTTCTCGCGGAGCTTGCGTCCGAGGAGGTCAAGTTGATCATACCCCTCGACAACCTGACGCAAGACTCGGCGATCGTCCCCACGAACGAAGAGAAGACACTTCTGAACGCGTTAGAGAGTCTTAACGATCTTGACGGGGATACGGACCTTCAACCGTCCTTAGGATTGGAGAGGATCGCTGAGGGTGAATACGACGTTCTCGAGATCGAAGATGTCGACGGGCTCTCCCCTGAAGCCGCCGCTGAATTGATGCCAGACCAAGGATCGTGGTGGATGACACTTCTGGATGGGAACAATCGACCTATTCTGGTCTCAGCTGCTTGCGCAGCGGCCTTTATGCTCATCTTCCTGTGCGCCGTCACGGTACTTTATGCGATGGACTTCATCAAGGCCAGCCTCCTCAGCAACCATGACCTCTATAACGTCCTGCCGGGCATGGAGAAGGGTGAACAGGGCGTTCCCCAGGGAAGGATGGAGGTCGAGGAGAAGAAGCTGATCCTTGATTCGCTCAAGGAAGCGCAGGAAGTTGTATCCGACGAGAAGAATGACGTCGAAACTGGAAACACTCTCCGACCTGCCTCTCCCTCCGCTGGAACTCTTTTGCCACCTCCATCCTACCCAGAGGCGGGAGTGCAGGACTCCAGCGATTCCTCCGGAGACGCTCCGGGCGTCGAGCACGACGACCCCGATTTACTTCCCCTCCCAGACCACACAAACCAACAACCTCCCTCGACTCCTCGTCGTTCAATGAACCCGCAGATGCGTGAGCGAACCTCCACGAACCTCCCACCCTCCTGGTCTACCCGTGCGTCGGAATCCCACACCCTTTCCATCCCGGGCGCATATGTATTTGATCCCCTACCTTTGCCCTTCTCCGAAACAATGACCGAGACGGGCGAAGTCAACCGTCGACCGTATAGTGATCGAAATCCCGAGATCGATATTGCGCTTGCGATGCAGCTCCGACCTGGATTGGGTGAGGGCGCAGATGCGGCCTGGCTGGTCAGGTTCTTGATGGGGATATTTGGATGGGTTACCGTCGTGGTTTCTGGTAACGGACGATAGTCCGGAAAGTTTGTCACCCATGCCAACAATCGTCCACGTACCTCCCCGTTCAACCCCCAAATTCCACATTCCGAGAGTTTACAACTTGATCACTACCGCGATCCCCACTCAGTCAATTCTCCTTTTTTCCCTAAGTGGGCACCATCACGTCTCGCTCTGCACTTCCGCAGTCGTACCCGCATCCTCGTCATCTGTTCATAGTCGTTCATTACCAGATTTTCCTCCCCACATTTTACAGCCCCTTGCCGCTGGACATTGATTGTTCCATATCCCACTCCACAAACATAAACCCGAAACACAACAGCATTCACGAACACACCTATCACGCCCATCCGCATCCCATAGCACCCTACAGGTAGTGTTCTATCAGCATACCATTATTTAGTTAGCTCTAAATTCTCAGTTTGAACTCCAATGTGCCCGTGTATAAGGTCCCCATGGCCAGTACCTCGATATCAGTCTTCAGCGCTTCAGCATTGATCGACAAACATCAGCGGGATGCCTTCACACTCGAATCAGACTGACATTGAGCTATTACAAGATGGCGACACGAAACTCATCCAGGAGACCAATGGGTAAGGCAATTCGGAGTCAGGGCCTACCGGCGCTTACCACTGACGATTCCGGCCATGCCACCCAGCTGTGACCTGACGCGTCCACTCCCACCCTCAACTTTATTTACAGATAAAATCTCTGGAAAAGAACGTGCTTGTTGTCCTCGCATCTATCGTCTCCACCTAGAACCACTATCGCACATAGCCTCTTACCTCGTGACAGGCGATCTTATCAAGGCGACCCATATATCTCACCATTGGCGTACAGTGCTCCTTCATTTCGTCCGCTCAGAGCGAGCATCTACCTTCCTTGCGCGATCCAAATCAGCCATAATTCACGTCTTCCTTCCGGGAACTTCCATCCCCACCGGTTCTCTTCCCCTAAAATTACTAGAGCGATCCGCAGAGCGCACCGGAACGCTCAAAGTCGGCGATTATAGGTCCCAACGGGAGTTATTATTGTGAACAGCACCCTCATTGAGGAAGCTCATATTGCACATTGACTTCGACGATGGCCTTGATGAAAAGACCAGCTTGTCCTTCTCCTCCAACGCCATCACGACCTTGTCCGCCTGCCCTACCTTCGTGTTTACGCCCATGGCTCAAGCACAGGATTCTACCTCGGTCTGTTTCATATGCTTTCTTGCCCTCCCTCTTGCTCCGTCACTTTCAGTTGCGCTCACGGTTCCTACGGGATAACGGATGCACTCTCCCCGTTTCAAAAGCCGACTTTTCCCATCAACGTAAGGAGGGTGAAGCTCAAGGCGCAGTCTATGGATTGTGTGGATTATGTCCAGGGGGTGGTTGAGATCATCAATGGCACCCATAGACGATTCGGCTCGACGCAACGTGTGGTTCTGGCAGGGGAGACGTGGGATGAAGTTATCATAGACGACATCAATCCAGGGCCTCGATGCTAGGTTTATTGAGATACTGTGCATCAAAGAGCCCGCCTTATGGTTTTACGAATGTCAAGACCGTGTCGAAGAAGTGTTGGATTATTTGAATCACATCAGAACGTTGATCCTCAATGATTCCGCCATGCCCCCGTATGTCCAGGCTCTTTTCCCGGGATGGACCAATGACATCGGCGAATGGCGGTGTTCGAAGTTGGATACTCGTGTAATCCACAGCCGGTGCAGGGACTATTCCGGAGAAGATGTGATATCAACGCTTTGCCACATCGCACGGGAGAGGAAATTGGCTGGGTTCCCGCTTAGATCTGTCTCCCTGTTTCTCAATCGCGCGGATGATCTTGGACGACCGGAGTTTGTGGACCCGGAACTGGAGGAGTTGAGGGGATCGATTGAGACGTTCAAACTTGTAGTGGGGGACGATGTTTTGGATTGGAATGTTGACGATCATTTCTTGGACGGGCTCAACCTTGTCCGAGAAGATTGATACGTACGACGAAATCGGTACGTGAATTTGGGATGTCGAAAGGTGGTTGGAGTTCCCAATTGACCCTGCTTCCCACAGCGAACGCCTGGTGACTCGCAGATGCCATGACCTTCAACTGTTCGGCGGCCATGCCCCAACGTAGCTCTCCTACCAACCATTTCTCGGTGAACGGTGCCAACTCGTTCAACCTTTTATAAAACATTTCACGAGGTGTTTTCACACGCGCTTTCGTACGATTTTTATTCCTTGTACTCAATCTCACCAGGAACCCAGTTTCCGATACTCGTTTTTTTTCACTAAGAATACATTGCCTCATTATAATCCCGCTGGGCTACCAAATACATGAAAAGCACCTATCGACGGGGAGGTATTGAGTGGTGGAAGAAAGGATTCAACGCGGCCGTGTTGCATCATCTCTTCCATTTGATCTTCTAACATCGGAAAAATAATCGGTCTATTTTGATGCGTTTTGACCTTATGATCGACGAAAAGTATTACCACCGTTTGTAACACTCTTATGATCTCTTTTCCAT
>Ga0307514_10004290_pt1 | contig 13164 bp, 14 predicted proteins | sample 16_EM_MG_FD_203088 | JGI IMG/M metagenome (GOLD analysis project Ga0307514, IMG submission 203088) | Populus trichocarpa ectomycorrhiza microbial communities from riparian zone in the Pacific Northwest, United States - 16_EM | ecosystem: Host-associated > Plants > Roots > Unclassified | place... | reverse complement strand
TTCCCCGGGGTTGGGAGTGTTGCCATTACCCTCAGAGGAGAGGCATGTAGAAGAGACGGTGGGGGGAGGGGCGGTGGCTAGTGGGGTTAGTAGTAGTGCTGTGAGGAATGGGAGCAGTAATTTTCCGGGCGGTTTCCGGGGGGAAAATAGTGGGGGGCGGTTGAGCCTGAAGGGTCCCTGGGGTGAGGAGGAATGGGAGTGGGGTGTTGGGTGGGATGCTGGGAGGGTTTGGGGTGTGTGGGTGGTGGATGGGCGGAGGGGTCGGGTTTTCGGAGGGAGAGTAGTGACCTGCCTACCTGCCTGCGACCCTGTCGCTTCTTTCTTTGCTCTCCCCCTCGGTGGGTTTGTCGGAGGTTGGGCACCTCTGGATAAGGGTTTTTTTTCCCTTAAATTTATCACGGCTTTTTCCTTTATTGAGTTTAGTTTGCTGGAAAATGGTTGGAGCTGGCATTGACTCTTTTTTTTACTTGTAAGAATATCCGGGTGGGCGTACGTTTGATGGGGTTTAGTGGTTTGTATAGGATGTTTTTAGTTTCTCTCCATCTTCTCGTGGATTGTTTGTGCCGGTGAGATTTTGGATTTCAATTCAGTCCTAGTTATGAAATGGGGATTACTCGATGGCGTGTAATTAAAGAAACATTTTCACACATATCAACTTTTTCTTAAAAACCTTTATGCACAAGTCTTAATATCTGTAAAACAAGCGCCAGGTGAACGAACTAAAGCAATGATAACGCCTTTTCGCAGTTGTCGATTCCTAGAATACCCCATATCTTCCCTTATACTGATGTTGGCGATGTCTACCTTCCCCACTCTCTGCCTCCGCTATAAGCCTCCCTACAGCGGCCCATGTCCACCCTCCGATCCCATCCTAGCCCCCCCCTTCCAGTCCGTCTTATGAACAAGTTTATGGTCCGCGGGATTCGCCGCACTCTCATACAATACCCCAATTGGCGCCCCTCCCGCCCTCAACCAATCCCCTCTAAACCCCAAATACGAAATCTCCGTTTGTACCTCCTCCTCACCCTCGCCACCCTCATCCTCATCCTCTTCCTCCTCCTCCTCATCATCATCATGCCCACCATCACTCCCATCATTTGGTGAACCCCAGTTATTGACAAAAAACAGCGTCACGGACATCACCGCCGTCCACAACGCCCTCTTCACACCCACCTCCAACACCCCATCCCCATCACTCGCACCCTCTACTCCACGGGGTAATTCAATTGTCTGTGTTGGCTGCAACTCAGACGCCATACCGAAATCGAGATCGAGCCGGTTCTTGAATAACTTGAGTTTGCGCGGGGCACTCCCTGTAGGCGGCGCACGGAGGAGTATGGAGTGGAGCTTGACTTGGCCTGTGAAGGGGATGTGCATGAGGAGTTGGGGGTCGTCGGTGGGCGAGGTTAGCACGGGAGTAGGTGCAAGCCGGGAATCCCACGGTTTTTCGACAATGGCACGCCCAGAGTTGGGCGCCGTTTCATTGAGTGTGTAGATGTGAGGGTGGTCGATGTGCTGGTACAGAGTGGTGTGCGTGGCGGGGGTAAGGTCGTCGGTGTGGTCGTGGTTGTGATTGTGCTCGTCATGGCAAGAGTGGGTGTGGTTGTGGGACATGGTTTGGGCGCTGTCCTGGGTATATCTATGTAAAAAAAAGGGATATGCGGAGGCTGAGGTGCGGGATAAAATGAATGTGTAGTGTATAGTCGGAGGGAATGGAGATATGTAAAGTATGATCTCATCGGTCTTGGTGTTGAGCGAAGAGTTGAGGGTAACACCCAAACACCACCTCCAGTGAAGAGTTCTAACATACTGTACATATGTACAGATATCACATGTATAACTACACCAACTAGAATACACCCATAAGATATACTTAAACCTTTATGCATCTTTCTAAACCTACCTCGCATTTCTGAAGTTTCAGGGTAATTCGTTGCATATATGCATACTTTGACCGCTAGTGCCTTCAACCAATTACCCTGAGCTCCTTCTCAGGAACTGGGCATGGATTTGGGCACTATTTAATATTCTAATATCTCCTGGTATACGATTGACTACTGCACTAGGGGCTCACCAGACTGAGACGTGGGGCTATGTTGTGGACGCTATCTTGACACCACCAAAATGGAAGCCCGCTTATACTTTGATAGCTGGAGTATTGCGTTGGATGAGTTACCTGAACCAAAATGTATTTGTGTTCTCAGCCCGGAGACTATTTTCATATTACTTTTGCAGTCAAACTCCCGAGCCTACCCAAGGTCTCTCAGGGGAAAGCCATGATCCCAGACAAACTGCTATGAACATGTGGCGCATAGCACATTATAATCACTAAACAGGCCAAACCATAAAGCATGTACAAAAAAAACAGAGTCTCATGTCACTAATAAAAAAGAACGCCAAAAGCCCAAGTCAAGATTAGAGATATAGGCACGAGATCACAAATATAATGATTGTGCAGCAACAATATCTGGGTGTGAATAAAAGGGTTAGTAATTACTCAAAGGTTTCAGAAGACTATCTTGACGCACCTCTCTTCACTTTGGCCAACGACATCTCAAACTTTTGCTCCAAATCCTCGCTACCCATCACCTTGGCAGCCACTGCCATCTGCCGGATCAACTCCTCCAGTCGCCTGAACACACGAATCAAACTGCCTTCGTAGACATCCGTCATTTTACTATAAACAAGTTAGCCGCATATCCCAGAGTTAGCATCGTGCGTTAATTCTTACCATATTGTTGCAAATGACGCTCCATGGCACCAAGCGTAGACAACGTCCATCAACGCATGCTTGAACTTCTCAACATACACCTCTTCCACAACGCTCAGCTTACTCTCCTGAGAAACTTTGGCAATTAACCGTGCCCGGGCCTGGAGATCCCTAAACGGCTTGGCCAGCTCCTCCTTAAGGGCAGGTGTCTCGTTACTCTTTTCCTCAAAGACGAAGCAACTGAGAAGTGCAGCGGTTTGCTCTGGCGTCAACTCGTTGAACCCACGGTTAAAGAGCAATTCAGTAAGAAGCAGCTCGTCTCCCGTACTGATTTCGCAAGCAACTCGTGCCTTAAGTTGGATAACGTCATTTTCACTAATAAAACCAAGACGACGGAGGACTCGTTTTCGACACTTGAGCTCGTCCAGTTGCATGATGGAATGAGCGATTTGGATTTTCTTCTTGACGGCCTTGATCTTGGCACTAAGGTCCATCTTGTAATTGTATTTGTTGTATAGATCGACCAAACGAGGAGAGTTATGTAGTGGATTCGCTAATAGTTTGGACTCGAGAACTTCGATTTTCTGAGATGACAAAATTAGTTTCAATGCTTTCTATGGGATTGACAGAACAACTTGCCCTTAATAGCTTCTTGAATGAGTCATCGGTGATATTCATGTTCTCAATCGGATCCAGTACTGGAATGCCATCAGGGAAGCGTTTCTTGACCTCACGGATATTTTTCCTCGCGGTATTTCTCTGGTCTTGAGACTTCATGTCCTTTGGCAGAAATATCCGCACTGGTGAAATACCCTCGAGGCAAGACAAAAGCACTGGTACAACCTCCATTTTACCTTCTTCGCCCTCTGCGGGTGGGCGCACTCCAGCTGGGAGCTCTCTGTCAAATTTCATCGTGACAGCCGCGTCCGGCGAAACATTCAGTAGAATATCAATGATATATGACTGTTGCGGGGGGTAGTCCCCTCCACCCCCTTTATTATGCCTCTTGGAGTAATTAACCACTGCACCCCAGCCGAAGTCAAACGAATGGTGTTTGACCTTCACTAATCGCCCAGGCTGCATAAACTGCAGGCAGTAATTCGGGTGATTGATGACGTCGCGCATATCCTTGGTGTATTGATCTAGTGACTGTCGTAGCTCGTAGTACTCACGAACGATGCTTTCATCTTCAATCACCAACTGCACTTTCTCGTTTTCCAGGTCCTGCAGTTCTATTCATTTGTCAGTAGGGTCATGGGAGAATGTGTATAGATATATTTTACCTTTCTCAAGAGTGGATGCCCCAGCGGTATTCTGGAATTGGAAGAAACATTTCTCCAACATGAACTCCGGCGATATACCTTCAACTCGCATCAAGTTCAGCATCATATTGTATCCAAGGTAGAATGCAGAGTTTAGGCGATCTTGCTCTCCCTTGACGATATCTCGAGCAACGTGTGGTTCCATCTTCTCATCGATCATGAGGATGACAATGCCACGATCATCCAACCCTCTTCGCCCGGCTCGACCTGACATCTGCACGAATTCTGAAGGTGATACCCATCGCTGCTCTTTTCCGTCAAACTTCCGAACACTAGTGAAAACGACTGTTTTGGCAGGCATATTGAGACCAATGGAGAAGGTTTCAGTGGCAAAAAGAACCTTGATAAGACCCTCTTGGAATAAAATCTCAATGACCTCCTTGAGAATTGGCAACAACCCCGAGTGATGGACACCAATTCCACGTCGAAGGAGTGGTACGATGTGCTGTATCTGGGGCAACCGACGGTCCTCCTCTGACAATGAGCTGATGGCATTATCAAAGACCTTGCCAACCATCTCCTTCTCGGGGTCGTCATTGAAAGACAGTTGGCTCATCTGGAGAGCCAAATTCTCGCACTCTCGCTTGCTGAAGCTGAAGATGATAACTGGATTGTAGTTTTTCACCATAATCATCTTAACAATCTTGTAGATATCCGAAGATCCTATGAATATTCAGTATCCATACCAATGCAATTTCACAAGATTGTTTACCCTTATTTCCACCTGTCTTTGTTTTCCACTGCTTTTTTTTATTTCCCTTTTTGCCCGAGATATCGCCAGAATCCTCGCCCATCTTGTCCTGAAGGCTTGTCATAGCTTTCTGGAAGTTATCCTCACGGAATACACCTTTCTCGTCAACAACTAGGTGAATTCCATTGGCCCCAGCAGGGAAGAGGTAATGCTGTAAAGGTGTAGGTCGGAAGTCTGTATACACAACGTGGCATGGCTGATTATGTATTTTTGATATCCACTCGGCGAACTGCATTGCATTGGGAATTGTTGCAGACAGGAAGACATAGCGTACTTTATCCGGAAGTAGAATAATAGTTTCTTCCCAAACGACGCCACGAGCTGTGAAACATCAGATAGCTGCAAGGGCTCAACGTTGTGCTGCGACTACATACCTTTGTCCCTCATGTAATGGATCTCATCAAAGATGACCCACTGGACTTCCCTCATGATCTCAGAGCCTCTGTATAACATAGACCGTAAAATCTAGAAATATTAGCTATGTACCTGAACAATTCAGGTGGCCCTTACCTCCGTCGTCATAACCAAGCAAGTTGCCGAGGGATTGATGGTAACATCACCAGTCATCAACCCAACGTCCGCAAATTCACCCAGGAACTCTCGGTACTTTTGATTACTGAGGGCCTTGATCGGGCTTGTGTATATGACTCTCTGGCCATCACGCAAACTTTGTGCGATCGCATACTCAGCCACCACAGTTTTCCCAGCACTGGTGTGGGCACTGACAAGCACACTTTCACCCCTCTCAATCGCATTTACCGAGGTCCTCTGGAAAGGGTCGAGTTCGAATTTGTACTTCCTGGCTGGGGGGTCTGCTGGAACATGCTGACTGATGGGTATGTACTTGTAATCTGGTGGAAGAGATACCTGATGCCTGACTTGGTGCTGCACTAGAATAAATTCTCCTTCTGTCGACTGCGACTGCAAGCCAGCTGATGCTGCCACCTCTCGGGTCTGCTCTGTCTCGAATGTGTCTGTTACAATGGGTACAGCCGAGCCTTCTCGTCGCTGACGTTTTGCAGATGGCTGTGACTGTATTGCTACCCCGCTTGGCACCTCGTCCGAGACCACCTCGTCCCCCATTACCGTATCCGCCGCACTCTCGGCCGCGGGCACTGGCTGGACTGGGGCCTCATCCTCCTGCCTCTCCGCCCCGTTTGCATTTCTCTTTTTCGTCCTGTCCTTCTTGGACCTCCTAGTTGAGGCATCGGGGCGAGCTCCGTCCTCGTCGAACACATTGAACATATCATCATCGAGCATGGTTGTTTCGGTTGGGGGAAGTGCTGCTGCTCAACCAAAGAGACGTAGCGGCCAAGGTAGGTTTTACGTGTAATAGGTTGCTTGTGGACCGACACTTGGTGTATTTCGCTCGCTAGAGAAAAGGGTTTGGGTAGGTATGCACTCGCAGTCGCACAGCAGCAGCAGCAGCAGAAGCAGCGGACGATCCAGTGAAGAGACTGCCGTGATTTTTTATCTGCGGGCCCTCGACGCCTCTGGCGTGGGAGCGTTTGGCTGCTAGCTGCGCCAAGCCCGGCGTTGACGATCGGGAGAAGTTATACATCGCACTGGGATCGGCTAATCGTCAACCGGGCGAAACCTGGCAACAACTGTCAGTCATCTCCACTCCTCCACCCCGATCGCCAGCAGCTTGAGCTTGGTGCGTCTCCCATCGCCCGTCAAGCAATTGGTTAATTATGCTGACACGTCCCTGAGCACCAGACCCCACCATTGACATAACTACCCCGCTTCCGCTCATACCAAAAGTAGTTTTTTTTCTCCGGCCGCAGGTTTTACGGCTCGCCGTACTGACGCACCCCATCGCCAGATGCTTCCCAGAGCCGCCGTCCGTGCGCTCACAGGCGCCCGCCCCGGCACCGCTGCTGCCAGAAGAGGTCTTCACGCCACTCCCGCGCGCCTTGGAGGTTACCACTACCCTGAGGGCCCCAGAAGCAACTTGCCATTCAACCCCCTCACTCGTTTCTTCTACTTGAGATTCATGGCCTTCTGCGGTGGGTTCCCCAGGATGACAGCTCTACGCACAACAGGGGCAGTCTCTGACATTCAATAGCTACTGGGTTCGGGCTTCCCTTCGCCATTGCCTACTGGCAGCTTAACAGGAGCAAGAGCTAGATAGTCTCATGCCTCAAACATGGTGGAAGCGGCTACTATCAGTTTGATATAAGTCTGACTTGATTTGTATTGTACATCCATTAAAGGTCAGCCTTCTGGCGTCCAGATATTCGTTATCTTGTGTCCAAGGAATGCAGCACAGTGAACAAGTGGCCTTTAATTAGAATTATGCTATGTAAATAGGGTGAGCAAATAGACTAAGATACTGTGGTTATAGCGGCATAAGATTATATATATAAATATTTGCGGTGGATTCTATCCTGGTGTCACTGGGCATCTGTCCGCCGCGCCAATGGTAGTTAGTAGGTACCTATCGATTTACCACAAACAAGATACTTGTGGCCAATGCACGGCAGGATTCTAGATTCCACACTTGGGTGAGTCTTTACTTACAAGTATCGCTATTTCAATCGCCTCAATATGAGTTTTGAATATGTTTGGGACTGAAATTAAGCGAATCACGTGACATGAGTGGGTGGAGGGGTGGAGAGGTGGAGGGGTGGGGACGTTGAGGGCAGGGCAGACTCTTTCCACCAGACGTACAAAAAAAAAAAATGCGCAATCTGCTTCCTACGCAGAGGGCGCGCATTGTCGCCCGCTCGACTGAGGTCCCCGACTTACCCTTAACAGCAACAGCATGGGATCCAGCATCTGACTCGCTGATATGTACCTTCGGTCCTTCCACGGTCGAGTCTGTGATCGAAGTCAGGCACCTACAGGTATCTTGTCCTCAGATACTCAAGTCTCAACTCATCGCTAACCCTGAGGCCATTGGTGCAGAAGCAGGGCCAAAATAGTAATATAACTTCCTTCGACGTCCCTTGTGAGCTCCCGACCTTAAAATGCGACCAAGTTCTCAGCCTCCATTACTTTGCGGACACCAACACGATATGCATTGTGTTCGCAGGAGGAAATATTGTAGTAGTGGAAGTAGATGAAAACTTTGCTAGCAGAGGAGTGGAAATTGTGGGCTCCGTGGATGAGGGGATTACTGGGGCAGCTTGGTCACCAGATGAAGAGGTCCTGGCTATTACGACAGCAGCGTCCACATTCCTCCTCATGACTCGGGGCTTTGAGAATATAGCGACCGCGGCTTTTACTGAGATAGACCTACAGGCATCCAACTATGTCTCGGTGGGTTGGGGAAAGAAAGAGACACAGTTTCAAGGCAAGCGTGCAAAGGCAATGAGGGACCCCACTGTGCCAGAGCATGTGGATGAGGGCATACTCAGTGCGGGCGATGATGGGAAAGTGGCAATAAGCTGGAGGGGAGATGGTGCTTATGTGGCGATATCGGCAGTGCAGAACGTGGAGGAAAAAAAGAGGCGAATTATCAGGGTTTACAGCCGGGAGGGTACCCTCGGCAGTGTTAGTGAACCCGTTGATAGGCTCGAGGGAACACTTAGCTGGCGGCCATCTGGAAACCTTATAGCTGGTATCCAGAGGTTCCCTGATGCCAGCAGGATAGATGTAGTGTTCTTTGAACGCAATGGGCTTCGTCATGGAGAATTTACCATGTCTATACCAGGGAGCAACTTTGAAGGCCAGAGCATTTACCAGCTTGCCTGGAATGCAGACTCGACAGTTCTTGCAGTCGTTCTAAAGGGGCGGATACAGATATGGACAATGGGAAATTACCATTATTATCTAAAGCAAGAAATCATATATGACGCAGAGGGTTCTCTCAATTACCCCGGAGATGCTCCAGTTGTTGTATGGCATCCTGAGAAAGCTCTTCTACTTGCACTCAATCTGAAGGATAAGGTAGTTGTGCACGAGTGGATCTGGAGTGTACATCGAGGCACTACTCAATTCCCCAACGACCACGGCCTGGTTGTTGTCATTGATGGAGGAAACCTGAAGCTAACTCCTATTCGCTGGGCAAATGTCCCTCCACCAATTGCCCTACACGATATCCCACTAGAGGCAACGCCAGTTGGTGTGGCTGTATCCTATACTGAGGGGCTCATAGCCGTCTTAAGAAGCACTGGGATAGACTTTGTCAGGTGGTATCCAGGAAAGCCCAGGAATGCAAAGAAGCCCGAGTTCACTGCAAATGTCACTAGATTCCAAGCCCCGGATAGTGTTCGTCAAATAGCCTTCCTGTCTTCCAACCGGCTGGCTGTGCTTTTGGATTCGGACGATTGCTGCATCTTGAAGCACTTTGATGTTGACACCAGCTCTTCGACTGTCACAGAGGCTGGTGAAGATATTTTGCCTCTTGGGACTACCAATATCGTTCCAGACGCCCTGGCCGCTGCAGGTGAGCTCTACTACGTTGTGGATCACCGCACCGTCACCTCAATCAATGATCCTAGTTCCACCATAGAGTTTCCTACTCCCTGCCCTTGGGTAGAGATTGCTATGATTGATGGCCAAGTGAACTACTTTGGCCTCAGCGAAAATGGAAGGCTTTATGCGAACGGTACTTTGATTGCAGCCAACTGCACCTCATTTATAGTGACGAATGCACATTTGATATATACCACAACCCAACACTTTGTTAAATTTGTTCATCTTCAAACGGGAGGAAAGGGTAAGATTTCCTCTAGTGAATTTCATATCTCACATCTAGTGCTGATATCTCCAGGCCTTGAAATCCCCGCAGATGACCCAACTGGTGATGAACGATGCCGCAGCATCGAACGTGGTGCAAAGCTTGTGCATGTGATGCCTTCCTCTTTCTCTCTAACCCTACAGATGCCCCGTGGAAATTTGGAGACTATATTCCCACGAGCACTGGTAGTAGCTGGGATACGCCGGAGCATTGAAGCCAAAGACTACAAGACTGCGTTCTTGGCTTGTCGCTCTCAGAGAGTGGATCTTAACATCTTGCATGACTATGCACCAGAGCAATTCTTGCAAAGTGTTGGGCTGTTTATTGACCAAGTGAAGAAAATAGAGCATGTTGACTTGTTCCTGTCGCAGTTGAGGTATAGTTACCTTTTACTTTGAGTCTGACGTGTGCTAACTTCAGGGTAACAGAGAAGAGGATGTATCTCAAACGATGTACCGAGAGACACTTCCACAGGCTGATATTCCTCTAACGGCTACAAAACCTCAGAGTGGTCTGGCTCAAACAGACTCAAAAGTCAACAGGATATGCAATGCGTTTTTAGACGCTTTATTACCATCAAGGCTCTCTACTAACCTCCAAAACATTGTCACTGCGTATGTGTGCAAATCGCCGCCTGATCATGATACAGCCTTGACCCTAATCGCAAAACTGCGGGGAGGCGATACCGAGCTTGTAGAAAAAGCAGTGGAACATGTATGCTGGTTGTCAGATGCTAATAAATTGTTTAACAATGCGCTTGGGCTCTACAATCTAGAATTGGCTCTCTTGGTCGCACAGCAGTCGCAAAAGGTGCTATTTCCCCTATATACTATGACTGGCTATTCGCATTTCTTACGTGAAATTCAGGATCCACGCGAATATCTTCCCTTCCTTCAAGGTCTAGAAGAGCTAGAACCTACTCGTAGGAGGTTTGCTATTGATGACCACCTCCGCCGGTATGAAAAAGCACTAGAGAGCTTAGTTGAGTTGGGAGATGGCACGTATGAGGAAGCAAAACTGTATATCATCAAACACGCACTCTATCAACAGGCTCTTGGACTCTACAAATACAAGGAGGATAAGCAGAAGGTTTGTCCCCTCTAGTTACCCTGAACTTTACTAACTTTCTCCGCAGGAGCTCATGCTCATGTACGCCGAGTATTTAGACGAGCAATCACGGTTCCGCGAAGCCGGTCTTGCATATGAATCCATCCAACACCTGCGCCCAGCTCTTCTCGCCTACCGCCGTGCTAATCTCTGGCAACATACCCTCTCTCTGGCCCTACTCATCCCTGTGTCAGAATCTGAACTCTCAGACCTATCGGAATCTCTCGCAGACCATCTTATTGAAACAAAAGACTTTTTATCCGCAGCACATATCTACCTGGATTACCGTAATGACGTCCCAGAAGCAGCAAGACTCCTCTGCCGTGGCTCACATTTTGCTGAGGCCATGCGCCTCGCCACTAGGAGTGGCAAACCTGAGCTCCTGGAGTCGGTAGTGGATGCAGGTCTAGTTGAAGCCTTCAGCACTAATGTTGAACTACTCGCAGACTGTAAAGCCCAGGCCCATGCTCAGCTTGGCCGGTTGAGGGAGCTCAGAGCGAAGAAAGAAGAAGACCCACTGGGCTATTTCGAAGGACTCCCTGAAGGCTCTAGTGCCAATATTCCAGACAATATTTCTGTGGCACCCACAGATGCTTCAACTTCTGGGGGTACTTTCATGACGAGATATACTGGCAAGACTGCCGGCACTGCAATGACTGGAGCGACGAGGCGCACAAGTAAGAACAGGAAGAGGGAGGAGCGAAAGAGGGCTAGGGGAAAGCAGGGAACGATTTATGAGGAGGAATATCTGGTTAGGTCTCTTGCGCGACTGGTTGAGAGGGTCGAGAGTGTGAAGGATGAGATTGGGAGGCTGGTAGAGGGGATGGTCAGGCGTGGGATGAGAGAGAGGGCAACGGCAGTGCAGGAGAAGATGGTAGAAATGGGCGGAATACTGAAGGGGTGTGTTGAAGAGGTCTTCTCGGATAAGAGTGCGATAAATTTGTTCCTTTATGGAACTGGAGGGGGTGACGGCGAGGGGGAAGATGGAGAAGGTGGACACAAGCCTGCCAAGGTGGGTGGGGACGGGCAAATCCCGGTGGTGAAGGATTTTGAGGGGTTGGCGATTTTATGATCCGTGTCCCTTTTGGCGGCCAACTTGTTATAGGTACCCTCTTTTTAAAAGTTTTAGGAGTTTTGGGTGATTTATATAAGAATTCAAACGGTCTCTCGTATATCTCTTCCCGAGCATGGTCCCGGCACCCAAAAGGGAGAAGCATGATAGTGAATCCACAGCACTGGAACGCCGTAATAAAATTTGAGCACATGACTCCTTCTCAGCCAACATGGTGCCCCACTTCAAGATCCCCCCACCACCCTCGCTGAGGCCTTGAGCTCTTCAGATTCTCGTCGTAGTTCCTTGATCATATTCTGCAACAGAAGATTAGAAAGACGGCGGGCAGGCGGGCAGGCGGGCATGGCAACACTCACTGCCAAAACTTCAGGATTGACCCCATTCTCGATGAGGTGGACACATAGCGGGAGGGTTGTCCGGTCGAGTTGTGTGTTCTAGCCAAACATGGGCAGTTAGAGTGGTGTTTGGCAGTGGGCCTGGGGCTACGGTACCAGTAGTGTCGCGATCTCTAGGAGGATATCGACAGCTTCTCGGGCAGCTTGCTGTCTTCCACTTGGCCGCTCTGACATCTTGGTGGGAGATGCTGATGGTGCGGTGGATGTGAAAGTGCGAGATGTGCTATTGGTTACATCCACACATTTATGGCTTTCGATGTATCATATTTTTTTTTTCTCCCAGGGCTTACTTTACTTAGCAATTGTGTGTATGTTTTGGGGGGCTGATATACTTTGCCATCTACGAGCAGGAGCTTTTGTTGGACAGAAAAAATAATACAGGCTGAACCACTCAGAATAAATAAAAAGGATATGTTTATACATATACACCGCAATTTAATACAAAAAATGGACACCAATGTATAGTTCTATATATGCCCAGTACAGTCGATAAAAGACGAGGCGAAACGAAAAAGGATTATAATATACAAGAAAACAAACCTCTCCTTTTGACTGGTTACCCTGAACTATGTGTGGTGGTCATGATGAACCAAACAGCCCATTAAAAAACCTCCCCACCCTCATCACCACCCCCTCCATACTATTCAGCTTCGGTCTTACATCGAGATAAAAACTCACGGCCTCCGGCCTCCTTGGGTCCCTCTTCCCGCTGTAGAAATCGATTACGTAGTCGATGTTGTGGCCGCAGCGGTCGATGGTCCAGTCGTGTCGGTCAAAGGGGCGTTGATACCTATTGCATATCCCCAATTAGCGTAATCTATCCCCTCCATAACTTTTATCCCCTATACATGGAGCGTACCCGAGTAACACCATTAACCTAGCCTTCGGAGTGAGTTTAGTAGAGTCGCCTCTAAACGAAACAAGTTTTGGCCCCCCGCATTCCGCAGCACGACCGCGGAGTGCTTCCCACTGGAGAATTTCTGACCAGGCGCGCTCGTTGACGGCGTTGTGGATCGGCACGATGGACGACATGTCCGTGGGGTTGGGGGAGTGGTTTTTCCGCTGGAGTGCGGCGAAGAATTGTTGCTCCGAGGGGTAGATCCAGTGGCCCGAGGGGGAG
>Ga0307514_10004289_pt1 | contig 13169 bp, 16 predicted proteins | sample 16_EM_MG_FD_203088 | JGI IMG/M metagenome (GOLD analysis project Ga0307514, IMG submission 203088) | Populus trichocarpa ectomycorrhiza microbial communities from riparian zone in the Pacific Northwest, United States - 16_EM | ecosystem: Host-associated > Plants > Roots > Unclassified | place... | reverse complement strand
TTTGATCTTCTCTTAATTTTATACTGTTTAATGAGTTCATATACCTAGTATAAACAACATGCTTGAATTCTTATTTATATTCTACTTTTCCTCTTGCTACGCTACCTGGAGTTCCTCTTCCTACATGTTCTCGTGCCCAGACTCTATATCTGCGCTGCCGCCAAGACAATTAATAATTAATTGTGCGCGCTCCCAAGGCAGAAGATATAGAGTCTGGGCACGAGAACACTTCCTACATTGCCTTCGCTGTATCTTACATTTACGCAAATTAACTCTACCTTTATCTTGCCAAAACTTCCAATCTAGCCATCCTACAATTCCATCCTCTTACTCCATACCTATATAATCTACTCTTATTACTACCATGTCAATTACCACTAGTCAGCGATTTTTCAGTTGGGAAGATCTGCAAGCGGCATCGGAGGATTGGACAGTACATGCCCAATTCGAATTCCAGAAATGGAAGGAGGACAACCACTGGGCATATTATATATGTCAACACAAAGCCAATGGATGTGAATGGCGGTTATTTGCATCACATAACAAAAATCACGAGATTAAAGTAAAATCAATATCGAAACATACTTGTGCTGGTTGGGGGTAGTTAGTGGTCAAGACCAGCACTGGGATGGGGGTAGTTAGTGGTCAAGACCATATCCCGGCACTTGCCAACCAGCACAAGTATGTTTCAATATTGATTTTACTTCAATCTCGTGGTTCACGAGATCAGCCATTCACATCCATTGGCTTTGTGTTGACATATATAATATGCCCAGTGGTTGTCCTTCTTCCATTTCTGGAATTCGAATTGGGCATGTACTGTCGAATCCTCCAATGCCGCTTGCAGATCTTCCCAACTGAAAAATCGCTGACCAGTGGTAATTGACATGGTAGTAATAAGAGTAGAGTTGCATGAGAATAGCTCGGTCAAGGCTCTTACAATGTAGAAAATGTAAGATACAAGGCTATGAGTGGAAGAATGGTGGGGATAGAAGAGGCAAGGTGTTTGAACAGTTAAATCGTAGATTATGCTATAGCTAAACTTATGGCTGATATCTAATAATTCATCGGCTGGTTTTTCCAATTTCCTACAGCGAAACCGGTCCTTTTTATCTAAACTGGATTATTTCCAGTTACCCATATACAGACTCTGCCTTCGACACTTTTATCTCCAGCTACCACACCTGCAGTTCCCGTGACTCTTAGTATGCGAGATTCAACACAGTTTGTTCCAACTACTCATATGGGGACACCTGCATTACCCGTGACCTTCAGCCCAACACGTGAGAGTACATGCAATCTCACAGAAAATACCATACCGAGTTAGATATGTAAGTATAGGGTGGCAGTTTTGACACTTTGGGATGCATGCAGTATATCCATGAAGTGAGCCTATGCTCTATGCTTATGATAGTTATATAAGGGACCCATAAGGAGTCTATTCCTGCTATTAACAGCCAGGTGGATGGAAGAGTGGTCGAGGCGGAGGCATTCGGAATAGTGGGGGGGTTTTTAGAGCCTACAAAGGTTATAAGTGCTATAGTGAGTTCGGAGCAACTCTGAATGGTCTGTCGATGCCATAATCGAATTCAGCGACTGTAATTAGCCTATAGACACTGTCATTCCATGAGACAGTTGGATACTGTGAAGAAATCGCTATTTTCAATGTCGTGCCAGATTGGGTTGCAAGCGCCCATTACCCTATCATCGATCATTACCTAGTTAGGTATAGTAGTGGTCAATTTTTTTTAGTGCAATTTGCTCATTCATTTACAGTATTTTTGAGAACCCCTCCAAATTCATCCGCCCCAAACTTCGGTGAAGTAGAGAATCTGATAAGATTAAGACCGAAGCTTGAATCATCGAAAAACACAATAACATCAATCTACGGATATCCCCAAGCGTCATAGCCTTAGGCTGCATACGCTGAATAAATGACCTTTTTATTTAAAAAAAAAATCACGTTTTATGCCTACCCCATCAGCTCATCTTATCCCCAGTCACCCCCGCTCCCTAAGCCTGCCCACTTCATACAATGTCTCCTTCCTCTTATGTGTGATTAGATTCATGCCCATGGTCATATATCCCCCGAGGCCTACAATAAACGCAATAAGCTGTCCCATACTACCCAAATCGTTCACATTCCCGATATTATTCAGTTTAATTGTGAGTTCAACGCGGATTATAGTCGCGCAGAGAAAGATAATGTGGAAAGCGAGCCAGAAGTTTGCAATAAAGTTTGAAACTCGAGGCGCGATTGCAGCTCTATCTACATCTTGTAGTGCTCTGTCTGAAAGGTTGTTGATTTGGTCTCGGACATCAGGTGGAAGTCGCTTTAGAGGTATGCGGTACTGGGTGAGTAGGAATAGCGAACATCGATTGATTGGCCCCTAATATCATTGAGTAGGAGAAAATCAGAAATTAAGGTACCTCAGAGAAATGTGAAAATCTAACAGTTTCTAGTCCGAGACTAGACAGTTCCCAATGGCAAGACTATGTCTCAGAGAGGAGCCTTACCTGAGCCGAGTTATGCAGCTGCGGTGGCCCAGTTGATACTGACCGAAGGCGCCACTGGGCAAGCAACGTCTATGGTACATTAGTGCTCCATACTCTCAGATTCTGAACGGAAGCCTAGGATTTCCTAGACACGCGAGAGTCATATGGAGGGAATGAGAGCATATGAATCTAAGGTACTTCTAATACTTGGAAGTAGAAAGTAGCTTCACACTCACTTTGAAAAAAACCTTGAACTCCCAAAATGACCAGAGACATAGACAATCGAAGATAATTTGGCTTTTCCGGGGTAAAGAAATATGCCTCCCTTGCTTCTCATGATCATGTGTTTGCTCCGAATTTCTCACCCGAGATAGTTTCGCATTGAGCCCTTTCCGGTCAAACAATAACACATACCACAATATGACCCCGAGCTGCCAAAGCTGCCAAACAAGTAGTACGAGTAATAATGCTAGAAGTAAATATATGCCGTATAGCTTTGGGGGTCTGTATTCCCTTGGTAGGGTCTCCACCCCCCCGAGGGAATGATACGTGACCGGCTCGCAGCCTGGCTGCACTGTAGAGGACCTACATTCGCCGTCTCCATACTGGAGCTGTGACTGATTGCTACTTGTAGGCAACCCATACCCTTCGGAGTATAGAACTGAACAAACCCCCCACAGTATCATAACACAGTATCGCATTAGGATTGTTAGTGCAGTTTCGTGCTCCCACCGTGAGCTCAAGGGATTGTTGTACCAAACAAAACTATCCATGAGCGGGAAAAGTAGAGCCAAAGTTACCACTCCGCCACCAAGCAACTCAAGGATCTGGGCATCGATGATAGTTGTCTCTCTGATAGCCATGGTGGAGAAGGCAACAGAAAGTGCAAAAACCAACCACAGATTCGTGGGGTCAAGAGCACCAGAATGCTTGGGCTTAGCCTATTGACTGAGGTGATCAACAGCATCTGGAGGTATGTGGCTATGCGAATGCCAATTCCATATGTATCTGCATTTCCACAAATGCGGGGACACTGCCTGGATGTAAGCATGTACACTGGGTTTCTGGTATTGATCATGATTTGCGATATAATAGGCCGTATCAAAGTATAAAAGCCAAGTAATCTGAGCACCATGTACCAGAAGACTCGCACCATATTGATACGCCACCATTTCTTCAGTCTGTTGGTATCGGTTGACTCACGGTGGCTGCTGGTCGAGGTGCGAGACAGCTCGAAGCCATGGCGGTGGTTAGCAGGTACAAATATAGTCGAGGTGCGGGACAGCTCGGAGCCGTGGCGGCGGTTAGGGGGTACAGGAAATATAGTCGAGGTACGAGGCTGCTCGAAGCCGAGGCGGCGGCTATTGGCATCCAGATTGAGCTCGGAATCCATTCAAAAAGCTAGCTACCTAAGTAAGTAAGACTTAGTCTGGTTGCACTAACTTAAGAAGCGCTTCCACACCTACTGATGTGCTAAGTATGTGGTACTGGCCGAATACGGCAGGGGAACCCCAATTGGGAAACTCGGGGTCTATATGTAGCTTAGTCTGGCGAATCTTGTCGTCTGGTTGGTTAAATGATACTTATGTCTATCTACTCTACAGTAGGGATCTGTGGCCTTAAATCAAAAAAAAAAAACTGCCTGAATAACTACAACTCGTGATTTACATTTGGAAAGCTTGATAAGTTGTGTGTAACTGCATGGGGGGGCGCAGCCTCCAGGCAACAGTGCCACTGCGCCCCGCCTCCTCCCAAGGCGTATAGACCCGGGGAAAAAAAAGAAGAAGTGCCACTGCACCCAACAGCACATTATACCTAGGTCTTTTCATATGCACACATATAAGGCGCCTTGATCCAGCCTGTATAGAAGAGCCCATACTGTACACGTGATATAAGCGGAAGTGGACGCTCATCGTGTTAGATTGAACTACCCTCACGTGCTGAAGATCACGTGGACTGCAGGAATTCCCATATGGGTATATGGTAACTGAACTAAACCAAAAAGCGCTGTGGATAATGGGAATTACTAGATATCATAGCCTTTACTTTATAGCATAATCTACGATAAATTTGACTGATTAAACACTTGCCCCTTCTATTCCCACCATTCCTTCATTTATAACCTTGTATCTTACAGGTTATGAGCTCGGCGCTCCACTGAAAAGTATTAAAAATACACAAATTGGTTGAGATATCTGTGGCAGAACGCCCAGTAATACCAAACTTGCATCAAATGCCAACAGGGAATATAAACCAAGAAACCTCCGAAGGCACTGCAGGCCAATCGATCTGACCCCACCCCGCTTGCCTATACATTCCATAGTTGCTCAGCTCTTCGAGCACTGTTCTGTCTCGTATTTTATCAATACATTTTGCTGTTATCCAGCACGCCTTAGGCCCGAGTTGGTGATCATGGTGATTATAACCCTCGCACGACATGATATCCCCAGATATCCACCAAAATACACCTGATTGCCAGCTCGCCCCTAACATAAATCGACCTCAATCCAAGCCGCGAAAGCACAGCAAACCAGATCACAAGCTGCAGCTGCAATCATAATCCTCCGACCGTTGCCCAGACTCAACCCGAAGAGCCAAAACAAGCAACAACAAAACAAACCCGCATATTCCGAGAAGGCAAAATAGTGCGAACTCGTCACCACGAAGCCCAAATCCCAGATTCCTGGTCACCAACAATCCCAGAAAACATCCTCGAACAAATCACTATCGACTTATTCGTCTGTGGGGTATTATATAAAGCACTTAAGCCCACATACCTCATCGACATACACTCAAACCTAGCTATACCGGACTGCATAAATCAGCGCGAATCTGTCCGGTATAGCTAATATCCGGTATAGCAAATGGCGTAGGGGCCGTTGGGGACCGTTGGACAAGTTCATCTAGAAGACTATACGGATTTTGTTTTTTCAAGTGGTTGACTGTCTGCATTTAAGGCTCGAGGTGGAAAAAGTTATGTGGGGACACAAACTCACAACAAGTTGATACTCTAGCGGAAGAGCTTCTAGACTAGAATGAGGATGAGGCTAATCTTAATATATCTCCGGAGGTTGTTGATATTGAAGAGATTATTGAAGATCTTAAAAGTGTGGATAATGGTTACAGAGCTAGTTCAGCATCTAGAAGCTCTATCAATTTCCGAACTTCCTGGTGGAGCAAAGCCTAATCTAAATGTTGTTGTAGCTATGCAGTAACTGCAGATTCTTGAGCAAGCTCTTACTCGCAATATGCATGCATCTCGTATTCAGAGCTCTATTATTACACATTGGTTTTCACCGCTAGAGTCTTCTTAAGTTTTGTTATTGCATTCTTGTCTTTGTTGCGTTCTTGTCTTGTTGGGTTATTACGCTGTTGTTACTCTCCCGTTATAGCAATAAATATTTCTATGTGATTAAACCCTGTATCAATCCCTGCAGCCCCTCTCCTGTCCATCTGGTACGGTATCCGCTATAGCAAGAAGCTGCCTCTCCTAAATTGCTCTGATTGGCAAATTTTGGCGTAATCCGTCCGGTATATATAGCAAGGGATCTGATATAGCGAGTTCCGGTATAGCTAGGTTTGAGCGTATAAGGTAGATAAGCCTACAGACAGAAGCAGGACCAGCCTCGAGCACTCTACTAGTAGATCAAACAGCCCCGAACCAATCATCCCCGACATGGCTGAAAAGAAGATCCCCACATTAGGCGTCATGTTATCTGGACCAGCCGATTATCTGTTACGGCTGAGCTGCACACCAGCATACAGGCCACGTAATGTGGTGGGTGGCCTGACCTACCCCGCTTTCTTATATTCACACGCTTGTACGTAGCTAGATCTTCAGATTCCTAACGAAGTTCTGTGTTCTCTGGCAATATACTCTTTCGCACCCGTACGTGCGGCCAGTTAGGCCCGAGCCTAGTGATTTAGACCTCTTCATACCTCCGACAGATATATGCCTAATCACCGGCTCGCCCCTAGCAATTATCCTGAATGGATCATATCACTAAAGCTATTTTTGAGGATGACAAGAATAGGGGCTCAAAGAGCATGGCAAATTATCGATGGGATCTACCTAAGCCTACTGGTGCGACAGAAGGGCAGACTTGGGACGATGGGAATGACTTTATCTTAATCACCATCCGGAAAAACCGTGAAGCAAATGCCCGAAGCAGAATTGGCACGCACGAATTAGCCAAAAATGCATACGACGAGCTCAAAAAGGCCTACGAGGGAAAAACTACGGCTGAATTCCATGCATTACTCGATAGCCTAACCAACATCTCATTTGACGATAGGAAATCAACTATCAAAACTAAAACTCTCATTCGATATTCCATTTTGGGTGGTATAGTCGGCGCCAGGATGTAGTGGCATTATCGATTACAGAAGCCGAGTATATCGCCGACTGCGAGGGGGCAAAAGACCTAAGTGGTGCCAACAACGGAAATGAAAGCGGGGACAACAACCAGCCCTGTCATGAAGACAGACAGCGAAGGGGCATACAACCTCTCCCAGACAGCGAAATTCCTCAATCGAAGCAGGCACATAGAGCACCGCTTCCACTACCTCCGACAACAGGTCCAGAAGAAAGACCTAACCTACCTTTGAGAAGGCGTTTCCGGGTGATATTGCCGTATTTGCATTTGGCAATTCATCTGGGCATGCATGCAAAGCCCCGGATGCACTAGTTGCAAGCCGAATGAACCTGGGCCCTGGGGGTAAAAAGCCTTGTATGCGAAATACTATATTCAATGGTATGGTGCAATACATGGTATTTCAACCTGGGGATAAGGAAGGGTTGCCAATTCCCGATAACCTATTGGGTTGTCCAAAGGGGTTGAAGAGAGTCCTGCAGGAGCGGGGCTTGTGGAGAGCGAATTTGAGGAAGCAGTGTGGTAGGGTTAGGAAGCCGGCTCCTGGCGTTGAGGAGACTGAGGAGGAAATGCTGAGAAGGACTCTTGACCAATGTGCGGAAGGGAAGAACTGTTGTGCACTTCGGATCATGGCACAACAGTTAGATTTCCGTACAGAGGAGTCTTTACTTGAGCGGGTTGTCAAGGAAGCAGGACATGAGGTTATCTTCTATCCTAAATTCCATTGTGAACTCAATTTCATTGAGTCATTTTGGGCAGCGGTGAAGAGGTATACTCGTGAGAACTGCTCGTATTCCTTTGTAGAGCTAGAGCCCACGGTTATTAAGGGTTTGGACTCAGTTCCACTCCAGACTATCCGTCGGTTTGCTGGGAAAAGCATGCGGTGGATCCTATCCTATGCGGAAAAGGATCTATCACCAGAACAGCTTGCATATACCCAGAGGATATATAAATCTCATCGTCGGGAATACTGCAGAGATAAAGGCCAACTTCCAGGCAAATAGCCTCCTCAGTTAATGTATATATATATAATCGTACTGTGTGCAATCGTGCAATCATGCAATCGTACAATCATACAATCATACAATCATACAATCGTGCAATCGTGCAATCATACAATCATGCCATCGTACAATCATGCCATCGTACAATCATGCCATCGTACAATCATGCCATCGTACAATCATGCCATCGTACAATCATGCCATCGTACAATCATGCCATCGTACAATCATATAATTGTGCAATCGATATGTCGATATATATGGTGATACGTCGAGATGTCGTAACTGTAAGAATTACAGGCTATAAGGGGAAGACGTATAGGTAGGAGTAATAATATATTTGTTTGCGGGAGCTAGAAGACAGTCGCTCTTTATGCTAACAAGAAAGCTGTGTATAACTGCTATGAAGACTATGGAAATACACGAAGAAATCCCTTCCTTATATCCTTCCTTCTTTTTGACAATTTGCCATTTCGGTCATCCTAGCAGATCTAACAATATGCCATTTTAGGCTCCCTTGTCGTTGCATGCCCATGGCCTTTTTACATCCTTGGAGACGAGAGTATTTCTTACAGTAACCATCTCGAATAATTGAGTTTTCCCGCCAGTCCTATCGCTCTCCGGTATTCGACGTTTAATTCTACCTACGGGAAGGATATTCGTTCTCTCTACATTGGTCCCTTCGACCGAAGGACTGTGGCAGCAGAATCACTCAGCGAATTTATCACACAGCCCGCACCGCACCGCACCGCACCGCACCGCACCGCACCGCATCGCATCACATCAGCAATTGGCAAGCTTTCACAATTCGGTGTGGCATGTTGAAAGTATGCTAGCGTTGCTAGCATTGCTACGGAGAATGCAACTCTGAGAATGCTATGCTCTGGAATGCTATGCTCTGGAATGCTATGCCATGGAGAAAGCAATACTAGCGTGGGATTGGGGAATGCTACAGGGAGTTGAATTGGTTGAATATCTACATGTCGGGCCGATGTATAAAGGCCTTGTATAATCTTGTATGAATTGATATGGTATCGAATAACTAAGAGACATCGAACATCTACATCGAACAAGCCTTCAAGCCTTTCTACTATCCGTACATACTAGGCTAACCCCCTAGAATCTTCCGCTGTCGCCTCTAGTCTATTGATAATTTCAACAGGTTATGAGCCCGGTATAGCTCTTGCTACTGGGTCTCACAGTTCGTCAACCATCAAATCCTCCTATCTACGATATTGGTCAAATTATCACCAGTCCTCTCACCAGCCGTCCCATTTTTTTTTTCCATCAACCATCAATCCTCTCATCCGTCTTCCCATATTTGTCCTTTTACCAATCCTCTGGTCAAAATGCAAACTCCAACTCCCTCTGATTATTTTGTCACCAAGGCTGGAAGCATTCCACGCCTTACCCACACAAATTTTGCGGTCTGGTCAAATGCCATCAAATATGCATTGATTGGGACAAATACATGGGACATTGTTACCGGGGTTGAAGATGTCCCACAGGATGGAAATGTGGAATACAAGGAATATTACAAGAGATCTAACAAGGCGATCTCTATTCTTTACGGTTCAATTACCCCTTCAATTCAAGCATATGTCGCAGGAGTGGTCGATCCTGCAGAGATGTGGTCGACTATTTGCAAAACGATGGACATCGTACAAAATGAGTCTGGTTCAACTTTCATGCGGGACAAATTCCACCATGAAGTTTTTAATGCACAGGATACTATTGACCAGTATATTGGCCGAATACTGCCATATCAGGACCCCCTAGCCAATACAGCCCAAAAATTATCGAACGAAGATGTCATCACTAAGCTGTTGACCGGATTACCTGCAATATATCAGGTTGTCAAGGAAATAATTTTTAATCAGCCTGACCGAACCATCACAAGTGTAATTGCTGCACTACGTCGGCATGCAGAAATTACACAACCGAATCTTGCAGCTGCACCAAGCGGAAATACTGGTGCAACCGGAAATGCTGGTGAAACGACAATCTCAAGAGGGTTATATTCGAATTCAGGGCGAGGTGGACGTGGTCATGGTCGGTTCAAGAGATTTGGACAACAAAATGGTGGTATCAAAAGAACAGAATCAGACATTTGTTGGTATTGTTCAAAGAAGGGTCACCAACAGCGAAATTGTCATCTGAAACAAAAAGCCATGAAGTATCGCAAAAATGGCCCTCGAGAAATTCATGCACATCCCAATATCGAAGAACCCCAACTGCATCTCAAGAGGGCTCTTGTTGCTGATGCTACGCAAATGACTCCTCAGGCTAACACCTGGATCGTTGACCCCGGAGCTTCTGATCACTTATGTTCAGATTATTTTGCCTTCACCGAAATAGCCTTCCTACCACAACCCATCCTGCATATTCGTCCATTCAGTGGGCGGTGTGGATGGTTGGAATATTGAACAATTCCGACATAAGAATACCTGCATATCATCCCAAGCAATGCACAACTTAGCAGCAACGCATTCATCAGTAGCAGCCGCAGCACGCTTAAGGAAAGCAAAAACAGCAGCAACGCCTAATAACAGAGCAGCAAAACAGCTTTCGAGGCCTTCGAGACTCACCACACGCACGACGGTAGTGGGCAAGCACGAGGCTTCTCACTCTTATTCTTTGGTTTACAGCACACTTCGGGATATTCAGGGTAACGTTGATATTATCGTTAACCAGCAAGCAGTCATGACTCAACCAACCAATATTAACTCCGCTATTTCGCTTTTTCCCTTGCCGCATCAAATGGGAGCCCCGTATTTTGATAGCAAGGATGCCACTGATTTCATCGTACAACCTTTGAGACTTACGTGAGTGGAGCTAGTTGGGACGAGTTTTGGACAGCGTTAGTCGCAGAATTCAAGGAGGACGATATGGAACAGAAAAAGAACACGGAGACATACCTTCAGACGCTAGTACAGGGCATGCGAAAGACGAAAGACCCTTCGGTAGCAAGATATCGGGCATTCATATTCGAATTCGCAGAGCGCTCAACCCTCCTAGTATCAAAGCTCATTATCCAAGGGTTTTTATGTTCCTGCAAGCTTTTTCTGACAAGATAGGTGCCAAATTGTGCAAGCGATGTCGCATCGATATCGACGACACAGGGTCAACGGCCAAGGTATGGAATGAACTTCGAAAAGAGGCTTTGAGTGTATGTACGAAGGATGATTCGCAAATGAGCAAATTATGGAAAGCGAAAAAACAGATGGAATCACCTGGGATATCAACGTTACCCTGAATATCCCGAAGTGTGCTGTGAACCAAAGAATAAGAGTGAGAAGCCTCGTGCTTGCCCACTGCCGTCGTGCGTGTGATAAGTCTCGAAGGCCTCGAAGGCCGTTTTGCTGCTCTGTTATTAGGCGTTGCTGCTGTTTTTGCTTTCCTTAAGCGTGCTGCGGCTGCTGCTGATGAATGCGTTGCTGCTAAGTTGTGCATTGCTTGGGATGATATGCAGGTATTCTTATGTCGGAATTGTTCAATATTCCAACCATCCACACCGCCCACTGAATGAACGAATATGCAGTGTTTCTCTCATAATCCAATCTCAATAGATCTTTCAGGGTAACTGCATCTCACGCTAAGCAACGTCCTTGGCCTTCCATATGGCCTAAGCTTGTATACAGTAGTATTCTCCAAACCCATGGCCATCAGCAATTCCACATATAACTACCCTCCCCACTCTACATATGCTATTCCTTCACATCACTGCATCCAACAGCTACAAAAGCCTCTCATTACTAGCACTTACATACATACAGACAAGGTTACTTAGCCCCACCAGCTCCACTAACTTACTATGGATAAACGCGTCGTTTGTCAGCAACTCGACCCCGAGTTCTGGCCAAAGAAGTTGATTAGGAATGAGGACAGGGAGAAGAAGAAGAAGAAGAAGAAGAGGACGGAGAAGGGGAAAGGTAAGGAGGGGAAAGATAAGGAGAAGGGGAACGGGAAGGAGAAGGGTAATGGAAGGAAATAAGTATATTGTATATTGTATATTGTATATGCAATAACTTGAGTCTAGGTTTTACTTGCCGCTACGATGACTAGGTATAGGATACAATTACCGTATTATCTCGAGAAATTGACTATCGTGTTCAGAGCTGTCACATATTCCAAAGAAGCTCATTACCAAACCATATATACGGAGTACTATACGGAGTACGCTCAAGTCATATATCACTGCTCCCCTTCTTCTTATAAGTGAGTAGAACTGTGCCCGCAGTTATAAATGCCCTAACGAATGCAAATAAGCCGCTCTACACCCTCTCTTTGAGAGGGGGTCGTGTCAACCAGACTAGCTCTGCACCACCAAAATCATTCGCACCTGCTGTACCTAAGGATAAAAAAATATACCTCCGATATCTAATCAGATTCTCCATCTCACCCAGAATATACCTCAGTGGACACCTGTGAAATACCACTCGCTTAACTGAGACTCCTGTGAGACACCACTGGAACATGTCTCACTTGTATCCTCTCTCTGACCGCGTCCTCTTATATAGTAGACTGCCTGTGTATTACTTTGAGCCTATATACCCTGTACTTTGATATTTAAGTAGTCAGTACGGGGTAAATACAGTAGTAAGAGTATTTGAGGAGTGAGCCATGGTTGTAATTACTGTATTATCCTCGCATCTTGCTATAAATATTTCCAAGTCTAGTTTGTGAAGTGCACCTCCAAGGCATCAGTACGTTTTTTTTTGGAGATTGGGCCTCACCACATGGTGTCAGTTCTTATACAGGGGAATTTGATTAGATACAATTTGGAGCGGAATACCTGATGCAAAAATATCAGGCTTTCGTACACAATGCCGATATTCACTAGTAATCAGGTAGATATATAAGCAAGTACAATAAAGTATCCCCCCAGACACTACCTAATTCATTACCCCATCGGCTTCATTATAATCCTGGTCCATCCCCGCGCGGCAATTCCCCCCCCGGCGTCGTCTTTGCTTTCCCTCTCTACATAGATACCTCTGATACGCTACACTAACCCTTGCCGGCCCGGTGACCCTCACTGCCAAATCTACCAAAGGAAAATGGAACTCATTTGGGCCCTCATGAGGCGCTCTCGGCTCAAACCCAAAGCCCATACTTGTAAATAACTGCGTTCACGGTTTTCTCCTTTTACCCGTCCTTTGAAGTGTTCTTGGCAAAAGGACAGGCAAAAGGACGGTTAACTTTGAATGCGACAAATTTTGAACCCGGATCTCCCGCTATGCTTTTAGAACAATAGCGCAAGTAGCCTTGGTCAGTCAAAGGTGGTATCGGCTAC
>Ga0307514_10004288_pt1 | contig 13173 bp, 14 predicted proteins | sample 16_EM_MG_FD_203088 | JGI IMG/M metagenome (GOLD analysis project Ga0307514, IMG submission 203088) | Populus trichocarpa ectomycorrhiza microbial communities from riparian zone in the Pacific Northwest, United States - 16_EM | ecosystem: Host-associated > Plants > Roots > Unclassified | place... | reverse complement strand
GGAGTGAGAGAGGCATGGGTACGAGGTGCTCCCATACAAATTTGTATGTAAAAGGTACATAGCAACAAGTTACCAACCTAACTTGTGCCACCTAATAACTACTAATTCCCAGTGCCTGAATTTTTTGCAAGTCAGAGACCTAAAGCCAATAGGTATACAATTGGCTTGTTGATTACCTGTGTGGTTGATTTCCGCGATTTCTTGAAAACGAGCAGTTTTGGTGTAAAGCTTGCAGGGTGCGAACACATATGACCTGGAGCTGTATATACAGCACGTATGAGGGCAACAGCCTGTATTTGGGACATAGTTAACGAATTCTGCCAGTGACAATGAAAACTTAAAGAAGAAACATACGCAATTCAGAGAATATGTATCATATAGAAACAAATGATGTAACAATGAACAAGGATTATTGATCTAGAACAAAATAAGGAATGGCTGCACTGGAAAGGGAAGTGACTACCATATCAGGCGAGTTTAGGGTAATACTCTTGGGTCTTGAGCTCTTACAGTCAACTCTCGTTATAAGCATACCCGATATAAGCATATATTCGCTATAAGCATGTCATCTCTGGTCCCGACCGTATGCTTATAACGAGAGTTAACTGTATTTCTGACACTTCTCATTGTTTAACTTGTACTGCAGACTTCAATGCCAGCAACTCCAGGAAAATTTCCAATAGTAGAGGGAATTGGGTGCCAAATGTTCTTATTAGAACAATCTCTACCACGTCCCTAGTTGACATATTTGACCTTTCCTCAAATTCACAGCTAGCTATAGGTAAGTTAACTTGAAGTATCTGTTGTTTGGTTCCCCCTGGTGAAGCGAGAGTGTTAAAGGGTACTTTATGAGTTGCTTCATATAGGCTTGAGTTTTTTAAAGGCTCGCAAATCAGCCTAGTGCTATGGCCGAGATGATATAGGACCCTCAATGCGGCTTCTACCCAGAGTGTACGTGCATTTAGTTCTTTATGGTGAGTTGCAATTGACTGACATAACAGTATGAGCATAAATGCCTCCCTAATCTCGTGTGCTTGGAAAGCTCGACAGACCCTAATCGGCCAGTTAAATTATCGTATTCTGCATGTATCTACCTAATAAGTAGGGATATGGGTTGTTGGCGGCCTTCTTCCTCGTCTTCAAGCCTTTACCCCTTTTTCTTTCATCTGTTCGTATTTCTTTGTATCCTCCTTGCCATACTTAACCTCTTCCACCATAACACTGCCCTTTTGCTTGTCCTGCTTAATTTGGCATTTGAAGATAGAAGATGGCAGATATTCTTGCAGCACTGACTAGTAGGTACCGGTAATAATGAACACCATGGCAGGATTCCTCAGTGGCGATAAAAGGGTTGGTATGTAATCGAACCACCTCTTGCTCAGAATATTCCAGGTGTACTTCTTCTGTCCGTCCTCGCCACAAGATCCCCCGTCCGTAGTAAGTTAGTACGAGAAGGAGTGGCGACTGAAGCAGCAGCAGGGTTCTCTGCTACCCTCCTGCCCTTCATGCGAGATACGCCATAGTTTTTCTCATGTAGCCCAAGCACCTGTAAGTTCTGGTCATGCCTGCTTCTTTTGCCACGACCTCTGCATTGGAGTATCCTTAGCCACTGCTCACTATAAGACCTGTCAAGTAGAGAGCACACCGGCCGGTTCCTTAGCTTACTAGCTATAGTAATCTCCAGGTGACCAGGGTTTAGGCGCCATGAATGCTGAAGCACTCTTGTCAGCTAGTACATGAAGTATCTAGTTAGCATGACGCTATGGCGTAGAGGGATACGAGGGGCGGAATATGTAGCACCCTGGGTGCATTTGGCTGGAGAATGAGTGTATTCCTCTATGGTGAGGATCTCCCTAGGCATCGTAGGCTCTTATAACCTGAAACCGTTTACGTGGGTTGGGATTTTCCCTAGTTGATTGAATGCGAGTAATGATTCTCTTAAAAAAAGAATTAGAAAACCCCTAGTTGTCTGGTAGGTATAGGGAAATACCGTGGAACTGCAGATTCCTGTCGTTAGCTTCCGACCACATTGCGCATTGGACCTTGCAGGAGGCAGATATATAAACTTACCTAGACACTTTCGGCAATTGCAAAATACAGTCAAAGGTAGTCCGGTTGCACAATCCCTCGTAGAGGAGTTGAAGGCGTGATTTCAGCGTGCATGCCAGTGAGCCTACCCAGTGTATAGGCGGAACTGCACCAGGAAAACTTCACAATCCTGTTATCACTGGTGCCATCTGGTACCCTTCTATGGTGGGGGCTTAATTACCTACTAAGTAGTCGCGGGTCCTTGTGCCAGACCACCCCAGAATAATTTAGTTAGTCTGGTTTCCTAGAGTAGAATATCTGGCAAGCTCGAGGGTCGGGTGCCGACTCGGAGACAAGTACTTTTACATAGGTACCTGTAATATCTGGATCCGGAACGCAATGCGCCTAACGCAACCAGACTAATAGTCTGCCTAACTAGAATGCCACCACAGTAAGTTAGTCTGGTTGCACAACCTCTCGTAGCCACCACAGATGGTTCCCGACTGCAAATCGTAAATAACACATATACAGGTGGCAAACGGTCAAGCAATAACTTAACCAATGTGCTTGTGGCGATGTGGCGAAACAAGCCAGGTAGCATGCTCGAGTTTGAGCTCAGTCAATACAGGTATAAATCTTACCAGAATATTAATCTCACTGCTCGTTGGATCTGAATACATTCCTACTGTGACGAATATTTATGTCTACAGTTAGATCATGAACCCTTTGTCAGTTTTTAGCTATTCTAGTCGGCTGCTACGAAAGCTAGTCTCGAACCTACAAAAGCTCCCCCAACAACCCAAACTCGAGAACAAGGCAAAGAAGCCGATGCGTCACCGGATCCGAACGCTATCGAGGACCAGCGGGCAAAACCCCCAAGATCTGAACCATCTTACAGAGTCATCGATATCTCTACTGTACCACCCCTCTGCAATCCTACTAGCTATAGGTTACATCATCGGACATTGTTTTCACCACGTCGGCCTTGTTTCCACCGGCATTCACGTACGTCGTGAGATCGGTAGGAGGCAGGATTATCGGCGTATTATCGTATTGCGGCGGATTACCCCGTGGTGGGAGTGGGTCCTCGATTGGGAGTGCGGCCCTGGGTGGGACTGGCGCCGCGGTGCCGGCCGGCACCGCCATTCCAAAAATCGCTGAAAGTGTCAATGTGGTTGTGGGATTGCCCAACAAAACCCTACGCCCAGTCAGTTTGCTCCACCAGACGGTCAGGTCCACGTGCTCCAACGAACCTCTGCGTTTGTGTTTGCTGAACTTGCAAGCGCCATACTTTTAACACCACGTCATACCAGGTAGCTGCATGATGGAACAACAAGTGGTTCCCAGGCGTTACTGTGTTTGCGGACTGAAGGATTCCTTGCCCAAGCGTCCAGACCTCCACAGTACAGCTGACTTCGATATCGTTAATGATACTAAGCTCGGCACCCATGTCGCCCGCGGATGGTGTGGGTTAACGTTAACGTTCTAGGTTCCAAGCACAGTACGCGCTGGTAATAGGTCCTATATATATGCGAAGTTACCCCTATAAATTATTTCGACTCACCCCCTAGGGCATTGGGAGGTACGTACCGTATTAACGCGAGTTATTCGGTAGCGTCCTTTCTAAGCCCCACCCGTGAACTTGACCAAATGTCGCTTGGTTGAGGCCTGATCTGGTTTAGGGGTGTGGGTCAGGCTTGAGGTCACAGACATACGCATTGTCCTCCCACAGTTTTTAGCTGAGATTCACTCCAGGTTAAAGCTATATCAGGGAAAAACCAATCGATATTTGGTCAAGTTCACAGTAGAGCACACGCCACCGAAAATCAGACGCTATATACCAAATAACTCGAGTTAATACGGTATTGCACAGCTCAATGCCAGTGCCCTCGCAGGCTGGTGCAAGGCAGCAACCGGGCACGCGCACCTGCACTGCCTGAGGCGCACAATTTATTTAATCGTCTTGGCAGCGCAGAGAGTCTGGGTACGAGAACACACCTTATTCCAATCCCACACGAATACACACGAATTGTACAAATGATCAACTCAGCAAACATGCAGAGCGTCCATTTTGCATGGGCATCACCCTGGTGTCCCGGTAGTCCCATATTCGCTCATATATGTTTTCCTGCATGGGAATCACCGATCAGGACAACCTCCGACCGCGGTTCATGGCAATCCGGCACAGCGGCGTAGAAGGAGCGTTAACAATCAGATAAGGATTTCAGGATCTAGGCAGCTGCGGTGATTACGAGATGGGAGGCCTGAGTTCTCCATGGCAAGGAAGAGCCGGCGACTCTAATCCCTGGATGATCTGCATTGGTAATCATTCACCTGATCATGAGAGGATCCTGGGCCCGCATATCGCGACCTGTATTGTGATCAGATGCTAATTTACAACCAACCAACTGTCCACCTCCGTCGGCTCCCCAGTCACTGGCCGGCCCATCGGCAACCTTTGGCATCTGTCCTAGGAAGTCGGCTCCCAATTAGGTGATCTTATCGATAAGAATCAGCCTCAGTCCGGATCCCCAATTCATTCATCACCTGACGAAATTTCTGAAGATCCAATCAGTGATATCGAGGACAAAATCCTGGCAACCTATGTTCCGAGTGAGGTAAGATCTAGAGACTGAGGTTCCACTGCCTCCTCCGGTTCACCCCCAAGTAAGCTTTACAGCTATTGATCATGATGCCAGTGAAGAATATTAATTGCTGGTGCCCGCATGCGCAAGATAAAGAATTGCTTCTTTCTCACTTCCTGAACCCACAGTAAATAGCACTAAGTTACAAGATGTCCTGAAGTGTGAGACAAAGCGCATTTAAAATTCTTGCAATTCAACGCCGTAGTCAGCATATTCGTGCAGGATCAGTGACTTCCTGGGAGTCCCTCCTCCTCCTGCTATTCCTTCTGCTCGTCCTGTAGTTATCTGCTCTCCTCTGTCTATTTGTCATTTTCATGTATGTCTGGCTGGTATCATAATCCCATTCTGTGACTTTTCCTGCTCCCGCTCTAGCCTTTTCCATATTTCCCTACTTTCTCTTTACAAGAATATATTGGTTACGAGCAAATATACATATTTCACCCAGCCAGGAAGGCATCCTTATCACGAGATATCTCTGTGCGTACCTAGTCTATCCTAAACAAGAAACCGTGAGTATACAGCCCTCCTCGTAGTTGCTCATTTTCATCATACATCATAGCCAATATCTTATTCTAGGGGTTTCCGCAGGGGAAGAAAAGTGGTCCGGTTCAAGCAGAACCACAGGTTTCCCAGATTACTGAAATACAGGGTACGGGGATGGGTGGAGCCAAACCCGAGAGTCCAGTTTTGCAAAAGCAACAAGATTCTAAAGGTAGGGGGGCTATAGGGAAATTATTCATGGAGCGATCGACACCCGGAGGTGCAGGCAACGGAAGGCGGAAGAGAAGGTGAAGTCACTAGTGAAGTCAATAGAGGGGATGGTATTGCGGAACCTGTGTAAGGAGCGAAATGGATGATGGCTCTGCACAACGATATTCAAAATGTCTGGGTTGAACTACTCCACAAGATTGATGAAAACGAGACACAACGAGGAATTTCACGTACAGTCTCGCCGTTTTCCATTTTAGGCTTCTCACTGGGCTCTGGAGTCAACAAAAATCACAGGTATCGTCCTGCTTTATGGTGCTTGACAATATTCTCCAGTATACGTATATATACATGACAGTATTTCCATGTGTCAATTTTATGTATGCTAGGGAGATGGAAGAGGGAGGAAGTGATTTTGGTGAGAGGATAGAGCGAGAGGGCGAGGGAGGAAGTGATATATTGTCTGGAAATACGGAAAATATAACCCCAACTAGGTACCTATTTTTTTATAGCAGGGAGTTTGGATATTGTATGATCTACACTTTTGTAAATACCCTTTTGTATTTTCTTTTTAAAATGTATATCTATTTAATCTCATTTAGGCGTTACAGAATTTTGGGAGTTGACCCTGGTGCAGTTCGCATGCAAGTAACTACCGCTGCGGGAATATAAATTGATTCCGAACCCCGGAGTACGAAGGTTTTGATTGGTCTATGAGCGAAGTCATGCGTATTCCTACAGAATAGTATGTAGGGGTGGCAATATAGTCTGGTTAGTGGCAATATTGAGGTAGTAGTTACGTTATGGCCATGAGCGTGTACATGCATCTGAGCTTTTACATGGACTTTTGCAAGCTCCCACCAGGAGCGTTTACAAGGCCTTTTGCAGGAGCCCGCTATGGGCTTTTACATGCACTTATACCATAAATGACTGCTATAGGAAATGCATAAATAAGGGAATCAATGGTTCCGAGACTAGGAACCAATGCGTTACGTTTTTTGGTGTGCCTACGCGCTAGTACAACAAGCACTACGTGGATAGACCCCGCTATGCCGTAGTAGGTAGTGACTACCAGATCCGTTCAGCCCCAACGGCACTTAGTTACTTGTCTGGTCGCACATTTTCTTTATCAGATATAAATAGTGTAGATACTGGCTACCGGGTACCTTTCAGGGGAGTGATTAGGTTGCTAAGACAACGTTAACCATCCGCTCGGAGGAAAAAAGTCTAACCTCGCGATCAGATGGGTTTCGCATGTTGGTATCCGTACCGCGTTGCTCTTATAAAGGCCTATGTGGAGTTGATGGCTTGCAGATCATGACGGAGTAATCTGAGCATAAAGGCCTCCTACTTCTTCATTTAATGGCCATGGAATACCAAGAAGAGATATTAATGTGCTAACTACAGTATAAAAACCAGACATGCATAATGAATTGTCCTATTGTTTTGCATAATCAAAAAGTCATCCATACTTTATAAGCCTCCACATGCCACCATCGCCATCTCCTCCGGCTCATGAATCCTAACTAGTAATAGCACCCCATTAGAAGTCACGTACACGCAGGTGGCGGCCCATACAGCTGCAGAGTTAGTCTGGTTGGCACAAGCCCCTCGGTAGAGGCTGCAGAGTATATATCTGGAGGAAATTCTATCTAACAGACTAACTAGGTAGGTGGTACCATCCTGTGATTTGCAGCTTTACCTACCGTCGTACTAGTCTAGGTCGACCATTCGTATATATATAGAGAGGTGAAGTGCGCGAGTAATGAGTTAATTTAAAAAAAATTTTTTAAAAAAGGATATAGGCTAACTGAAGTATGTAGGTAGTACGTACCTGAATACCACTTCTCGAGCCCTAGGGCTGTTGCCAACTCAAGACGACATCGTGCGTCGGCCTAGGTTACCTTGTACCTAGTCAACGGTATAGCAAGGAAATTTTCTATGTAGAACGGAGTATAACTTCTCTTCAATATCTTGTCCGGTCCGAATAATCTGAATTGTATGGACCATCCAGTATAACGGATGGAATTTGCTAGTATAGAAACAAAAAATTTTCAGAGCTTCTAGTAGTTAGCGCGTCTAGTAAACAATAGTCCAGTATACAATAGGTAGTACAAGTCGATTATCTAATTACTCATTTGATTGTCCCCATGATTGTAGGTTTACTAAGAGTCTGGGACCGAGACTGTTGGTGTACAGTATACCATCGGTGTCTAGGCAAACCTGGCACCCAGTGATCACGTTTTGTCCTAGCGGTAATACTCTCCAACAGGTTATGAGCCCGGTCGGCGCAAGTTCACGAGTTCAATTCCCTGAGAGAGCGCTGGGACAAAAGGAAGGGTATTAAATGGTTACTTACAGTGATATGAGCCCCAGCTGTAGTTTGATGTTTAAGTTTATTGGCCCTGAAGAATTTACCAGGAGCATAATTGTTGATTTGATCCCTGTGTGCGGTTTGGGGGGAAGTGTTGGTGTACAGTATACCATCGGTGTCTAGGCAAACCTGGCACCCAGTGATCACGTTTTGTCCTAGCGGTAATACTCTCCAACAGAGACTTCCTATCAACCTACCATTGGCGCCCTAGTTCTTTCCGGGCATGGTCATTTTCCCGATGGTAAAATACTAGCCGTTTTCGACAACCCCGTGATATCATATAAGTACAGTATTGAGAGATCATTGTGGTTAAATCGAGATCTACAGAAACAACTACGCTCTACAACATGATTACCCTCACGTCCTACCAAAATCAACCTAATACCCAATACCCCCCTCTGGTGGTATGGCCTCCCCAAAAGTGCCCCTCCCTCCTTTCTACCCCCCCTATAGGTCGGATATCAGGCAGGTGAGCCTGTGGCTGTTGAGAGGCCTTTACCTACCATCTATATACATGCCATATCAGCACTGGGACGTTCGCCGTGCCGGCTCACGAAGGTGGCGACCAAGGTCTGCCAAGCCGCTAGGGCGACGTCTGGAGCGAGACTGCACTGGGACAAGTCTGTAAGATAGCAAAATGGGAGGGTCTCAATGGAGGGCACTAATATGCACAAAATTGGGAATTTCGAGAATTTCCATTGAATCAACAAAACACTCCTCATTATACCATCCTAAACTCCCTACCTTAATTACCCACCCTCAACCACAATGGGAAGGCCCCCACTAGCTCTAGGAGCTTCAATACCCCCTCATTTTGGACTCCAAGGGTCGCTTCAGGTGCAGGGTACTCTAGTCTCTTCCGAGGCATTTAACTCCCCAAAAACCGTCATTGCGGATGATCAACATGGAGTCTAATCCAGCGTTCAATCCAGCGTCCAATTCAGCGTTCAATCCAGCGTCCAATCCAGCGTCCAATCCAGCGTCCAATCCAGCGTCCAATCCAGCGTCCAATCCAACCCAGCTATCCAACCCAGCTATCCAACCCAGCTATACAAGCCCGGTTGATGGCAAATTAATTGACAATGAATACAACAACATCACCAGTACAGCAAAGACTCTGAACGCCAAGGATAAAGATTTGAAGGTTGTTTTTGCTCTTATGAGTAACCGTTATAGAAGCCAAGGGCTGAAACTTTCTCCAATGAAATACAAGGAAGCAGATGGCTGTGGGGGAAAGAAGATCGATGTTGCCTTAGTATATCGGGGGGGCTTCAAGAGTTTTTTTGGGTACACTTTTGCAGGTCGTGCCCAATTCTCAGGTGCGTTGCTAATTCTTTAATATGCCTTTCAATTTTTTGGTCTCATTTTGTCTGATGTTGGCATAGCGTCTACTTCCTTATACATTAATTCTGCACCCAAACACCTCATTAAGCACATTCCGGGTGTTGGAGATGTAGTATGCGACCAAATTCTCAACGAACGGGAGAAAGTTCACTGGTCCAGACGATCTGCTCAAGCGTGTTACAAAATTCCCAAAAAGCGAACTGTCCTCAATCAGATATTAATGTTGAGGATAGTGAGAGGAAATGTGGTGAAGACGGTATTGTCATGCTGCATCTAGTTACCAATGGCATTCTGGCTTAATGAAGTTTTGTTCATGATCCGGTAGGGATGGATGTCCGAACTTTGTGTGGAATCCTCTTCAAGTGTTTAGGCCATCTAGCCTCGTTTATGATTCTGTTGAAGTTATTTGAGGATTATCGACCGAATTCATAGTGTAGAAGAAAAACATTGCGAAATACATGAATGACACCACCCCCGATCGATAAGGTCATCTAAGCAAGGACTCATTGCCCATTCGCAATTTTCCTCGCCGAGTTGGAAGAAGCCAACTATTCCGCCATCATCTGCATCATCGACGACGATAGGCGCACCGCACACGCCGTCCCGGACCACCCCACCGATTGGTCCAATGCATTTGTAAATATTAGAAGTCTGGAATTGAGCAAATGGTATAATGATTCCTCCAGGCCGCGGGGGCGATTCGTCTACGACTCCAGTGTCCCTCAGAAAGACCAGACCTGTAGCCATTGAGTCCAAGGAACACCATGTGTTATATCGTATCTCACTTGATCGTAACAGCCGTTTGGGGGATTTTGCTTGGAAGTAGTCGGTATTGCAGAAGCAAACGGAAGGATACAGCTGAACTAAGGCAATGTCTAAGGCCTCGAATCGCTCTGTGATCTCCTCGATATGGACGCCTCCCACATTAGCATGCGGATGGTAGACGTCACCGGTGCCCCAGAAACCATGATTGGCTACGGTGGGTCTAGGGTCGCCTGAGTTGCAGCGTATGAGAACCCCACATGTGATTGCCATGGCGGTTGTCGCATATCCGCCTTCCCGCCTTGTTGGCCCACTCTCGACACGGACTCCAGGGCACAACCCGGAGGTAGCCTTGTAATTTGTTGTGTCTTAGAGATTGCTTGGTCCAGGATCCATGAGCCTTTGTCGTTCCTGAGCGGCCATTCTAAGGAATGGGGTAAAGCTGTGATGGTGCTCGGTGGGCATACAGCCAACAACCCCGGGCAAAGAATGCTTATCGTATATCCTAACGTCGTCTGCTATGAGCTCGACGAATATTGTTAGGAGTATGTAATAGATCGCCTTGACGTTTGCGAGCTTCCTCTAAGGCCTCATAAATCTCCCGCCTTACTTCCCGAGCTGAGTATTTCAACTACTAAGGACGCTCTTGCTCGAAAAGTCAAGGTGGCCATGATGTATGGAGTGTGAGAAAGCCATCAGCCGGGGCAAGGCTTAGGAGACACCCAAGAGTGTGTGGGGAGTATGGCAGACATGGTAGGTAACTTTGGTCCACAGACTGGATCTCTACAAGAGTGTAGCTTGCCTAGAAGCCCAATGTTAGTGAAATGTGAAATTCTGCATAAAAATGGACTATTATGAGCTGCTACGGTTTTGCCTTGTATGTACCAAGGCCATGCTTTCTGAACTCAACCATGATACCCTTAGCTATCTCCTTCACCATAAGGGGACCAGTAGGGGGCAGTATTGGCATCAGTGGAGGCGGATATGCAGAGGGGGGGGTCTGCAGACAGGTCTGGCATATTGTAGGTGCATATGGATGATTATCGAGGCTGTTTAGGAAATCACATATGCGCATCTTGTAGAGCATGTCCACTAGGTGATATATCCATTATTTGAGCTTAGGGGAATACTTGCTACTTGCATAGCATATGGAGACATTGGCCAAGCTGACAGGGATATCCACACATCGTTAGACGGTGTCAGCGTTACAGGGATGCGGATGGTACTGTACGTTGAGATGGCCTGACCAGAACTAGTAGGTTAACCTCACCTGAATCCTAGTGCAGATTAACAGATCCGGTGAGGGAGCTCAATATCGAGCGCAAGCATCTATATATCGCAGCTTCAGCAGCAGCTTAGCATGCAGTGAGAGGTGGGGGTGGAATTTTTTTTTTATTAAAAAAAAACTCATTACTCGTATGCGGTCCCGTTAGGGGGACCATGACGAGCCACCCGGAAGCCCGGGTGGATTCAAGGGGTGGCCAGGTTAATTAGGCACCCCACGCTGCTATGTACATAAGCTTAGAAACGCTGTCCCTAAGCGGGGTGTCAAGGGTCTAAGTTCGTCATTCCTCCGTTCCTTCCGCAGTCTCCTCCCCGCTCCTCCCCTGTGTGGCAGTGGGTCGTCCTCAAGCTAATGAGAACCCGCCCCCACTGCCCCTCCGCTGTTCGGTTCTCGTCCCCTTGTGTGCCCCTACGCTAGGGTGCCGTACAGATACCTGAGGTTCACCGCTGTGACCAGAGCTGCCTGTGAGTCGGTGAGTCGGTACAATGTATCTGTGAGGTTTGGGTGGAGAATCGGTCGGGGTCTCCTCTAGCGAATTAAATATACGCTGACCTTCCCACGTTCACTCTCTATGCATGACGGCGGACCTCGTGCTTCTATACTATTAATGGGTTTTTTTTTTAAAAAAATAAAAATAAAAAAAAGCTTCTATACTATTTATCGGCTGGGCACGGCGTTGTCGCAGGAAGCAAAACTATACTATACCCTATCTCACAGGGAATCGATTACCCTGATGCGTTCTCCAGAACAATAGAATGCGTTTGTCCCATTTTGCGGCTAACACTTGAGCAACTGAGTGAATGATGGAGGGACCAATACCGAGACAGCAAAGAAGACGATCAACATACATGAATGGTCATGAGCAACTGAAAGGAGAGGCAAAATTTGCAACCGTCACAAAGAAAACAATGTGTTCATCACAGCGTTCCCCAACATAAACCCCTTCCGATTTTTCTCATTCTATTCCTCCTCTTCCACCCCATGGATTCCGCCTTCAGCGGGCTCCCCGATCGCTTCACGCTGCTTAAGGAGCTCAATGTTGGTGGGATCAAGCCCCGTTACTCCATCTACCCGCACCCCGAGAATATTCAGGTAGGTTCCATAATCCGTAGCCCAAAGCCAAGAGACCTCCACTACTGGATTCTCCGGACTATACCCTGGTTTCTCAGTGCGGATACCGATAGCAATGAGATAATGCAAGAAATATTAATATTAGTGCGGCGGGCGCTAGGTTTTCCTACTTATCATTCCTTTTGTACTTATAATGTCATCATTCCATAAACCACTGACCCCGAGCAAGTGTGTATATTATCAATGCACTGATCAACCCAACAGACCGGAACGCTAACTAGTCTGGGAAGTCGAAAATTTGCAAAAATGTTCAAGGAAAATCTGTGTACATGACAAAATAACGGGGGGCCAGTATCCTAGTCAGACCCGGACCCACTGGGAGAAAAGCCAGAGGGCGAAGGCGCTGAGCTCGGCAGTCGTAAATATAAGATCAGTACTGGGATCGTCGAATATGCTCGAATAAGGGATGGTTAGTTGGTTTAGAGTACTCGTGACAGTGCCTACGGCATCAATATCGAAACCTTGCCCTTTGCGCGGGATGAGGGGAGGGGTATAACGGCCCCAGCGGTCTGGTGGCAGCATGCTCCATGCTTCTATGACAAGCCTATTCGGGTTGCGGCTGACACTTAGGAGAATGACGAATTTAGTCTGCCCCCCAGAATTCTTCAACCACCATTCTGCGTCAATGCGGAGTTGAGCAAGTGTTTCCCGATATCCCACCTCCACCACCACCGACGGTCATGGGTTATTTTGCGCTGCTCGCGTAGCGGGGGCAACCGACTCGTCCCCCTCCTTGCTTCTCATGCCAGGCACAACCAGGCCCTCCCACTCTAGAGTTGCCAATCCAAGTGACAACCAGACTACCTTCATCAAAAGATGAACCGTCCTTGGTAGCGACTGTAGCTGGTTTGGCAGCGACACCCCTTCTAGGGGTCTTACACTTAATTTGCGCATCC
>Ga0307514_10004287_pt1 | contig 13174 bp, 8 predicted proteins | sample 16_EM_MG_FD_203088 | JGI IMG/M metagenome (GOLD analysis project Ga0307514, IMG submission 203088) | Populus trichocarpa ectomycorrhiza microbial communities from riparian zone in the Pacific Northwest, United States - 16_EM | ecosystem: Host-associated > Plants > Roots > Unclassified | place... | reverse complement strand
ATGTTGTTACTTGTGGTAGTCAATAGCATTGATTTACCATCATTGCTGAATTTAATATCACAAACCTCAGCTGTATCTCCACCAACTAAAAAGGTGTCAAAGGGACCCTACAATTAGAGATACAGGTCAAACTCAGCAGAATAATAAAGCACAGTCAAGTCGTTGCTTTGTAGATACAAACCTTGTCATAGGATCGTGAATCAAACAGTTTAATAGCACCCCCTTCCATTGCCACAGCAAAGACAAGACCTTGCTGGTCGTATGCAACTGTGGGTCTACCGCGTAAATGCAAAATTCCCTGAAAACTATAACAGTGAGCATAAATCACAAACATGTAGCATAAATACAAGCTGCTTGGAATAAGATAGTAGATTGGTCATCACAACTGCCTCACATCAAAAGTTAATGCTAAACTAGAAGCAAACCTGGCAGGCATTTACGCGAAGATCCCATATTCTAATGCTGTGGTCAAGAGAGCTGGACATGAAGCTATCATTAATTGGAGACATGCAGAGCGAAACAACCCTACAACATGATATATATATTGAAAATTTTCATGTTAGCTTCATGAGATGGAAGACACATTTGAGATTGGGAAAAATAAAAGTGACAAGAATCTAAACTACCCTAAATAAGCCACGGCAATGTGTGAATGTGATACAATGAGATGTAAACAGATGAGGGAAGCACCCATTTTCTGTTTTTACAACATATACATGTTATCATCAGGTGGAATGGTAAAAGCAAAGCACTTCTGCCATCAACGATTCGGCTCATGGTAAATGACTTGAATCTGAGAAGTAATGCCCATATTCGAATACCCCACCCGCAACCACCGAAAACAAATAAAAACATGAAAGCAATGTTGCCAAAAGATACATGATATTGACTTTGACTGCAATAAAACAAAACAAAATACAAAGTAATTTTTGCAAGAAACCACAATCTGTGCTGATTACTAAAGAAGCTATACTTGTCTTTATGGCCTTTGAAGTAGCGAAGACATCGATTATCATACAATGATAGATAACGTAATGATTCTGCAAAATAAATAAATAAATAAATATCCTAACACCCACTCAATCATCACAACATATATATATATATATATATGCAAAACAGGAAAAGAAAATGTAGACCAGAGCAGACCTCCGGTAGAATCTAAATGGTATACTGAGGAACAAATAACGGAGCTAGGGTGGTGCGTGAAACATATTCGATCTGTACCGTGTTTCTTGTGATATGTAGTCTTCAGCAATCTGAAATATTCAATTACAAAAAAACTTACAATAATAATATCCCATACTAAAATTAAATTTATTATTATTATTTATTTTTTTTGTTAAAAAAAGAAAACTGACTTACTTGGCACTTGCAATGTCGTAAAGACGAACGGAATCATCCTCGCTAGCTGTAACTAACAGATCGTCTTTTCGATGAAAATCAACTGAATTAATCTTCCCTCCCTATATAAATTACAAAATTAATTATTAATTGCTTCTGTTTGAAAATTAAAACTCTATCTGGTGGAATGTGATTCTTTTGAGTTGAAATAAGGAAATGGAGGAAGGAGGAATATTGTGAAGTTTACAAAGTCGGAGAAAACAGCTCCGATAGACATGCTGCGCACCGTATCATCATCGAGCTCTGTAAGCGATATCATAGCCACTGATATTGATGGAGTCTGTCTATCTGGTTTCGATGGAGTTTGGACAAGGAAGAACGTTTGATATTTTCTACGAAAAAATTAAAAAACAATATACCGCTGCTGCTCCTCATCCTCCAATCATAGCAGTGAAACCGGCCCGTACAGCGACCTGTAGTCTGCATCGGCTTTTAAGGGTGTGTTTGCGAATGTAAATCGTTTTTCTAAAATGTTTTTTAAAAAAAAAAAAAAAATTTATTTTATATTTTTCGTTTTGATATGTGATATTAAAAATAATTTTTAAAAAATAAAAAATATTTATTTTAATGTATTTTTAAATAAAAAATATTTTAAATCACTACCGCTGTTATAATCTCAAATAGATCATAGATAAAACTTGGGTTTATAATTAGTCTGGTTAAATCTAAATGACTCTTCGAGTTAACTCAAAATTTGGTGAGATCTATCCTTGTTTTTTTTATTTTATTTTAATAAATTAAAAATATATAAAATTAATTTATGAATACTTATTCTATATTTATATATGATGTTTCATAAATTTTCAATATGTGATAGCTGTATATATTTTATTTCAACTTGAAAAGTTTCTTAATTTTTTTTTGTGGAATATTTATATATATAGTCTATTTTCGTATATAATATTTTTAAATTTATATAAATTTTTTGTATAAAATATTAAAATTTTAAATTTTTTTCAAAGTAATCAAGGTCAACTCGTATAATTTGGAACCCAATCCTTTAGTTATTCAATTTTTTTTGTCTTAGCTTACTTTTTCTCTATTTTTTTTTATTTAACACTTGTTTTCTTTTCTTCTCATCCCTATCTATTATTCAACTTTTTTTCTATATTTCTTAATATTTATCACATAACTTATTTATAATTTATAATAAATATTTTTACTTTAATTTTTCTAATTGCATTGAAATAAGAATTAAATTATTTTTTATTACATTTTATAATTAACAATTAATGTGTGTATTGTGTATCATAAGAACTCTTAAAAACAATTACAACAAGATTCAAACGAATTTTCTTATAAATAAAAATAAAAATAAAAATTTTTATCATTAACAAAACCTAAAAAAAAGTGTTTCAGTGTATTTTTTTGTATTTTGGTTATCAATTTTTTTTTCTTTTCAATTTGATCATTTTATATTGCACTGATTAATTATTAGGCTTGATAATTTATTTGGTGCAATTTTATTTGGGGTTTTGTGGTTAAAAAAAACATTTTGGCATTGATTTGGTTTTAGATTTAGTAAAGCAAAATTTGACTTGATTGTCCATAAAGCATTAAAAGTGAGAGGACTGAAATTGAAAGTGAAGAGGCTAAAAGTGAAAGAGAGGTGAAATGAAAACCTTTTATTTAAGAAGAAATTTTTTCTTTCTTTTTGGTCCGTTAGCTCTTTTTTTTTATTTGACCATCGAGTTTTTTTTTTAATTTTATCCTTTAACATTGCGTTGATTGGTGATTTGGTTTGTATTTTTTACTTTCGAGGAATCTCAACCTAAAACAATATCTTGATATTGGGTTGGTTTTGAATTTTGCAAAAACATAATTTGGTTTTGTTGTTTGTGAACAATTAAAAATAAGAGGATCAAAATTAAACTCTTAGCGAAATGGCATACCTTTTTTATAAAAAAAAAAAAATTGGTTTCACGGCCTTTAAGGTTTAAAATCTTTTCCAAGTTCATTTTTTTTTTATCTTCTTACTTTAAGAAATTATATGTTTTAATTTAAGACTTTATTTTATTCATGTTTCGGTTCCAAGGTTTGAGACAAGAGAGAAAAGGTCACTCGATTATAGCGAAGGAGAGACAAAGTTATTGCTTAGCCATATTCCAAAAACAAAAGTCGATGTTGGTGTCAATGAGTTTCATTCGACAAAGAGAGTCCCATTGAGGTCTTTTTAAACCTTTGTATTGCTTTAAAAAAAAAAAGATCGAGCTTGAGAGAAAAAAAGTTCCCAGTTTGATTTCATGTTTTTGATTTTTTTTTTTTTAGTTTATTAGGTAACTTGATTTATTTTGAAAGGTCATAGGGGGCATTTTTAGGTGAAAATGAGTTGAAAATAGATTTTTAGATAAAATTAACACCCATTAATTTTCTAGCCACCTCTGTGGTGGTTGGATTTGAGGAGATAGTTAAAAAACAAAGTACTTGAACCAAGTCAGGTCCATAACCTGAACGCAAACATTGGGTTTCAGGTTAGATATAGATATTATTTTACCCTACCCGAAACCCTACCAAACCCGACTCGAAAATCAAGAATGCCCTTAAAGTATGACAAAATTATATGATGTGAACCCTGTGGATATAAATATCTAAAAACTCACAGCCAACTAAGACATTTTCTAAGAAAGCTAAGATCAAGTTTGAAATTTAACTTGACACAATAATAACCTATACTAAGGAACCAAGACTATAAGTAATTGAACCCTCTCCCAACGCCTATAAAGAGACATGAACGAGAAGTATAGAGGATGGCATGGAGCATGGTCAATATTTTTATAAGCCAGAGTAATTTAATGAAGAATAAAAAAGTACGAGCAAAACCTCACATACAATAATAATTACTTAAACCAAAGTCTATTAAAAAAAATTAAATACAATCTAAATAACCATATTTATAGATAAAAAGTCCTAAAACAATTCTGAAAAAAAAAACAATAAAAGAGTTCTGGATAAAATTAAAAAAAGAATTATAAATCAATTAGAAAACCAATGTAGTTCTAGTACAACATCTTCTGGACCTTATTATATGGCTTTCCTGATGTTCAATTTCCCTAAAATTCTAATCTAATATATAAAAAGACCTCTAAAAATATCTGGTAAAATTGCAGCTCAATCCAATGGTCTGATCAAATATTATACTTGTTAGAGTTAAATTATACATTAAAAAAAATAAACTCAAAATTACCTCTAATACTGAAACTAGTTAACCCACTATTGCAAAATAATTTGACCCCAATGTTGTAGATGAATTTGACCCATCTGACACATAGATTAGATTGACCTGTGTTGTAAATTGATCAAGCCCCTCTTACACAGATTAAATTGACTAAGATCTGACCATCACTTATTGAAGTTATAGCTTTCTTGAAACTCATATTGGCCTGAATAAGCCTACTAAATACATCTTTGAGCTTCTTTACCCTTTATCTTGTAAATGGCCAAACTAAAACTTCTAATCGATCATATAGTGTAATTTGGATTATATCATCTCATCTCACCTCTCTTCAAAAGAATTTAACTTCAAATCATCACCTACATCAAACAAAAAAAAACAAAAAACAAACATTAAAAGTAGCAGTAACACCATATTCACCTGATAAATCTACTTTATAGGCATTATCATTGATTGTTTCAAGGATTTTGAATGGTCTCCATCTCCTCTTGGCATCAACTTAAATCTTTTTTGTTCAAGAAATCTCTCTTTTTACTTATGCACTCAAACTTAATCACCTAGTTCAAAAATAACCATATTTCACCTTTTATTAGCTTTGAATACATATTGCTTCTTTTTTTTTTTTTTTGTATTTTCCACCTCACATTCTAATGGAAAGCCTTTACTACCTAAGTTTTTTTATTGACATCAAGATTAACCCTTTCATTAATAGGTAAAGGAAACAAATCCAAAGAAGTCAAAGGATTAAGTGATAAACAATTTCAAAAGGTGAATAAATAATAATCGAATGCACTCTCGTAGTATATGTAAATTCAATAAATAGCAAGCAATCTTCTCAATTCTTCAAATTATTTTGAATAATAGTTCTTAATAGTATAGTTAAAAGTAGACTAGAGTGCTGAAATCTTTAACAAATCTACTAGCCAAACCATGAAAACTTCTCACCTTTGAGATTGACTTAGATGTAGGTCATTCTTGGATAGCCCTAACCTTTTCTCAATCCATCTCAATAACTTTTGCACTAACAACATATCCAATAAATACAATATTTTCCATGCAAAGTCACACTTTTTCATTTTAGCATAAAAACATTCTTTTCATAAAACAATAAATGTATTCTATAAATATTCAACATGCTCCTCTAAATTCTTACTATAAATCACAACAAACTTACCTATAAAGTTTTGCAAAACATGGTTTATTAATCTCATGAAAGTATTAGGTATATTAGTAAGTCTAAAAGGAATAACTAATGTATACAAACCATATTTAGTTTTATTCATTTTTCTATTTCATTCTTATTTGATGATATTCACTTTTCAAATCAATCTTAGAAAACATTTAAGACTTATGCAATTCATCTAACATCTCATCAAGTCTAGGAATTGGGTGTCTACACTTTACCATAATATTGTTGATAGCCCGATAATCACACATTCTCCAAGTCCTATCCTTTTTCGATACCAATAACACTAGAATTGCACATGGACTCATGATTGCTCTTATATACCCTTTTGTCATCAATTATTTTGCATGCCTTTAAAGTTCATTTATCTCATCGAGATTACTTCTATGGGTTGACTGATTAGGTAGAGATGTTTCAAGAATAAGATCAATTTAATGCTCAATTCCCTTAACAGGCAACCCACTAGGAATCTCATCAGGAAAGATGTTCTAAAATCTTGTAATAAAAAAACATAAACATTAAAAAGACAATGATCAAGGTCATTAGTATTAAAATATGCCTCCAAATACACATGTAAAATCATATGCATGTTAGAAAAATAAGCATTCTTAATCTCACTTTTCTTTGCATAAAAATTAACATGTTTCTTTATTTTTTTCTACACTCTCTTCTTTTCTCACCATTTATTTCCTCTTTATTTTCTCAGCTGAATCTTGTTAATTCTTATTTTGGCCAAATCTCTAGCTCTTTAACTGTGCTTGGCTGAAAAGTGACCAACACTTTCCTCAATTCCTTCCAAAGTCCATACCTAAACCTTTAAATTTGATGTTGCTTGGTAGGAACAAGAGTAGAAGCAAAGATAGAGAGATTCTAAAATCATCTCTCATACTCCAACATTATTATATTACCTTACTTGAGGGCCAGAAACTCTTGTTCCTTACTCCTTCTATGCTATATGGAGTAATATCAAATGTCAAACTCTATATGGAAATACATCCATGACAACACTTCCCCTGGTTTTCTTGCCCTCACAATTTCCCACCATGTATGAGCACTATCAAAAAGTAACTAGGCCATATAATTCACCTGTACATCCTTTGGCACTGGAATCTAGGTGAGTGCTTCCTCCACTTTCCTAAGAATACCCAACCACTTTTGCATCCTCCTCCCTCAATATTATGACATACCTTATCTCCCTCATATTCTTTACCCAATACACTAGGGTAAGGGAGCTAACTTCACCTGCCACTTTTACTGCTCCTGTCAACCCTAACACAACACTCTCATAATCTGCTCCAAGTAAAAAAGATCCTAGTGGAATATAGGTGCTCTTGGTAGCACCATCGATGAGGGTATACTAAACTACTTCATCCAATCAGATGCCTTAGACTGTTGTATCCCTAAGGCTAATGATGGAGAGACATCTCTAGGCATAGTGACTCTCTTTGTACAGACTGTACTAGTACATCTAGTGAGTGAGTAAATATCTATTAGAGGATCTCCTATTTGATCCCCTCCACTAACATTAGATCGTACCATCCTGAAACAAACATTGATTCCTCATCAACTCAAACAATTAGATCGTACCATCCTAAAAAATTTTAATCGGTTGTCGTGATATCCGAGTGTGACATCTGCCATGTTAAATCATGTTTGTTCTCTTTATAATATTCATTGATCGTTTGAATAAGATTTGAAACTCTTTTCAAATATCATTCCACCTTAGCCAAGGATTTCTCAGCAATACTATTTGAGAACAAATGAAATATTTTTTTTCTAATTCACATAGGGTGATGAATCCTCTCTTAATCACTCAAGTACATTAATATAGTTCTGTTATACTCAATGTCTATCCTTTCATTGCCTCGATTAAGATAACATGTAACATGATCAAAGTATAACATTCTTTATATAAGATAACTTAGTGATCTCAAGTTTAAGGATCACATACACAACCGTCATGTGAGCCTTTCCATAGACATAGATGATCTCTCCATATAAAATTCACATGCGGGTCAGTTCAATGTACATGTCTTATGACAAGCACCTACATATTAGTTTTAGGTATCTCTTATACCTAAGCTTATGAGAATTTTCTTTCATAAAAGAAATAACATAATATGTATTAGTCTTTACAGCTCTAATGAATGTCTAGTACTTCATAGAGTATCGACTAGGAATATTTTAGGAACAATGCTTTGATGCAATAGAAATTTCATAATTATAACAGCTTCATAATTTTTTTTATAAAACATTTTTTTTCCATGGACTTTATCTTTACTCTAGATTCATTAATCTAACATTATATGAATATTAAAGATAAATTAAGCTTTTATTAATAATAAATGTGTATTTACATGAATATAATAATACTACGTGTAACCAACCGATTGACTATATGACATATTAAACTAACAATCTCTCACTTTTATTAAAGTCAATCGCTCATATATCTAATACCATATTGCTTCATGTAACATTAATGTCTCTGCATGGATAATGGCTTAGTAAGAGGATCTTTTAGATTCTCGGGTACTTATTTTACTTTTACATCTTTCATTTCATTGATTTAACAAATCAAATGGAATTTCTTTAGTACTTATTTGGATTATTGATGAGACCTTGATTTTTTTGCTTATGCAATGGCTCCATTGCTATCACAATAGTGGATAACTAGATCAACAATGCTAGGAACCAACTTGGTTCATTAATGAACTTCTTGATCCAAACAACCTCTTTATTTCCTCAAACATGGAGGTATACTCTTATTCAATTGTAGAATCAATTGTACTTTTTTATTTGAAACTCTTCCAACTCAAAGCATTACCATTTAGATTTAAACATTTATTGACTGGTATTCACTATTTTTCCAACATTTCATTGAAAAAATATTAATTCAAATAATTTTAAACTGCTAGTTTATATTCTCCATTGATGGGTCCTATAGCCAAGTATAGGATACTATTTTCATCATATCTCTCTCAATTTATGTCTTAGAACACATGTCTTTGAAGGGGGTGTTTCGTGCAAAATAGATAAGAATCCAACCTTAAATTCATCACGCTAAGCTATTTTAGCATTTAATCTATATGCATGGATTGAGACAATCTAAGCAACCTTCTAGATCTATCTCTATAGATTAATATATTCAATATGTAGGTTGCTTCTCCTTCTTTTTTTTTACAAAGAAATTCTTAGACAATGAAAACTTTACCGATTAAAGTAAAGATATGTCATTTCTTAAAAATAAAATGTCATCTACATGTAATATTAGGAAAACAACACCACTCTCACTAACCTTTTGTAAACACAAGGTTTTTCCATATTTTTTTATGAATGATTAAATCAAATATGTTGATTATACCATCAAAATTAGATATTTATACTCCTTAAAACTTGCATTATACATTCATACATTACCTTTCATGTTAGTCTTTCTTTTAAAGCCCCGTTTAGATCCGTTGGGTTTTATCCCTTCAGGTGGATCAACCAAATCCCAAACTTGGTTAGTATATGAAGTCCATAGCTTCAAGTCATTTCTTGAAATAAATATCATATATTACTTCCAAGTAATTGGTAGGCTTATCAATTATAAGCAACATATCATTCACAACTTTTATGAGAGGTCCTTATCTCATTAATATATGACATATCCTACCAAATTTATAGAGATTTTGTGTTTCTTAAGGTTCAGGCTAAACATCCAATGTTTTAGTCTTGGGAATAAATTTCATATGGATGTAGTGTTCTAAGAGATGTAGAGAATCTCATTTATTTTTTTTAGATAATCCTTGAAATATTTGGTCAAATATTAATCACCTCGATCCAATCGAAGTTTTTTAATACTTATTCCAATCTGTATTTCAATTTTATTGCAGTTTATATTGAACCTCGGCATATTAAATTCAGGTATAGACAAACCATTCATATAATTATTGGATCCATAAAAACATCATTATTATAAAAGAACAACATTTGTCCTCAATAATAAATTTAAATCCATTTAATACTAAATAAAATGGAAACAATGTCTTAAAATATTGGAACAAAATAACAATTATAAAGTTCGAGTATCAGCTCATTAGGCAAAACAAAATAACTAGTTCCTACAGCTAATGCAGCAACCCTTGCTTCATTACTGAGTTGTAGATCCACTTTGTTTTCAACTAATCTTCTACTTATTTTTAGTTCCTACATGCAATTGCAAATGTAAAAACCACATTCGGTATCCAATACCTAAGAACTACAATGAAAATTAGTAAGATAGTTTTCAATTATAAACAAACCTGAAGTATAAGCTTCATTGAACTTTTCTACCTTCACGGTTGCAAGGTATTCCTTGCAATTCCTCCTCCAATGTCCTTCCTTACCATAATGATGACAAATGTCCTTGTCTTTCTTGATGCCTCCAGTAGGTTTATTTGCTTTAGAGACAGCACACTTATTCTTCTTATCCTTCTTCTTAGACATTCTAGAAGATTGAACTAGAAGAACTGAGCATTTTTTCCTTCTTAAGGCCCCGTGTTAGGAGGAGCACAAGGTATATGTTCTTTTTGTTACCTTTTTTTTTTTATCTAGAAGGAGATTTACGTAAATACATGGTATATAAATAAGGTAAAAATGCAAATATATATGTTCAAAATTGAAAATAAGTTGGTCGTGTTGACAAAGACTATTAAATGTAAATTAGTCATTAGCAGGGACTATTATATAAGAATAAATTGGCAACAATAACAAGGGCTATTATATGAAAATAAGTTGGTCACAATGAAGGGGGCTATTACATGAAAATAAAGTGGTTATGATGGTGAAGACGAAGGAAATATAAAGCTAGAGTTTAAAAAGAGAGAAGAAGGAAACTTGAATTTTTCTTGCACTCATTCCTTGAATCTTTATCCAAGTTGAAAAACATGTTTAAAATGATTAATTATTATAATTTTGTGTTTTGATTAAGAAATTAAATTGTTATGATTATGTGAATTTAGGGATTCATGGTGTTAATTATTGAAATGATACAATTTATGATTGAACTATATTAGAAAGCATGAATTATTAATGGGTAAGTGTTTAATTTAGAAATGGAAGAAACAAACTCTTCCCCCCTTTTTGTTATTGGTCTCGGCAAAAGAAGAAGATTTGGGAGATTGAAGAATTTAATACAATTGTTTAGGAATTGTGGGAATTAATGTGCTTATAAATGTTAATAAATGGAATTGTAAAGGATTTTACAAAAAAAAAAAAAAAAAAAAAAAATTTCACCCAGCCATGACATATAAAAAGGAGAAAAAAAAATTCAACTTGGATTTTGTTAATGTAAAAGAGTGATTTTAGACAAATCAGATAGATTGTTGAAGAATTAGGAATTTAATTTTAAGGAAGGGTTAAAAAGAAGAATTTATTCTTCTTAATTTAAAATGAAATGAGATTTTTGTCATTTGGTTATGAATAATAAATGACATGTTGATTTTTGTGTTGGTGCAGAAGAGGTCGTAGGACCTAACCAGAAGGGACCATTTCACGCCCACAAACACCAGGTAGATGTTAAACACCTATAATAAATTAATCGTTTAATTTAGTATTTTATAAGAAATTTCCTTTTATTGTAATTTTAGTGTAGAGATTGCAAAATAAAAAGAATGGAAAATAATATTCTATTAAATGGACACGTTGAAAGATTATTTTCTGGTTAATGAAAATAATACCCTGTTAAATAGGAGCGTTGAAAGATTATTTTTTGGTTAATGGAAATGATGCCCTGTTAAAAAAATAAGCGTGTTGAAAGATTATTTCCTCGTTAATGAAAATGATGCCCTGTTACAAATAACGTCTGTTGAAATGAACACATTGGTTGAACTATTTTCTTTCTTTTCTTACATGAAATTCAGAAATAATGTATTAATAATTGGACGACTTGAGAAAGTTGTCTTGGTTAATGAAGAAGATATCTAGTTAAAGATTGACAAAAATGAAATTTAATTTAAATTAATGTATTGACGATAAGTACTTTGTTTAATGAGCTAGTGTGTATATTTACTTGAGTCGATAACTTGATATTGAAAATATAAAAGATAACTTGGTATTGAAAATACAAAGGAGACTGCCGAAATTTTTTATAAATATTTACTTGAAGAGCAACCAATCAACTCTTTTAAATAACTATTTATTTGGGCCTTGACATGTTCCCTTATGAAATGATGTTTTACCTCAATATATTTATTCCAAGAGTGATGCATAGGATTTTTCGAAATGTTAATGTCACTAGTATTATCACATTTAATTGGAATGTTGCTTACCTTTATTCCGAAGTCTAGTAGATGTTGTTTAATCTAAAGAACTTGTGCATAACAATTTGCAGTAGCCACATATTCTACTTCTATCATTGATGGGGCTATTGAGTGTTGTTGTTTTTTACTCCAAGAAACTAGTGATTGACATGCTCCAGATGTGCTTTTCCTACTTATTGAACTTCTAGGAAAGTCTGAGCCTATATATCCTATCAATTCAAAACTAGCAGATTTTGGATACCATAGACAAAGTTTAGCAAGTACCATTTAAGTATTTGAAAATCCTTTTAACAACAACTATATGACTTTCCTTAGGATTAGATTGAAAACACGCACGCACGCACGCACTGTACATTACATTAGGCTTGCTTATTGTTAAATACAACAAAGACCTAATCATACCTTTATATAATTTTATATCAACAACCTTACCTTTTTCATCTTGATTTGGCTTTATGAAACTTGACATAAGTGTGTGTTGGCATCTTAAGTTCTCAAAGCCATATCATTTCAATAGATTCAGAGTATACTTTGTTTGATGAATAAATATGCCATCTTTAGTTTGTTTTATGGTCAGACCAAGAAAATAGTTTAGTTCTCCTATAAAGCTCATTCCAAACTCCTTTGACATACTGTTAGCAAAGTTTCTACACAAAAATTCATTTGAGGCACCAAAATTTATGTCATCAACATAGATTTGTACGAGTATGAAATCTTGATCATACCAGGCTTCAGAAAATTATGAAAAGAGTAGTGTAAGTTCTTCTTTTGGAAAACCACTTAGCCTTTCATACCAAGCTCTAAAAGCCTATTTTAAATCGTTCAAGGCTTTAGATAACTTGTAAACATGGTTTTTAAAATCAAATTTTCCAAAGCCTATGGGTTGTTCAACAAACACTTCTTCATTTAGAAAACCATTCAAAAATATTGATTTAACATCCACTTGAAATAACTTTATGTTTTTTTATTTTTATGTTGCAAAAGCACATAACATTCTAATTGATTCTAACCTAGCTACTAGTGCAATAGATGTTAGAGAATAATATAAATCATATCCTGGGACCTCACCTAACAGCTTAAGCTATTGGGTTGAGATGGTTCTTTGACATGGTATCAGAGCCTTAATGA
>Ga0307514_10004286_pt1 | contig 13175 bp, 12 predicted proteins | sample 16_EM_MG_FD_203088 | JGI IMG/M metagenome (GOLD analysis project Ga0307514, IMG submission 203088) | Populus trichocarpa ectomycorrhiza microbial communities from riparian zone in the Pacific Northwest, United States - 16_EM | ecosystem: Host-associated > Plants > Roots > Unclassified | place... | reverse complement strand
GCCGACGTCCTCCCGCAGCGGCCGCCCCTGCGCTACGGCGACCTGGAGCTGGACGACACGACGTACTCGGTGCACCGCGCGGGCCGCTCCGTCGAGCTCACCCCCACCGAGTACGCGCTGCTGCGTTTCCTGGTGCGCAACGGCGGCCGGATCGTGCCCAAGGAGCAGCTCCTGCGCCATGTCTGGCAGTACGAGCACACCCCGGCCGAGTCGACCGTCGTCGAGACGTACATCAGCTATCTGCGGCGCAAGCTCGACGTGCTGGGACCGCCGGTGATCACCACCCGGCGGGGCGTGGGATACGGGCTGGCGTGAATCTCCCGACGTGGCGAGTGGGACCTTCGAAGTGGCGAGTGAGGCTCCCGAGGGCGCCCGGGCCGGTTCGCGTCCGTACCGGGGGCCGCCGCAAACGCGGCATCCACTCCCTGCGCGGCAAGCTGACGCTGGCGAACGTGGCGTTGCTCGCGCTCGGGATCGTCGCCGCGACCGCCGTGAGTGTGATGGGCATGCGGTACTACCTGCTCGACCAGATCGACACCGAGCTCGCCAAGACCCGTGACTCGCTGGGCGGTTCGCAGCTCACCCTGCGGCAGATCGACTCGCTGAGCATGCTGGGTTTCGTCCACGACCGGCTCGCCCCGCAGGCCGGGGACGAGCAGCCGAGACCGGACTCGATCTTCGCCGCAGTCGACAGCGGGGGCGAGCCCGTCGGCGTCCTCGGGTTCGGGCCGACCGACGCCCAGCGCGGCCTGGCGGACGCCGTCGACGACCCGCGCCAGATCGTCGAGGATCCCGAGCCGCACGACGTCTCGGTGCACGGCTCCCCCTACCGGGTGACCGGGACCCGGCTCGCCGACGGCACCCAGATCCTGCTCGGGACCTCCACCGACGCCCTCCACAAGGGCGTGGCCAAGGCGCTCAAGCTCGATCTGACCATCGGCACCCTGCTGCTCGCGCTGCTCGCCTGTCTGACGATGTTCAGCGTCCGCAGACGGATGCGGCCGCTGGAGGACATGGTGGAGACCTCGTCGGCGATCGCCGAGGGGGACCTGACCCGGCGCGTGCCCTCAAGCCACCATCCGACGCAGGAGGTCGAACAGCTCCGCCTCGCCCTCAACTCCATGCTCCACCAGGTGGAGTCGGCGTACCGCACACGTGAGGACAGTGCGGCCCAGCTGCGCCGCTTCGTCGCCGACGCCTCGCACGAGCTGCGCACCCCGCTGTCCGCGATACGCGGCTACCTCCAGCTGTACGACCGGGGGATGCTGTCCGACCCGGACGAGCGCAAGCGGGCCTGGGGCCGGGTGATGGCGGAGGCCGATCGCATGAGCCGGCTCGTCGACGAGCTGCTCACCCTCGCGCGTCTCGACCAGCGGCCCGAACTGCGCTTCCGGAACGTGGACGTGAGCCGTCTGGTGCGGGACGCCGCCGAGGACCTGCGGGTGCAGCAGCCCGACCGGCCCGTCACGGTCGACGCCGACGGCTCCCTGCTGGTGCGCGCCGACGAGTCCGGGCTGCGGCAGGTGCTGGGCAACCTGGTCGCCAACGTGCGCACCCACACGCCCGCGGACGTGCCGGTGCGGCTCGGCGTGGCGCGGGCGGACGGGGTCGTACGGCTGTGTGTCGCCGACAAGGGGCCGGGGCTCTGCCCGGCGGACTCGGCCCGCGTCTTCGACCGGTTCTTCCGGGCCGGCGGCGGCGCCGGCAGCGGTCTCGGCCTGGCCATCGTGCAGGGGGTGGTGCGGGCGCACAGCGGTGAGGTGGCGGTGCGGACGGCACCGGGCGAGGGGCTGGCGGTGACGGTGACGCTACCGGCGGGGACGCCGGGACCGCGTTAGCCCCGCGCGCGTTCGTTCCCCGGTGGGCGTCATGCGGTGGCCGGCACCAGGGCCCACACTGTCTTGCCGTGGCGGCCTCTGCTCCACACACCCCAGGCGGCGGAGACGTGCTCGACCAGGTGCAGGCCGCGGCCGGCCTCCGCCGACTCGTCGACCGCCCGCAGCCGGGGCTCCGGCCGACCCTCGTCGGAGACCTCGATGAGGGCCGACCCGTCGGCCAGGGCGGTCACCGCCACCTCGAACTCCCGCTCCTGGAACGGCCCGTGGCGTATGGCGTTGGTCGCCAGCTCGGACACCAGCAGCACCGCGTCGGCCAGCGCCCCGTCGTCCGGCCCGTGCCCCCAGTCCGTCAGATGGTCCCGGACCCGGCGTCGGGCAAGACCGACGGACGCCGGGTGCCTGGGCAGCCGGAACGAGCTGCGTCTCAACACGTTTGCTCCTCACCCCACACACGCCATCGTCACATCGTCCTGCGTGGGAATGCTGCCCGGTGCGACTCGGGCGAATGTCCGTGCCGCGAGTTCTTTCAGATCCAGGTGAGGCGCCAGAGGCGGAGGACCCCGGTGCCGTCCGACGTTTACGCCCGCCGCCGACGGCCTCGCCGGTGACGACATACGTATCGGCCTGCCACAGCGGAATCACCGGCACGTCGGCGGCCACGGCCTGCCGCGGCTCGCTGAAGCCCTGACTCGCCTCGCCGCGGTCGGCGTACCGTCGGCTGTCCTCGATCAGCCGGTCGACGGTCCTGCCTCTGTGGCAGGGAGGCGGGGCCGACCGCCGAGTTGATCCTCTTGACCCGGTCGAAGGAGTACTTCACCTCCGCGGCGGTGACCTCGCGGCCGCCGGGGAAGGTGAGGCCCTCGCGCGGTTCGCGGCGGTAGGTGCGCGGTTCGTTGCCGACGAAGGCACAGCTGTTTGTTCGAGTTGGGCAAGAACCTACGCAAGCGCGTTTCGACCAGGTCTCACCACGCGCTCGCAGGTCGCCCGCCGGTCCCCTCGCTCAGGCCTGCCGCGAGGCCAGTTCGATCACCGTGATGTCGGACTCCGCTCCGACCCGGGTCGGCGGGCCCCAGGCACCGGCGCCGCGGCTGACGTACAGCCGCGTGTCGCCGTAGCGCTCCAGACCGGCGACGGTCGGGTTCGCGGCCGCCGCGATGAGGCTGCCGGGCCAGAGCTGGCCGCCGTGGGTGTGGCCGGAGAGCTGGAGGTCGACGCCGTGCTCGACGGCGTCGTGGATCTGGACCGGCTGGTGGGCGAGGAGCACGCACGCGCGTGCCGTGTCCCGGTCGCCGAGCGCCTTGGCGAAGTCGGGACCCTGCCCCTCGCTCTCGCCCGACACGTCGTTGACGCCCGCGAGGTCGAAGTGGGCCAGTTCGGTCCGGTCGTTCTCCAGCGGGCGCAGTCCCAGCCGGCGGACCTCCTCGACCCACTGCTCGGCGCCGGAGAAGTATTCGTGGTTGCCGGTGACGAAGTACGCCCCGTGGCGGGCCTTCAGCTGGGACAGGGGAGCCGCCGCCGGGCCCAGGTCCTTCACGCTGCCGTCCACCAGGTCGCCGACGACCGCGATCAGGTCGGGCTGGGTGCCGTTGATCGTGTCGACGACCCGCTGGGCGAAGCCCCGGCCCAGGACCGGGCCCAGATGGATGTCGCTGACCACCGCGATCCGGTAACCGTGCGCCGCGCGCGGAAGCTTGGCCAGCGGCACGGTGACCCGCTTGACCGTGGGGCCGTTCAGGACACCGTAGGTGCCATAGCCGACGGTTCCGAGGGCGGCCGCTGCGGCGGCACCGCCGACCACTCGGGAGACGAAGAGCCGGCGGGAGGGCGGGGCCGGCGAGGGGGACGGGGCCGGCGAGGGGGACGGGGGCTGGGGATCCTGTTCGGGGTCCTGCTCCGGCAGGGACGCCGTCCCCGCCGGGACCGGCTGCGGCTCCGGTACCGGCTCGGGCTCCGGCTGTCGTACGGCCGTCCCGGCGCCCGCCCGCCGCTCCAGGAACCGTCGCAGCAGCGGCCGTACGACCTCGCCCACCGCCACTGCCAGCAGCAGGTAGATCGACAGTGCCATCCACAGGAAGCCCGGCCAGGCCAGGGTGCGCTGGAGCCAGAAGGGCGCGCCGGTGCGCTCGGCGACGAGGGCCGTGATCGCGAGCACCCAGCCGCCCGCGATCATCACCGCGCCCGCGCGGCGGACCGGACCGGGGGCCCTGGTCGTGTCGCGGAACAGGCGTCTCCACAGGTACCAGTTGGCCGTCGCCAGGACGGCCAGGACGGCCAGGAGAAGCAGGACGAAAAGTATGACCACGGTGTTGTGTCCCCCGTAGTGAGCGGTCGGGCCGGTCGGTTATGACGTACGGCGCAGTGCGCGCAATCCGCGCAACCCGATGCCGCCGACGACCGTCCCCAATACGAAGGAGACGACGGCGAGCGTCAGGTGCACCCAGAAGTACGCCGTGGCGTGGCCGTCGTCGAACGCGAGCCCGCTGCCGTCCTTGACCAGGTTTTTGACGAAAGTGACCCAGATGACCCAGCTCCACACCCCGAAGGCGAGCAGGAACCAGGAGACGGGGCGGCTGAGCTTCATGCGTCCAGTATCGCCGCCCGGTGTCCGGTTCCGTGCCCGGGGTGGGGAGGGGGGCGGGACTTCACACCCCGTGCCATGTACGTTCCTCACCGTGCCCGTACCCAAGAAGACCGCCAGGCGATCCCTGATGGTCACCACCGCAGTCCTGTCGTCCCTCGCGCTGACCGCGCCCCTGTCGTACGCGGCGCCCGGCCCGTCCCCCAGTGACAGTCCGTCGGGCAGTCCCTCGGGCAGCCCTTCGGGCAGTCCGTCTCCCGGTGACAGTCCGTCGGCCACTCCCCCGGCGCGGATGTCGTCCGTCGGTGGCGAACGGCTCGGCCAGGCCGGGACACAGGCGAATCTGGCGAGTGGGGTTCCGGTCCTGCCCAAGGACCTGTCCGCGCGCTCGTGGATCGTCTCCGACGCGGAGTCCGGCGATGTGCTGGCCTCGCACAACGCGCACTGGCGGCTTCCTCCGGCGAGCACCCTGAAGATGCTGTTCGCGGACACCGTCCTGCCGAAGTTCCCGAAGGCCGAGAAGCACAAGGTCGTCCCCACCGACCTGGCCGGCATCGGTGCCGGCTCCAGCCTGGTCGGGATAAAGGAGAACGAGACGTACACCGTCCACGACCTGTGGCTCGGTGTCTTCCTGCGCTCCGGCAACGACGCCGTGCATGTGCTGTCGCAGATGAACGGCGGCATCGACACCACCGTCAAGCAGATGAACGCGCACGCCGAGGAGCTCCAGGCCCTCGACACGCACGTGATCAGCCCCGACGGCTACGACGCCCCGGGGCAGGTCTCCTCCGCGTACGACCTCACGCTGTTCGCGCGCTCCGGACTGCAGAAGAAGGACTTCCGCGAGTACTGCTCGACGGTCAGCGCGAAGTTCCCGGGCCAGACGACGAAGGCCAAGAAGGGCAAGAACAAGGGCAGGACGACCCGGGAGTCATTCGAGATCCAGAACACCAACCGGCTGCTGTCCGGCGACTCCGACGTCTCCGTCTACCCGGGTATCGCGGGCGTCAAGAACGGCAACACCACCAACGCGGGGGCCACCTTCACCGGGGTCGCCGAGCGGGGCGGGAAGGTGCTGCTCGTCACGGTCATGAACCCGGAGAAGACCGAGCACAACGAGGTCTACAAGGAGACCTCCAAGCTGTTCGACTGGGGCTTCAAGGCGGTCGGCAAGGTGCAGCCGGTGGGTGAGCTGGTGCCGCCGAGGGGCTCGGCGCGGTCGAGTGCCCAGCCGGGCACGGGCGCCTCCGGGCAGGCCGGGGGCGGCGAGAACGGCGGTGCTTCGTCGCAGGCTTCCTCGAAGCCGGTGGCGGGTGCCACGGCCGGCGGCGGCTCCGGCGGCATGGGGATCGCACTGTCGATCGCCGGCGGGGTGCTGGTGCTGCTCGCGGGCGCCGCGTTCCTGGTCAACCGTCGCTGGCCGCTGCCCGATCTGGTTCGTCGTCGGACTCGTCCGTGAGTTCGTCCTCCCTGCTCTGCGTCGCCGTCCACGCGGCGCAGAACAGCACCAGCTTCGACGTGAAGTTGATCCACAGCAGCAGGGCGACGGGCACCCCGAACGCGCCGTACATGCTCTTCGCCGCCACCCCCTGCATATAGCCGCTCAGCAGCAGCTTCAGCAGCTCGAAGCCGACCGCGCCGGTCAGCGCGGCCACGAAGAGCCGGCGCCGCTTCGGCTCGACACCGGGCAGCAGCGTGAGGACGTAGAGGAGCAGCAGGAAGTCCGCGAGTACGGCGACCAGGAACGCGGCGATCCGCAGCAGGACGCTGCCCCAGCCGGCCCTGTCGATGCCCAGCTGGTCGGTTGTCCAGCCGATCATCGCGGAGGCGATGGTGGAGACGACGAGCGTGGCCAGCACGGCGCCGCCGAGCCCGATGAGGATCCCGGTGTCCTTGACCGTGCGCAGGACCGGGTTCTCCTCGTCGTCGGGCAGCTCCCACACGGCCCGCAGGCACTCGCGCATCGACCCGGCCCAGCTGATGCCGGTGAACAGCAGGACGGCGCCCGCGATGAGGCCGACGGCGCCGGCGTTCTGGACCAGGCCTTCGATGTCGAGCTGGTCGGATATGCCGGGCACCTGGTCGGTGATCTTGTCCTGGAGCTCGTTCTGCTGGCCCTTGCTGAGCGTGGCGGCGGCGATCGCGGCGGCCACGGTGAGCAGGGGGAAGAGCGCGACAAAGCTGGTGAAGGTCATCGCGGCGGCCAGCCGGGTCCATTTCACCCGGTCCAGCCGCTCGTACGACCGCCACGCGTGGGTGGTCATCAGGCGCGTCAGTGACGGCCCGACGACGGGGAGCTTCTTCAGCCAGTCCATGATCCCGACTCTGCCCTGGTCAGTTCATGATCCAACTCCCGCCCGGACACGGAAGACAAGTGTCCTAGTACCCCAGAAACGCGGAAAAGTGGCGATCAACATGCCGATTCCGGATCCGGAGACGGTGTCCGCGCGCTGCGTGGACCATGTGGACCATGTGGACTCACTGTTCACGCCCACTCCACCGGAACTCCGTCAATATTGAGCGACATCCCATTAATCACCCATTTCGGGGAGGGGTGGGATGTTTCAAAACTAATCGCTCACATAGGGGCGATACGGTCGCGCACATGTCTGCCGACATCGTTTCCGTCACCGGCTGGGGCCGCACCGCTCCCACCGCCGCCCGTCTGATCCGCCCACGGACGTACGAGGAGGCCGCGGCCGCCGTCCGGAACTGCGGGGCGCGCGGGGGCATTCCGAGGGGCCTGGGGCGGGCGTACGGGGACGCGGCGCAGAACGCGGGCGGCGCGGTGTTCGACATGACGGGCCTGGACCGCGTCCACGTGATCGACGCGGGCAGCGGGATCGTGCTGTGCGACGCGGGCGTCTCCCTGCACCGGCTGATGGAAGTCCTGCTGCCGCTCGGCTGGTTCGTGCCGGTGACGCCCGGCACGCGGTACGTCACCGTCGGCGGGGCGATCGGCGCGGACATCCACGGCAGGAACCACCACGTCTCGGGCTCCTTCTCCCGGCACGTCCTGTCCCTGGAACTGCTCACCGCCGACGGCGAGGTCCGCACGGTCGGACGCGGCACGCCCCTGTTCGACGCGACCACCGGCGGCATGGGCCTGACCGGCGTGATCCTCACCGCGACCGTCCAACTCCAGCGGGTCGAGACCTCGTTGATGTCGGTCGACACCGAGCGCGCACGGGACCTCGATGACCTGATGGCGCGCCTGACGGCCACCGACCACCGCTACCGCTACTCGGTCGCCTGGATCGACCTCCTGGCGCGCGGCACGGCGACGGGCCGCGCGGTGCTGACCCGCGGCGACCACGCGCCCCTGGAGGCGCTGCCGAACGTCGCCCGCGCGCGGAGGCGGCCGCTGGCCTTCCGCCCCGCCCGTCTCCCGGCCGCCCCCGCCTTCCTCCCCGAGGGCCTCCTCAGCCGGACGACCGTCGGCCTCTTCAACGAGCTCTGGTACCGCAAGGCCCCCCGCGCGCGTACCGGCGAACTCCAGAGGATCTCCACCTTCTTCCACCCCCTCGACGGGGTCCCGCACTGGAACCGGATCTACGGCCGCCACGGCTTCGTGCAATACCAGTTCGTCGTCGGCCACGGCCAGGAGGACGCCGTACGCCGGATCGTGCGCCGTATCTCCGAGCGCCGCTGCCCGTCCTTCCTCGCCGTCCTCAAGCGGTTCGGGGACGCCGATCCGGGCTGGCTGTCCTTCCCCGTACCGGGGTGGACGCTGGCCCTGGACATCCCGGCGGGGCTGCCCGGCCTCGGCGCCTTCCTCGACGAACTGGACGAGGAGGTGGCCTCGGCCGGCGGGCGGGTCTACCTCGCCAAGGACTCCCGGCTGCGGCCCGAACTCCTCGCCGCGATGTACCCGCGGCTGGACGACTTCCGGGCACTGCGCGCGGAGTTGGACCCGCGCGCGGTGTTCACCTCGGACCTGTCCCGGCGTCTCGCCCTCTAGCCCACCCACTCTCCAGCCCTCCAGCCCTCCAACTCCAACTCTCCAGCCCTCCGGGCTTCTTCTCCCGGGCATCGGGCAACCTCTAGGAGCTGTCGTGAAGGACGCCTTCGGCATTCCCCAGTCCCTGCTCGTCCTCGGCGGTACGTCGGAGATCGCGCTGGCGACCGCGCGCCGGCTGATCGCCCGCCGTACCCGCACGGTGTGGCTGGCCGGGCGCCCGACGCCCGCTCTGGAGGCGGCCGCCTCGGAACTGCGCGCCCTGGGCGCGGACGTGCGCACCGTCGCCTTCGACGCGCTCGACCCCGACTCCCACGAGGTCGCGCTCGGCAAGGTGTTCGCCGAGGGCGACATCGACATGGCGCTGCTCGCCTTCGGGATCCTCGGCGACCAGGCCCACGACGAACGCGATCCGGCCGGTGCGGTGCGCGTCGCGCAGACCAACTACACGGGCGCGGTGTCGGCGGGGCTGGTGACCGCGAGCGCCTTGCAGGCCCAGGGCCACGGCTCGCTCGTCGTACTCTCCTCCGTGGCCGGGGAGCGCGCCCGCCGCGCCAACTTCATCTACGGCTCCAGCAAGGCCGGCCTGGACGCCTTCGCGCAGGGCCTGGGCGACGCGCTGCACGGCACGGGCGTGCACGTCATGGTGGTACGCCCCGGATTCGTACGGTCGAAGATGACCGCGGGGCTTCCTCAGGCGCCTTGGGCCACGACCCCCGAAGCCGTCGCGACTGCCGTCGAACTGGGGCTGCGGCGGCGCTCGGAGGCGGTGTGGGTGCCGGGCCTGCTGCGCGTGGTGATGTCGGCGCTGCGGCACATGCCGCGGACGGTGTTCCGGCGACTGCCGCTGTAGCCAGAGGTCCGTAACCTAAGGTCCGTAACCAGAGGTCCGTAACCAGAGGTCCGTAACCAGAGGTACAGCCCCTGTAGCTGTGGTTACAGCTGGCCGGTGGGCAGGGAGCCGCGCGCGACATGGGCCGCCTGTGGGGGCACGACCGCGCCTCGGAAGGTGAACTCGCGCAGCTTGCGCCACACGCCGTCGGCACCCTGTTCGTAGAGCGCGAAGCCGGTGCAGGGCCACTGGGCCTGGTAGTCGGCGAGCTCCTCGAAGGCCCGGTCCATGGCCTCGTCCTCGATGCCGTGCGCCACCGTGACGTGCGGGTGATACGGGAACTGCAGTTCGCGTGCCACGGGACCGGAGGCGTCCCGGACCTCCTTCTGCAGCCAGGCGCAGGCCTCGGCGCCCTCGGCCACCTGGACGTAGACCACGGGCGACAGGGGCCGGAAGGTCCCGGTGCCGGACAGCCGCATCGGGAAGGGGCGCCCGGCGGCCGCGATCTCGCCGAGGTGGGTCTCGATCGCGGGCAGCAGCGACGCCTCGACCTCGGTCGGCGGCAGCAGGGTGATGTGCGTGGGGATGCCGTGAGCCGCGGCGTCGCCGAAGCCCGCACGCCGCTCCTGGAGCTGGCTGCCGTGGGGCTCCGGGACCGCGATCGACACGCCGATCGTTACGGTCCCCACGTCATCTCCTGTCGTCGTGTCGGCATGGTCCTGTGCCGGTTTTGTTCTCAGCCGTCCGACTGTCGACTGTACGGCCACGGCCGTGTTGTCGGCAGGCGCAGTCGTAGTGATGTGCGGCGCTCTGCCCGGTGGTACGCGTGCGCGCCGGCCCCTCAGTGTTTGGCGGGCAGGAATCCGACCCGCTCATAGGCCTGCGACAGCGTCTCCGCGGCGACGGCGCGCGCCTTCTCCGCACCCTTCGCCAGGATCGAGTCGAGCGTCTCCGGGTCGTCCAGGTACTGCTGGGTGCGCTCCCGGAACGGCGTCACGAAGTCGACCATGATCTCGGCGAGGTCCGTCTTGAGCGCACCGTAGCCCTTGCCGACGTACTTCTCCTCCAGTTCGGCGATACCCGCACCGGTGAGCGTCGAGTAGATGCTGAGCAGGTTGCTCACACCCGGCTTGTTCTCCGTGTCGAAACGGATCACGGTGTCGGTGTCGGTGACCGCGCTCTTGACCTTCTTCGCGGTGGCCTTGGGGTCGTCGAGAAGGTTGATGAGGCCCTTCGGCGTCGACGCCGACTTGCTCATCTTGATCGACGGGTCCTGGAGGTCGTAGATCTTCGACGTCTCCCTGAGGATGTACGGCTTCGGGACGGTGAAGGTCGCGCCGAAGCGGCCGTTGAAGCGCTCGGCGAGGTCCCGGGTGAGCTCGATGTGCTGGCGCTGGTCCTCGCCGACGGGGACCTCGTTGGCCTGGTACAGCAGGATGTCCGCGACCTGGAGGATCGGGTACGTGAACAGGCCGACGCTGGCGCGGTCGGCGCCCTGCTTGGCGGACTTGTCCTTGAACTGGGTCATGCGGGACGCCTCGCCGAAGCCGGTGAGGCAGTTCATGACCCAGGCCAGCTGCGCGTGCTCGGGGACGTGGCTCTGGACGAAGAGCGTGCAGCGATCCGGGTCGAGACCGGCCGCGAGGAGCTGGGCGGTGGCCAGCCGGGTGTTCGCGCGCAGGTCCGCGGGGTCCTGCGGCATCGTGATCGCGTGCAGGTCGACGACCATGTAGAACGCGTCGTGCGACTCCTGCAGGGCCACCCACTGGCGGACGGCGCCGAGGTAGTTGCCGAGGTGGAACGAGCCTGCGGTGGGCTGGATTCCGGAGAGCACACGGGGTCGATCAGAGGCCATGCTCACCATTCTCTCAGGTGTCGGGGGCCGATCCGGAACTGGTCGGAAACAGATGTGACACAGGTGGGAACCGATTCGCCGCGAGCGGTGTACCAATCGTGTGAGGACGCGGGAGGGGGGCCGCATCGTCGATGAGGCCGCGGTGATCGCACGCGTACGCGCCGGAGAGCCGGAGGCGTACGCGGAGCTGGTGCGGGTCCATACGGGCATCGCGCTCAGGGCGGCCGCCGCGCTCGGGGCGGGAGCGGACGCGGAGGACGTGGTGCAGCAGGCCTTCGTCAAGGCGTACTGCGCGCTGGGCCGGTTCCAGGACGGCGCGTCGTTCAAGCCGTGGCTGCTGTCGATCGTGGCCAACGAGACGAGGAACACAGTGCGGACAGCGGCGCGTCAGCGCACTCTCGCCGGGCGTGAGGCGGCGTTCGCGGAGGCCGAGCCGCTGATACCGGAATCGGCGGACCCGGCGGTGGCCACGCTGGAGACGGAGCGCCGGGAGGCCCTGCTGGCCGCCCTGGAGAAGCTGAGCGAGGAGCACCGGCTGGTCGTCACCTACCGCTATCTGCTGGAGATGGACGAGTCGGAGACGGCCCAGGCCCTGGGCTGGCCCCGGGGCACGGTGAAGTCCCGGCTCAACCGCGCACTGCGCAGGCTGAGCCGCCTGCTGCCGGATTTCCAGCCTCGGGAAGGGGGTGACGAGCGTGAGTGAGGAGCCGGAGCGGGGAGGAGAGCGGGAGCGGGATCCGGAGCGGGGTGCGTACGGCGGTGAGGCCGCCGGTGCCGGGGGTGCCGGTTCTGCCGCCGGTGCCTCCCCGCTGCCGGAGGAGTTGCGGGCGCTGGGAAGGTCGCTGGATCCGGCCGGGGCCGCCGGGTCGGAGTCGATGGTCGAGCGGGTGCTGGCGCAGATACTCGCCGAGCGGATCCCGGCGCCGGTGGCCGAACCGCCGAGAGCGGGGGCCGGTGAGCGACTGCGCACGGCCCGGCGCTGGACGCGGGCGCGATGGCGCTCACTGACCGCGACGCTGTGCGGACTGCTGGCGCTCCTCGCGCTCACGCCTCCGGTGCGGGCGGCGGTCCTCGACTGGTTCGACTTCGGCGGGGTCGAGGTGCGGTACGACCCGTCGGCGGTGCCGTCCGCCGGTGCGGAGGTGCCCGGCTGCGGGCGGTCGCTGTCGTTCGCGCAGGCAGAGCGCCGGGCCGGGTTCGCGCCGCTGGTTCCGCGGACGCTGGGCGTGCCGGACGCGGTGACGGTGACCGACGAACCGCGGGGCCGGTCCCTGATGAGCCTGTGCTGGCATGAGCGGGGGCGGGTGATCCGGCTGGACGAGTTCGCGGCGAGCCTGGACGTCACGTTCACGAAGACCGTGCGCGAGCAGCCGGAGTGGGTGGAGCTGGGTACCGAGCCCTCCGCGACCGGGATGAGCGACCCCGCGCTGTGGTTCCCCCGGCCGCATGTGCTGAGTTTCTGGCTGGTGGGTGCGGACGGGGACCGCTATACGCACGAGGAGCGGACGGCGGGGCCGACGTTGCTGTGGACCCATGACGGCGCGGGCGGAGAGGACGTGACGCTCAGGCTTGAGGGGGTGGCCTCGAGGTCGCGGGCGATGGACATCGCGAAGTCCGTCGGCGCCTGGCCTCCGGTGTCCTCGGAGAAGTCGCCGAACTAGTGCGCGCGGGGTGGGAACCCCGGCGGGTCGGGCGGTGTACCAGAAGTGACACGCGGCCCGCGGCGGGCCGCACGGACGGGCACGCTGAGGGGGCGGGATGCACGGGTGGAGGAGCAAGAGCCGGAGCAGCAGCCGGAGCAGGGACCGGGGTCGCGAACTGGCGGCGGTGATCGGGTCGTTGGCGGTGGTGCTGGCGCTGATGGTGTGGTGCGCGTCGTCCGCCTCGGCCGGGGGGCCGACGAGTGTGCTGGTGGCATCGCCGGCGAGCGGAGAGGCCAACGCGCTGTACTACTCCGACGAGGGGTACGAAGAGCTGGAGCAGCTGGTCGGAGCCGCCGGCCGGGGTACCCCGGACCAGCCTCCCGAGGCCGATCTGGCAGGGGCCCGTCAGATCAATGTGACATGGCTGGCGCACGACATATCGCCCTGGCGGCTGGACCGGGTCTTTCCTGT
>Ga0307514_10004285_pt1 | contig 13179 bp, 14 predicted proteins | sample 16_EM_MG_FD_203088 | JGI IMG/M metagenome (GOLD analysis project Ga0307514, IMG submission 203088) | Populus trichocarpa ectomycorrhiza microbial communities from riparian zone in the Pacific Northwest, United States - 16_EM | ecosystem: Host-associated > Plants > Roots > Unclassified | place... | reverse complement strand
AAAGTAAAAAAAAATAAAGCTTAATTCTTAACAAATCAAATGTTGAAGGAAAAAATTGAAAAAAAAATCAATTTTTAAAAAGGTTATAAAAACTTGACCTGAAGTAGTCAGTTAGGTTCGTGATCTGGTTGTGAAACCGAGATAACCTAGTAAAAATCAAATTGAATAAAACTATGAAGCTCAATTCTCAAATGAACACAATGCTAAACAACAAAACTTAAAAAAAAAATTAAAAAAACAACTTGAGTCAACTTAGGTTAATCGCCAAAACCGCGATTCAAGACCTGAAATCTGAATAACCCCATAGAAATTAAATTGAAAAAAAAATCATGAAGTCAATTTTTTATCAAACCCAATCCCTAACAGACCCAATATTGAAGGTTAAAACTGAAAAAAGATCAATTGTAAGAAAGGACCTAAAAAAGATCGAAGTTAACTCGAGTTAACCTTCCAAACCTGTGACCTGGATCATGAGATCGAGATTACTCCATAGAAGGTAAACCCAAAAAAATCATGAAGCCAATTCTCAATCAACAAAATACTGAGGGATAAGATTAAGAAAAAAAATCAATAAAAAAGCGACCCAAAACAAAAGAAATAACAATGAAAAGAATGAGAGCCAAATTTGATATAAAATTAAAATGAAACCAAATATCAAGGAATGCAATTGAAAAAAAAAACAATTAAGAAAATGCTTCAAAATAAAAGAAATAGCAATCAATATAATAAAGATCAAATTTAATATATAAATCAAATAAAACAAAAGATTGAGGAATGACATAAAGAAAAATCAAATAAAAAAGGATTCAAAGCTAAACAAATAGCAATCAAAATATTGAGGATCAATTTTGATACAAAAACAAAAGAACATGACACCTTTTAAACTTGGCAAGGTTGGCCCGAATCTCGAGGAAAAGATAGAGAAAAAAAGGGTCGTTGAAACCAAACCACCACCCCTCCACTGCCATATGTCGTTTCCAACACCGCCGTGAAAATATACGTTTAGCTGCTGGGAGATTCCTCATATGCTGCCTAAATGCTCTAAGAGTTAAGGTATGAAAGCTTGGAGGGTAGAAAAATCTGACCTTTTACCTAAATGGTTCAAATGGTATTTATAATCCTTAAACCTCGTCGTTTTGATGGAGTGGAGAGACTAAAAAGTCATTTTCTTTTGATGACATTAATAAGATGAAAATATGGTAGGCCATTGAGAGACCCAAATATATTGAGTTTAGTAACTTGGCAAACTCACGTTGACTTAGGCTCGATATATTGCTGAACCCAAGTAAATTAGGTTTAACAACTTGCCACACCCACGAAGCCTTGGGTTCAACACATGGCTAGACCCAAGTATATTAGGTCTGATAACTTGTCAGATCTATGATGCATTGGGCTTGGCGTATGGCTGAACCCAGGTATATTAGGTTTAACAATTTGTTGAACCTAGGATGCCTTGGACTCAACATATGACTGAACCCAAATATGTTGAGTTTGACAACTTACCAAACCCATGTTGACTTGGGTTCAGCATATGGTTGAACCCCAATATATTGGGTTTGACAACTTGCAAGACCCACACCACCTTCGGCTCAACACATGGCTAAACCCAAGTATATTGGGTTCTACCAATTTGTCAGACTCATGTTAATTTGAGCTCAAATATATTATGTTTTAAACTCTTTCAAAGCATCAAAATATTGAGCCAAAAATTCAACTCATCAATAACATTTTATATATTGAGTCAAGAATTCATGAACTTAATTAACGAAAAAAGTATGAAATATTATAGGTTTATCATTTATGATTGATTTTTATCCATTATAAGTGAAATATTACAAGTTTACCACCAGTTTTATCTTTTCTTTCCTTTCTCATTCTACATGGAAGAAAAAAGAAAAAAAAAGCTATTTCTTGCTTTTCATTTGAGGGTTTTGTTTCACATCCTCTCTCTCTCTCTATATGAGTCTGTTTGAGAGTGTGATTGTAGTTGCTTTTTAAAATATTTTTCATTCATAAATGTATCAAAATAATATTTTATTATTTTTTTTAAAAAATTATTTTTGATATTAATGCATCAAAATAATCTAAAAACACTAAAAAAAAATTAATTTAAAACAAAAAAAAAAGATAAAAAAAATCTACAAAAGTGATATATATAGATTCAAGGTAAATTGATGAACAAAACAAGAATGATTAATCAAAAGGCATGGACAACAAAAATCAAACTTTAATTTGTCATCTAGTTATTCAATGGAGTGTATATATAGAAAAGTGAGAAGATGTAACCCTCAGTACTCGTTATAATTTACAATTTACATGCCATATTCTAGATAAGCAAAATCTAAGACATGCAACTTATAATTTTAAATACTATTTTTCAATCTCTACTTATTTTTAATTTATACCAATTCATTCAATAATTAACCAAAAACAAATTGCATCCATGCAAAACAAAAGGAAAAAAAGAAGGAAAATTAATAGCATACCTTAAGAGGAAGAATAATATTTTGTTGAGGATTAACATATGTATAGAAAGAAAAGAATATTGTACTCCAGGAGTTTTTGGGAGGAAATAAAAAGGTGTATGAGAGAGACATAACAAAAATAAAATTTGTGTTAATATGTAAGTATTTTTAGAATATTTTTTCAATATTAATTACTTAGTGTAGTAAATAAGAGGGTATCCCTTATTTATTTTTGCATATTCTTTATAAATTGAATTTTATTTAAAATTAAAATCAATTTTTTTAAAAATAATTTCAAATTTAAAAATTTCAACTCACAAAGTCTCAAATCAAGCTATAAATAACTAATTTTATTTTTTTATACTTTGCTTTAAAGTAAATTAGTAAAAGATAGAAAAAAACCCTAGAGGTTTCATCCATGGTTTAGCAACAAGGGTGATGATCCCTCGTATCTCTCTTTGTGGAAAAGGTTCCAGAAACAAATCGAAGAAAAATTCTAAAATTTCGTGTGCAATTTTAATTTTATTTTTATTTTTTGGGATTTCTCACAACCACAAAAAAAAAAAAAAAACAAGAAATTAGAATAAAAACCCCCACCCGACGTGGAGTCCTACTTCATGTTAACTTGTGTTTTCCTTTTATATTTTCGGGGGGCTTAATAATATAATTTCTTATCGGACGAAACCAAACCACAACGCTTGGAGTGCTATTCTTGACCTTTCCCTATCTGGATCTAGGGTTTCTCCCCCTTTTCTCTGCAGACTTCACCATCTTCAACTAAAGAGAAAACAAACAAACAAACCCTAGCTAGCTCCACCTTGACTTTTAGACTGGTAATTTTATCAATCAATATCATCATCGAAGGAACTTTCTAGTGTTTTGATTTTTGGATCATCATCATCAATTTACAGATCTATCCGTGTTCATCTTAAAAATCTGACCAAAAACAACAAAAAAATTTTCCTTAATTTTGTTCCTATTTTCCCTCGAGATCTTTTTCCTGTTGTAATTTCAAGGAAATCGGATTCAGATCATATAATGACTTTCTTTCAAGGGAATTTATGATCTTTGATGGACTTCGAATCAAAAGCTTGAAACTTTGAAGCAAAGATTGGAAATTTTTTTGGGGGGTTTTGTGGAAAAAGATGTATAAATCAGTGGTGTATAAAGGAGAGGAGTTACTGGGAGAGGTTGAAATATATGCACAAGAACAACAGCAAGAAGAAGAAGAGAACAAGAACAAGAGGAAGAGAGTAATTGATGAGATAGTCAAGGGAATCAGAATTAGCCACTTCTCACAAGCTAGTGAGAGATGTCCACCACTTGCAGTGCTTCATACAATTACATCTATTGGTGTTTGCTTCAAAATGGAAGAGTCAACAGCATCATCATCAACAAAGATCTCCTCTCAACAAGAATCGCCGCTTCGCCTTTTGCACTCCTCCTGTATCCAAGAAAACAAGGTATAGCTAATTAATAATAATGAACTTAATAATCAATTTAAAGGAAGCCCGTTAAAGGATTTGATCGAAATCATTGGATAAAACCAGAAAAAGTTTCAAATTTTATAACCCAGTTAACTGGGTTTGTTGTACACGGGACTCTGGACAGCTTTGAACAAGGACCCAGAACCCAATTGATTTTTCTCAGACAGTTTTCGGTGAATGAACCTCAAGTTTGTGGCAAATTTGTGAACTTTATTAAGTAATTAATTTGACCCAGATGATTATGAGCTGAATTTCTTCACAATTTTGCCATGATATCATGAGAACTGCCCGAACTAGCTATATTTTTCCCAGTAAATTGTTATGAACAATTGAAGTGAAGATGTGCTTTCATGGAATTTGAAAGTGAATAATATGTGCTGTCATGGGATCTTAATGCTAAAGATAGAACTAATTTTATCATGAGAATCATGTGTTGCTGATATAGCTGCTTCATATGGAGTTGAATATTTGCTTCTATAGGAAGCAACTTTGGGGTTTTGCTGAAATTGAATATTGAGTGAATAGAAGCCTGGAATTTTGGATAGTTACTCCGCAATATTGCCCTCTTATTCTCGTTTTATGGCTGAGGGACTTGAACAGAAACTAAGAGGAGGCTTTTTTGCTGGCTTTGTCTCATTTTGTCAAGGGTTTATTAATTGTTGATGTAGAATAAAAAATTAATGATTATGCACGAATGATTTTTCTGACATTGGTCTTGTTGTTAGTTTGAGAAGAAACCTGGGTTGTTATGATCTGGCCTTAATACGAATTGCACCTTTATGATTATACGAAACATGACTTCTGGTAATTTGTTAGTCATGTTGTTTTATTGTATTGAAAGCTTTCTTTTGTTCACTATGCTTATTCTTCCTTCTCATTGTTCATGTTCATGTGCATCAGCAGATTTATGTTGAATTCTTTTTCTTCTTTTTTCATGCTCTTCTTTCTTTTTGGATATTGATGGTGATGTTATTTTCAGACTGCAGTAATGCATCTGGGAGGTGAGGAGCTCCATTTGGTTGCAATGCCCTCCAGGAGTAATGAAAGAAAGCATCCATGTTTCTGGGGATTCAATGTTGCATCAGGACTTTATGATTCTTGTCTTGTCATGCTGAACCTCAGATGCCTTGGCATTGTATTTGATCTTGATGAAACTCTCATAGTTGCAAATACAATGCGCTCATTTGAAGATAAAATTGAAGCTTTGCAGAAGAAAATAAGCACCGAGGTGGACCAACAGCGAATTCTTGCTATTATTTCAGAGATCAAGAGGTATCAGGATGACAAGATCATTTTGAAGCAATACGTGGAAAATGATCAGGTTATTGAAAATGGAAAGGTGATCAAAACACAGTTTGAGGTCGTCCCGGCCGCGTCTGACAACCATCAACCTTTGGTTCGCCCATTGATACGGTTGCCAGAGAAGAACATAATTTTTACTCGCATCAATCCACAGGTGTGTACTTCATGGATTCTAGAGTGAGACAAGCTGCAACCTTGTTTTGATGTTCTCTGTACTGCTGTTTTTTTTAACCATGTCACTGCCTCGAAAAAGTTATCATTTGTCTAGTTCCTATTCGCCATTTAGTAGATATGTAATGATCTTTATTTGCTACAACAATGAATTTAGATTTTTTTGGAATTTGTATCAGGAATCGATAGGCTACTACATGCTCAACAATGTTTGATAATATTTAGTTTCTGCTGAACATGTGCATTAATTTTGGTCCAACAATAAAAGGATTTTTGTTTTATTATTATGTAGATTCGTGATACAAGTGTACTTGTGAGGTTGAGACCTGCCTGGGAGGATCTTAGAAGCTACTTGACTGCAAGAGGGCGCAAGCGTTTTGAGGTTTATGTTTGCACAATGGCTGAAAGAGATTATGCTTTAGAAATGTGGAGGCTTTTGGATCCAGAATCAAACTTGATAAACTCAAATGAATTGCTAGATCGGATTGTGTGCGTCAGCTCTGGTATGTGGCATCCAGCTTGCAGATGGCTTCTACTCTTTTAGCTGGTTATGGAGTCAGATGTAGTTTGTTAATACGACTTTTTTGCTCACTGTTGAAAGTCTTACAAATGCATGAGCAAGCATGCTCATTTATGCTAATGCTTATTTTATTTCTGTATGTAATTACAGGTTCAAGAAAGTCATTATTCAATGTCTTTCAAGATGGAATATGCCATCCTAAGATGGCACTTGTGATTGATGACCGCATGAACGTGTGGGATGAGAAGGATCAATCGCGTGTGCACGTGGTTCCTGCTTTTGCTCCTTATTATGCTCCTCAAGCTGAAGTATAAACTATATGCACTTTGTTTGGTGTAAACTCCAACATTGCAATAATGCTCGCACACACTACTCACTCAAAACACCCACGCCCACACAACACATGCTTATGCACTTTTTTCCATGTTGTAGTAGCACCCACTCATCATATGTCTTCCTGTCATAGGCAAATAATGCTGTTCCAATCTTGTGCGTTGCGAGAAATGTTGCTTGCAATGTTAGAGGTGGTTTCTTCAAGTAAGAATACAAAATCTGAAGGGCATTTATTTACTCCCACACTCCTATATATTTCACCATTCTACTTGTGTTACCAATTAATTTTGGATCAATTTTGTTTATGCTTGTGATATTGTTTGGGCATAGCATGACCTTGGAATATGACTGCAGAGAATTTGATGAGGGTCTTCTGCAGAAGATACCTGAGGTTGCATATGAAGATGATACCAGTAATATTCCTTCTCCTCCTGATGTGAGCAACTACTTAGTTTCAGAGGTTAGTCATGGCAACTTTCTTTGCATTTGAAGTCATGATGTCAGAATGTGTTGTTACACTCTGCTATGAATATACACAATTTTATGATCACCTAGCAGACTTAATATGCTCTTTTTTTTTTCCTGTTCATAATTAAATTTCTTATGGCATTCAGGATGATGCTTCTGCTGCAAATGGAAACAGAGATCCACCTTCTTTTGACAGCACGGCAGATGCTGAGGTTGAAAGACGGCTAAAGGTATTTAGACCTGTGTATATTGATGCATGTTTGTTTGGAAAACTGCAAGTTCAGACAAAAAAGTACATGTTCATTTGGTTTACAAAGGCCTATGGGAGTGCTGAAGTTGTGATATGGAAAACTTTTGTTTTATATTTCCTGATCTTTCTGAGGTGAATGTGTGTTGTCTATGTGTGCATTCAAGTTGAAATGGGGTTTCTTTCTATGCTGTATTTTTTCCCCAAAATTCCAGGAAGCAGTTTCAGCTTCTTCAACAATCCCCTCAACAATTCCTTCAACAGTCAGCAGCTTAGATCCAAGGCTTCTTCAGTCTCTCCAATACGCAGTGGCATCTTCTTCAAGCTTGATGCCAGCATCACAACCATCAATGCTGGCATCACAACAGCCAGTGCCAGCATCACAAACATCAATGATGCCATTTCCCAACACACAGTTCCCTCAGGTGGCTCCACTAGTTAAACAGTTAGGCCAGGTTGTTCATCCAGAACCAAGCTTGCAGAGTTCTCCTGCTCGAGAAGAAGGTGAAGTACCTGAATCTGAATTAGATCCTGATACAAGGAGGCGGCTTCTCATATTACAACATGGGCAAGATTCAAGAGACAATGCACCAAGTGAATCCCCATTTCCTGCAAGACCTTCAGCACCAGTGTCAGCTGCACATGTGCAATCTCGTGGAAGCTGGGTTCCAGTGGAGGAAGAGATGACCCCAAGGCAACTTAACCGAACACCCAGAGAATTTCCTCTAGATTCAGATCCAATGAATATTGAAAAGCACCAAACTCATCATCCATCCTTTTTTCCTAAGGTTGAGAGTAATATTCCATCTGATAGGATGATTCATGAGAATCAAAGACTGCCAAAAGAGGTAACTTTCCTTTGCAGCGTCCCACTTTAGCCTACTTTTACCTGTAACTGATGAAGAATATCAAACTTCCACGATCATTTATTTGCAGGCACCTTATAGAAATGATCGGATGAGGCTAAACCATTCAACTCCCAATTATCATTCTTTCCAAGGTGAGTGATGATATATTTCTTCTCTTAAAAATGGAACCATATTGTGTACAGCATCAATCTCATGTTGCCTATCAGCAAGAGTAGGATTGGACTGATGCTATCACTTAGCTTGAATTTCCTGTGTTTTTTTTTTTTTTGAAGGAATCTTCTATATTAATTTGTTTGACATATAAGCTTTGTTAGCTTTTGCAACAGTTGCAATGACTTTTGCAATATTGCTTTTGGTGTTTTTGGTTTGTTTCCTTATAGATTTAGTTACTTAGTGCAATGAACTTAATTTTGTTACCTGAAGTCATATTTTGAGTTTTTGTTGAAGTGGAGGAGACTCCATTGAGTAGATCATCCAGCAACAGGGACCTTGACTTGGAATCTGAGCGAGCTTTTACAATTTCTGAAACTCCAGTTGAAGTTTTGCAAGAAATTGCGATGAAGTGTGAAACCAAGGTAAGGGGACAGATTATATTTTGGAGCTTAAGTTAGACTGAACAATTTATGCACCTTAACCTTTATGTTCCATCTAAGCTTTTCTTTTCTTCCATTTTTCTCACTCAACTTTAATTTAATGGAAATCTACAGGTGGAATTCAGGCCTGCTTTGGTTGCTAGCATAGATCTGCAGTTCTCCATTGAGGTTTTCTCAACTCACTGGCTTAAAACTTAAATTGTTGCTTTATTATCAGTAATATGAAATTTGTGTATGTTCAATCAGAAGTAATTGATCCTTTCTTTTTTAAAATATGGGATTTGCGCTGCAATTTATTTTCTTAAATTCATGGAATACAGTGTTTAGTTTGTCTATATGGTGGGATGATCCATGTATATTTTAACCTTTTCTCTTGCGCAACATATACTAGCTTGTGAAAGAACTTGAAGACATTTCTGGGCAAGACTATTTTAAATTGATACACAATTAGCATACTGATCTCTGATAAATCTATACAAAAGCAATTTGGCACCCAAGCAAACATCAAATAGTTTGCATTCCAGTCATTTTAAATAACCAAATGGAAGATAGAACTATGATGGCATTTTTTTATAACCCGGTAACTGCATTTTACTTACCTAGCTTATCCAAATAATAACTCTTTTCTAATACTGAAAAGGATGCACAGTCACCTTACATGGAATACAGTGCGCCTACGCCCTGAAGAGTGAGGAAATTAAAGGATTGCCAACTCCATGTAATTTATTAGGTAGCTGTATGAAACTGTAAAAATCCAATATGTTCTTTTAGTTCTTAACTGATATCATTGTATGTCTTTTGCTTAAAAAACGAGAAAAATAGGAGGGGAGAGAAGGCCACAAAGGACATGATTTTGCTAATAGAGAAATGGTATGGCTGCTTATCCTTTCTGTTTTTTACTTTTTGCAGGCTTGGTTTGCAGGAGAAAAGGTTGGTGAAGGAACTGGTAAAACAAGAAGAGAAGCCCAACGTCAGGCAGCTGAGGGTTCTATTAAGAAGTTAGCTGGTAAGATCTCTTTTACTACTTGTTAGTATTCAAAGTCATTGAGTTGAATCAGCCTTCTGATTATTAGCATGCTTGTCATTGTGCATTGTCAATGTTGTGCCTGTCCAGTGTATCATACAGCTGCTCAGCTAAGTTCTCCATGGAATTTGTTGTTTATAATATCTGGTGCTTACTATTGTAACTGATGTGTATAACATGGAATCTAGTCTGCATCTATTCAGTTTTTAAAGCTTAAGACTGCTCTGAGCTTATGGTCTTGATCAGAATCCAAGTTGAGCTGGTTGCATACCAGTGCGCTAAATGTCTTGAAACCTGCCATATGATGCACTTTTTAATATTAACTTAGCATGTCATGTGTCTCATACGTTGTTATGCACGGGTGATGTTCTTAAAGTTTGATGTTTCAATATCTTTGACACTGGAAATTCCTTTTGTCCTAACATCTCTGCTCAGTGATGCTGATGACAATGTTTGTGCAGGCATATATATGTTGCGTGCGAAGCCTGATTCTGGGCCCATGCATGGGGATTCAAGTAGATATCCTAGTGCAAACGACAATGGTTTCTTGGGTAATATGAATTTATTTGGAAATCAGCCTTTGCCTAAAGATGAGCTAGTTGCATATTCAGCTGCTTCAGAGCCATCCAGGCTTCTGGATCCAAGGCTGGAAGGCTCTAAGAAATCATCGGGTTCTGTCACTGCACTCAAAGAATTTGTAAGTTCCAACGAGTTAGGCATGACTCTGCTATGTTTCAATGGTTATTAAATATGTTTTTTATTACTGATATGTCATGGATTGGCATTTAATTGTCCACAGTGCACGATGGAGGGACTTGTAGTAAATTTTTTGGCACAGACTCCACTTTCAGCTAATTCAATACCAGGAGAGGAAGTACATGCACAGGTTTGTATTAGAACACATTTTAAAATTTTCTTTTCCTTCTTACTTATACTTTTCCCTTTAGTTTTTTCACAAGATCTTGACTCCAGCCAAAAAAATTGCAGAGTTTTTACGGAATTCCTTTTCTTATCTCAAGGAAACTGACTGAATTAGGGGTCCTCTATTTTATAGGGTAACACTCCATATGAGAAAGAATTTAGAACCATAATTCCATTCACCTTGAGTTGACATTTTGAAGCTTTATGTTTTCCTGGACTTCATTTTGCACATTTGGTTTGTGTGACTGTCCCTTGGTCATGAATTAATATTTTCGCATGTAAGAACAAAAGAAGTAAGATGCTCTAGCTATTGAAGGTCTACATGTGTTTGGAGAGTTTAAGCCAACTGAAACAGCAAGGGTTATTTCTTGTTTGAGCTGCCAATCAATAATTGCATGGTTTGTTTGAGTGGAAGAAAATGTCATTTTTTTTCCTTTTGCTCGTCATTTGACTTTCAGATCTTATCGTTATCAATCATTTTCCAACACAGCTCCAATGAACTTTTTTTTTTGTCTGTTTATATCATGGCTTAGGTTGAAATAGATGGACAGGTTCTTGGGAAGGGGATTGGGTCGACATGGGATGAAGCTAAGATGCAGGTATGTATTGTTTCATATTCAGAATCATCTTTTGTGGGACCAGAATTTATATTTTTTATTAAATCTTTATATATCTTTATTTCATCTGGCTGAGCACTCAAACATTCTTTTCCCAGGCTGCCGAAAAGGCCCTTGGAAGTCTAAGAACAATGTTCGGTCAATATACACAGAAACGACAGGGTTCCCCTAGGTTTGTGATTTTGTGATTGCTTATTCTTCTCATTTGAATATTAGTTGCGTGCTACCTCAATATACTTTATCTTAACAGGCACTATTCCATTCACTATTAATCTCCACCACCTGGCATGAATGATGGTTTTTTTCGCTAACTGCTGTTATGGCTCTGCACTACAAAATTAAAAACTAATAAGAAAGTTGACATGTATAAACAGTAGACATTGCAGCTTTGTCCTTAAAGTTCCATGGTTTACTTGTCTTCCCAAATCCTCATTGAATAATGAGTAGTCTCCTTATCATCTCTTTTGTTTCGATTTACTAGCTCAAAGATAGTTTGTGCGGGGAGCATGGATTTCCAGCTTGTATTTTATTTTCTGTTTTTATTTCTTATTTCTTATTTTATATTTTTTATAATGTTTTAGGCCAATGCAAGGGATGCCAAATAAACGTCTAAAGCAAGAGTTTCCGCGAGTTCTGCAGCGCATGCCCCCTTCTGCTAGATATCACAAGAATGCTCCTCCTGTTCCTTGAAGACCATACAGTACCTCCTTTTTCCCACTGTGTTGTAATAAATGCCGATTGTTTGATCCCGAGCCACCAGTTGAATCAATGGTTAAGTCTTTTGCGATGTGTAACATGAATCCAAGAAGAGCCCCCCCCACCTGACCAAATCTTATTGCAGAGTTTTTTCCAAGTGACTGCAATTCTGTGATGTTCATATATTTGTGATTTCCAGCTGCTTTTGTCTCAACTCTCCGCGTCAAAATGCACAGAAGACTTGTGCATCAAGAAGGGCAAGGGCTACAAAGACCCGATCACTGCTGGGCAGTCGATGCTGCCATTGCCTTGGGAGAAGTCCCTAGGTCCGGACTGTTTATGATGTGTGCATGTTTAACCGAAGTAAGAAATTGATGATGGAGAGTGGTTTCTGGCTACATGCTCAAAGTCTCGGAACATACTTACCATTGACAGTGTTGATGTAAAAAATCTAACAAGTCAGTTTATGTTGGCTCTCTCCACCTTACTGGATAAGTTCGATCTTGAGTTTAACCTAATAAGCAAACGTAACAGCTTCATTTGTTTAAATGGGTTTAAATTTGTCACTCTCTCGTTCATTTCTGTCCCCTGGTGATTTTGTGGAAACAGTTCTAGTCACCTTTAATTGACCTGGTTATCTTGTTCCAAAACAAACTGGAACAGATTTAATCTCTCTAAGAATCTTGGCTTCTTATGGAAAGTCCTTCCAAATTCCGGCAAGAAAGTTCAAGTTTTGTTCTTGTTTTTTTTTTAATTTAATATTGTTTAGTTTTACAGAATCTAATTATTAAATTGAGTGAGTTTTTTTTATCTATTGTTATATATAAAATTTTAATATTGTTACATTTATTTTATACATTATTATATCTCATGTTAAAATTTTAGTGTAATTGCTGTTAATATTTTTATAATTTTGTTCAGAAAAGTTATTTTATTATGTTTTTTTAAAATAAATATTTTTTTAATTTCATCTTTCAACAATAAATTTATCAAATTTTATTATTATTATTATTATTATTTATATACACTTGCATACTTAAATATTTTAAAATAAATATAATGCAGACCCGCAGCACGTAGCGCAGCAAAGTATAGAGCTCCACTATTTGTCAACCGAAAAAACCATGAAAGAAAAGGAGGCATGACCTTTAGCCCACTGATGAGATACCTTACTACTTTGACGTCTGCGTTAAGTTAAGAAAACAACGTCGTTTTCGGGAGCCAGCCACCAAATCTTTTATTTGTTTTTTTCACTTAAAGACAGTAAAAGTAAAAGTAAAAGTAAAATTGTTTCGTTTCGTTTCCTCTCATTTCTGTCGAGACGACGTCACCAGCAGTGTATAAATAGTCAAAAAGAAAAAGGCAAGGCGAGCGAACTGCATCTCTTCAAAGTCACCACCTTGGCCTGGTTTGGCTTGGCTAACACACAGAGAGAGAAAGAATCCAAAATCTTACAAAAGAAACAA
>Ga0307514_10004283_pt1 | contig 13180 bp, 10 predicted proteins | sample 16_EM_MG_FD_203088 | JGI IMG/M metagenome (GOLD analysis project Ga0307514, IMG submission 203088) | Populus trichocarpa ectomycorrhiza microbial communities from riparian zone in the Pacific Northwest, United States - 16_EM | ecosystem: Host-associated > Plants > Roots > Unclassified | place... | reverse complement strand
CATCTTGAGATCGTGGTACGTTGTTCTATCGTGGTACGTTGTTTTGGTATAGAGCTTACTAAGAGGTACGTTACTGAAAATTCTACTGCAACTTCACTTTGGGGCGGTCAATTGAAAACCTGAAGTAGTGCTGTTTTTTCTTGTGCCAAGGCGTTGCATAACTGCAGTTACTATTACGCAGTTTAAGAATTGACCACCCCTATTGTGTGGATTCATAGTCGAAACTGATCTCGTGCCCAGACTCTTTGTGTAGCGTATTTATTTTAGTGTAGGTAGATAGAGTCTGGGCACGAGATCAAGTCGAAACTGACGGAAGTACTGGGTAGTGAAAATTATCACCACGTGACTTTACCGTTGAAACTCTTGGCAGCTCCAGGGTTTGCCCTATGTGCTCAGGCTTATCCATGGATTAATATTGGCAATTGAACGCCAGGTAGCAGTATCATCACTAAGCCGACACCAGTACATACGAACCAACACCACCAACAACAGCAATGGGTATGCGCAGTCTCATCGATGCCATGTCAATATAGAGAGAAAATTTCTAACTCGGGATATGTGAAGGTATCGATCTCAAGCACAAGAAGCCGACACACCATCGCAAGGAGGTACGTTCAATCAGCACTGGGAGAAGGGGGATTACTCGATTATTGAAATATGAAGGGGGACGCAGATTTCAGGAACAACAGCTAATGCGGTGGCATGGGTAGGCCAAGTCCGACAACCCTTACCTTAAGGTGTTGATCAAGGTCTACAGGTTTCTTGCCAGTATGCACCCAACCCAGATACCAAATCACCGGGAGTGCCTCTAATCAAATTTTACCGATAGGGAGAACTGACTCCGACTTCAACAAGGTTGTACTCCGCCGCCTTTTCATGTCCAAGATCAACCGCCCACCAGTCTCCATCTCCAGGATCCTCAAGAATGTCGCCCATGAGCAGGCCCCCAAGCTCGACAAGACCATCGTTGTTGTCGGGACTGTCACAGACGATAACCGTGCCTTGACCGTCCCCAAGCTCACCGTTGCGGCATTGAGGTTCACCGCATCCGCCCGTGCCCGAATTGTTGCTGCCGGTGGTGAGGCTATCACTCTCGACCAGCTCGCCTTGAGGGCCCCAACTGGCTCCAACACTGTCTTGTTGAGGGGACCCAAAAACGCCCGTGAGGCCGTTAAGCACTTTGGTTTCGGACCTCACTCTGGAAAGAAGCCGTACGTCCACTTGTCCCTTGATGGGATTTTCTGAAGCTGGGTATGGAGAAGTCCGTTCTGACATTTACTTTTTCACAGATACGTCGCCTCAAAAGGAAGGAAGTTTGAGAAGGCCCGTGGGCGCCGCCGAAGCAAGGGCTTCAAGGTGTAAACAGCCTAATACCAACGATTGTGATAAATCAAAAATTCTTTCACTTCGAACACACTTTCTCTGTCAAAAAATTTCATGGCATACGAGGATGTTTACACAAGGCCGGACGAGTAGTCATCATCCAATTGTCACTGGTCACTTGTTTCGGATACACGGTGTTTTGTGCTTTATACGCTGCCTCTTTTTCTTCGCCCTGGTCTCGCAAGCATTGGATGGGGAGGATAGGGGTGAGATGTTGAATGAAATGGGAATTTTTTTTTTGTATGTTTACCTGGTAGTTACTTTCTTTTCTGTGCTGTAAACCAAAAGCCACAATGAGGATATGGTGTTCTTGCTTTTCGGATTGGGGAGGTTGGCAGATACATGTGTACCTGCTAACTAACCCAACATATGAAATACGGTAAGTAGCCAACTTCTCCATTTCCCATTGCCCCTTTTCTTTCCTCTTTTTCTTTCACCCATTGAGGAAGTACGATGAGAGCTGCGGTCAAGGATCACAATTTGGATTCATCGTAGCAGGAAAAACAAAAACAACCATCTTTCATTGATTAAATGGTACCCAGCCTTTATCATGCAGAGTATGCACCTTTATTAGCATATGCACAATTGCGTTCGTAAAATCAAAAAATAATCACAACTTACCATCGAGATCAATCACCATTAGTTTTTCTTCTTAACATCTGATTTGAGCTCCTTCAGGACCGTGCTTGACATCTAAATCCCTACCTCCTTAAAATTCGGCTCTGCGCGACCACCCAACTGGCAACATATGCGAGACTAGATTAGTGACAGGAAGCAACCTCAATCATGACAGGGACCAGAGACGGATCCCCTCAGAACACGTCTCTCCTCCGTGCGTCCGCCGAGGGGGTCAAATTCCTCGTGCTTCTCCAAATTTCATCTCGCCTCCTCACCTTCATTGTCAACCAGGTCCTCTTGCAATATCTTTCCCCGGAACTCCTTGGAATATCTGTCCAGTTCGAACTGTACATGATCACAATCCTATATTTCTCACGGGAATCACTCAGGACAGCGGTGCAGAGGTATGGGATCGATAATCCTGGTCCTATTCCCAGCAGGGCCAATGGCAAGGAGAAAATCCATGGGCCAGAGGGGGTGATAGAGGGAACATCAGCGGCTCAGTCTCAGACTGTTGTGAACTTGGCATATATACCCATAGCGCTGGGAGTACCTTTTGCGACCATAGTTGCCCCGTACTGCGTCAGGTCATTTCTGCCAAGTGACACAGTGTCTCAGCCGTATTTTTACGAGTCGGTATTGCTTTACACAGTGGCTACGATGTTGGAGCTCCTCAGTGAACCGGGCTTTGCTCTGATTCAGCAAATGTTACTATACAAGCTCCGAGCTAGAGCTGAGTCCGCAGCTGCCCTTACGAGGTGTATCTTGACATGCAGCCTGACGATTTACGGTGTGAAGGCCAGCTTTGGTGGAGATAGCGGGCTTGGGCCACTTCCATTCGCCGTGGGCCAATTAGGCTATGCCACAGTTCTGACTGCAATCTATGTTGGACAGTGTTGGAGTATAGCTCGCAGGGAAGGGTTTAGCTTAGTCTTAGGCAAGATAGCCAGCCGTGAGAACAGCTACTATATGAGCTACTTCCACAAGTCCCTATCTGGTCTTGCGTTCTCCATGTGGGTTCAAGCTGCGATCAAGCATATCCTCACTCAGGGAGACTCACTCCTCATTGCATGGCTTGCTACCACGCATGATCAGGGGATTTATGCATTGGCATCGAATTACGGCTCCTTGATAGCTCGTATGCTGTTTCAACCCTTGGAAGAGTCTTCCAGGAATTTATTTGCAAAACTGTTGTCCCAAACGGGGGACAGGGATGATAATGGTAAGGCTAACCCCGACTCTCTTCGCTCAGCAGTCACAATACTACAAAATATTCTTCGCCTCTATAGCCTGCTCTCTGTCTTCTTCTTCTCTGCTGGGCCGCCTTTGGCCCCTCTCCTCCTTTCCCTTATCGCCGGCTCACAGTGGTCAAACTCGGCAGCGGGTTCTGTCCTGTCCTCGTTTTGCTACTATATACCTCTTCTTGCAGTCAATGGCATCACAGAGGCATTTGTGCAATCTGTAGCGTCAGCAAAGCAGCTTCAGCAGCAGTCTTTCTGGATGTTTGGGTTCTCTGTTGGTTTTGGCCTGGGAGGATATGTTTTTTTGAAGGAATTAGGATGGGGTGCACAGGGGCTAGTTTGGGCGAATGTAGTTAGTATGGTGTTGAGAATTATATGGAGTTGGTGGTTTTTGGGGGGCTATCTCAGAAGAAATGGCGTGCAGCCAATGTCAATAGCAATGGTCATACCGGGTTGGCAGCTGGTAGGAACGGCAGTAGTGGTGGGTGGAATACTCCGGAGGGTGGAGGGGTTGGACAGACTGAGCCTGGCAGTCATTAGCAAGGTAGGGGCGTTGGGAGTTTTGTTGGTTGTGGTTTGGTGAGTACCGCTCGTCTTGCTATCGAAAGTAAACCACTAACGAAGAAACAGTGTGGCTACTGAGTACAAGTATTTCATGGAGTGTTACCGGATGATGAGGTCTGGCCGCAGCAGGGCTGAGACCACTCCAAAGAACTCCGATAAGAAGTAAAACTCTCGAACTTTCAGTCTTAGGCATGAGGTTAGAGCGGACGATCTTGTTTGCCCAGGAAAGATATCCATTTCAAGCAGCATTAATCATTTAATTTCGTGTCAGAACTTGGGGATTCTTGAATTCGGTCTTGATTGAAAGAGCTGGCTGTGTGAAAGAACTCGAATGACCTATAGCAAGCACAGTTACCCTGAACTCTGACTTCACTTAAGCCTCCATGCCGGGCTACTCCATCTCTGCCTCCTTCTTCCTCTCCTCTTCACTATCTGCAGCCTTTTTCCTGTTTTCTAGCAAGACTCCTTGTTCATCCTCACTCTGGGCCTTTTCATCTTCCTCTCCTTCTCCTTTCACATACACGGCTTCTTCCTCCTCTTTCATTTGCACACCTCCCCCCTCTTCACCAGCTTTAGCATTCTCTTTCACATTAGCATTCCCCCTCTTCACATTCCCGAAAGCGGGCATCACAACTTCCGTTCCGGACTCCGATAACGCCATATGAAGTTGAGGTAATATACTCATCATTGCATTGAATTGCTCCACAGACAACGATATCCCCTGTAGAGTAATTAGCAAGAGAAACACCTAGTAACTAAGATAGCTACCTTCTTCCCTGGCAACACCTGCCCATCCTTCTCATAATGCTCCCGGATATTAACCAACATGGAACCCCTGAACTTTGATAGGGTGACCCGGCGGTGGCGCCCTCCGAGCTATATGATATAATCCCCTGATTATCAGCTATTGCCCAAATCCTGGTGATGAGAAACCCCCATGAGTAACGAACCTCCCAATATGGATTCCCTTCACTGTCGATGCGCTTCTTGGTATCGGGTTGTCTTGGAGGACTTTCTCTGGGCCCTTTGTCGGTTTTTGTGCGCTTCGTTTGCGGGCCGGCGCCCGCAGGACCGTCGTCGATGAAATCGTCATCCCTTCTAGACTTGGTGGATTTGCGTGGAGGCATACTTAGCTTGGTTTGAGGTCTGAGGTAACTGAAAGTGTTTGCTTGTGGTACCCAGGAGACGCGTTGGAATTGCGCCAACCTAAGTACTTTCTGGTTTACCTCTTTCCTGATTGGTACCTATCACGTGATGCATCTGGAATAGGCTTAAGTTCAGGGTAACTGATTCTAGACATAAAGTTGGTAAGCGTAGTCTAAACATTAAGTACACGGGTACAGGGGAAAGAGATTGATTGCTAGCCTGGTGGAGATGATCCGGGTGCTTTACCAGTACAAGTTCTGCAGTGCACAGTTGAATGCGCAGCTTCCGCTAGGGTGAATATCTATCCTGTACTGGGCCCAACATTATACCCTAGTCTGAGGCTCTGATACAGCTAAATAAATAAAGAAGATACCCATTATGTTTGGCTTCTTAAACCAGTAGTGAAAGGCCTGGCGGCTAAACCAGGCTTCGGCTCATTTACTGCCGTGTGGTTGAAGCCTTTGTCGTAGGTAGTCTGTTCCTAATAATCTCATGCTAGAAGACTAATCAAGAAACAGAATGGAGGAAGAAAAACACATATATATCTATCAAGACCGCAAGAACCTAAAAGGGACATATATAATGAATAATATGAATAATATTAGTAATTTCCGTAGTTTAACGCTTCTATTTATAATAAGTAGTAGAATTCCTAAATGACTCGCTGATCATCAGAGGGCCTGGTAGGTAAGAGAAAATTGTCTATTAACTAGTAAACCGGTTCTCCTACTTAATCACTAGCTCTTAGTACTACCTGCTCCTAATGAGCTTCAGAGTCTCATCCAACACGCTGCCTATATCGAATATCGACCCATTATAGCATGTGTAGTCTGGGTTTAGGCAGGTGCTTCTGGATCTAAAATTCCTTGAGGTGGCGGGGATTGCAGTGTCTCTACCCAGGCCACGGAATGTTTCCCATATCCATAGAAACTTTGCCCTCAGTACCCCGCCCCTCGTCTGTGCTTCATCGTATCCCCACGGATGTTAAGACCGGGGTCACATCAGAATCGGGGGCAACGAGAAGGCGTACCCCAGAAAGCGGCGTACGAGTCATTCCTGGGCGATATCCTCGTCATGGTCACATATCGGGACCACATACGAGTACGAAGTTAAAAAAAATAAATTAAAAAAAGCACCGAATCACGGTGCAAGTAAGCCTAGATATCAGCGTCAAAATAAGCCTAGAAATCAGTGTCCAAATCACCATTACAGGAAGGGAAAGAGCAAATTTGATTCTACAATACAGATCTCGCAAGTACGTAGGAAAAAGTTAAAACGGCCAGGCCGTTTGCTATGACATTCAATACAACTAGCGAATCTTTATCGATGCCTGCGAATCGACCCACTGCCTACCCCATGTACCTATACCTACTCCATCTTCAATTACCCCGATTTAAAACAAACAAAATCACAAAAAGCGCAAGAGAGTAACTCGACCACCAGTGCTGCCCACACCGCCCAGAAAACAGAGCAACACATATACATTTTAAGCTGTTCCTTCGATCCCTAAAACCCATTGTGTAACGCATCGGTCGATCTCCTTTGTACGCTGGGCCACCTGGCCCCCTGAGTGAGATACTCCGCTAGTTCATTTGGCACCACAAAAATGAGCCGGAACTCGTTTATTTCCCAGGATAACTCCAGCACTCTTATGACCTCCTGAAGTTTGTCTAGTTTAATTGGATGACTCTAGACGTAGTGATTTGAAAGAGTTCGATGTATTGCTTTACCTTGGGCCAGCGTATGAGGGTCAATAGCAGGGAAGTTCCTGCGTCCTGGTAGCAAAAAACGATCTATCTGCTTCGTAGCGGTCAGCCCCGGCATGGCTCCGTCTTTCACCTGATTCACCTCTTCAACCAGGCAACCCGCCTCATCCATCCCCTCATCTGCCTCGTCTACTATATCCATCATATCAACTTCATCCTCGGAAGGCTCTTCGTTCTCCCCCAGGAATCCTTCCTTCGCCACATACTCTAGCTCCTCAAAATCTTTAAACGTCGTGAATCATGTCGGAAGCTGTATCAGTAACTCCTCAGTTAAAACATCATCGATGAGCCGATAGTTGTATGTGGACTTTGAGCTTTGAAACATCCCAACCACTAGGCATTCAAATTGGAACCCCTGGGGGTTAAGTGTGTGACGGCTGGCTATGCTACTCTTGAGGTATCCTATCCCTTGGGCGGGCGGGCAAGGATGGGAAATTGAAGACACTTTAGTACGTACAGATATCTAGCTGTAGTTGCACTGGTATAGTCGGTACTAACGCAAGTAAGGGATAGATCAAACACCGTTGGACTCAAACTGTTTGTTGTTCTCTTACCCTCACATCAGGGTAACCATTGATACTCTCTAGTTATCTACATCAGAATCTTATTCCCTTATACAAGATACAGAATATACCTTTCGCTTCAATTCTCTCTTTAAATCAATAAATATGTTCTCATTGTTGAAATATCCACAAAAATCTCATGGTTATGCTGTCCGCCATCTTGCTGCAACGTTATACCGATATTAGCCGCAATGCCACTTAAGTATACTAAAGTGTCTTCAATTTCCCATCCCTGCCCGCCCGCCCAAGGGATAGATTGGTTGCCCAAAGACTTTGAAAACTTGGCTAGAACATATCGGGAAGCCCATGGACGTCGTGAATTCGCAAATAAATAGTCCCGTGATCCAGGGACCAGATGCATGAGCTGGGAGCTAAACTGAATCGTCTCCTTTTCTTCCATGAAGCATAAATGTATTTTAGCCGGGTCTCTGACATGCCTCAAAGCATCCTCGATATCTTCTAGACCAGCCTCAACATGCGATTGGGGGGCCAATATGAGGATCTGGGTTGAACGTCTAGGGGGGATACTCTGGATCATCTTCGTCACCACTGCCAGATTCCAGGGAGTCGTCGAGTTCATCCTCTAGGGTAATGTGTAACAATGCGTTTAGCAACATGGGGATGCACCCTGTGAGACTTCGAGGTAACATTTATCGATAGGCTGAAGGTCTGAGATTGGGAGTGCATCAGCATTGCGGCGCCACCAGGCCTTCATCTCTTTCTAAACTAGATGTTAGTGCGTCTCTACGCATAACAGGAATGGTTAAAACACCTTTGTAAGCCCTCCGAAACAATTAAGCGGCATTGTGCTTCTTTGTTTTAGTTCATTATTCAGCTCAATCTCATAACCTCCAGATGCACTATAGATAAAAAAGTTGCTAAAGTTGAGGTCCACAATAAGCTGCTGTTTCCGCCCGCCTAGAAGATGGTCATTTGTCCTAGCCTTGTCCAAACAGTTCATTTGATCAACAATAATATAAAGAGCATCCTTTCCTGTAGTGCAGAGCTTCAACAAGTCTTAAATGTTTGGAGCAACAAAAACTTTCTCCAGCCTCTCCTCATCATTGACAAATGCTAGTATTAGAGCCAGTCTCAAATATTCGAGAAAATTGACTGCCAGCGCATGCCAGTCAGGGATGTAGATTGAGTGGAAATAGCCAATTAGGTGTTCATTTGATCTTTCTCCGAGTATGAGGCGTGCATGGACTGTACCACCGATGTAACTCAGGACCCTTTTAAGATCTTTCCAGTGATGAGTCATAGGTGTAGACGATTGTTGCGATAATCTTATGGTGACGAACGCTATATCTGGTCTTGTAGCATGCATTAGGTATAGTAAGCAGCCTATTAAACGTTGATATTGTTTTTTGCATGCGTCGTTTAACAGGGGTGACTCGATTTGCTTGCGTGCGTGATACTCCAACATTGATGTAGATACTGCATTACAAGATTCCATGCCGAACAGGTTGAGGATCTTGAGGGCGTAATGACTGGGAAAGGTAAAAGAGTCTTTGTTCTCGATCCCGTTGGATGTTGAGGCCGACATATATATGCAGGTTACCGAAATTTGTGACATCGAGATGTTGCCCCAAATGGCCTTTGAGTATTTTCCTAGTAACCTTGCAAGCTCCCACCACCATATCATCAACATGAACTCCCACGAATTCTGGCTTCTCCTTATTTGGGGAGACTCAAATGGCGTATTCTGCATGGAAGCGCTTCCAACCCAGCATCTCCATGATCCTCCTGTAAAACACTCTAGCTGACTGACATAAACCATAAATCGAACGTTTTAGTAAACAAACACGGCCAGTATCATCTTCAAAGCCTTTAGGCTGTCTCATAAAGACAACTTCTTCAAGGAAGCCATTAATAAAAGCAGCAACAATGTCCCAATGCTTAAGATCAGGATCAACAATAGCAGCAAGAGTTAAAAGAATGCGTAAAGAAAACTAACCTAACGACTGGTGCATAAATTTCCCCATAATCAATTCCATATTTTTGCAAATCACCCCGTGCAACTAGCCGAGCCTTTTCCAAGGGCCTTGTTCATCATACTGCTCCTGAGCTTTTGCATCGTCCTTGAGACTATAGACCCATTTGTTACCGATGGCCTTTTTTCCGGGTGGTAAACCCACCAGATCCCAATTGCCCAACTTTTGCAGCTTTCGTAGTTGGTCTTTTATTGCTATTTCCCATCTATGCCAAACAGGAGAGCGTCTGGCGTCATTATAGTGACGTGGGATTCTAGATGTTTAAATGTTCTGACGCTCTTTTATATGCTTGAAATCTCGTTGGCCGCTTTGAAAAACTGGTGACTCCTCAGGCCAATCTATCGCTATGTCTGTGTAGTCAAGCTCTTCCACTGCCTGCATCATCAGCATGTCATTTACCTCGTGGTTCTCAAGATCTGTAAGTAACCATTTAATACCCTTCCTTTGTCCCAGCGCTCTCTCAGGGAATCGAACTTGTGCTCCATGCGCACCAGGCTCATAACCGGTTGGAGAGTATTACCGCTAGGACAAAACGTGATCACTGGGTGCCAGGTTTGCCTAGACACCGATGGTATACTGTACACCAACAACGGTCTTTCCGCGCCTAATGAGACAGCACAGAGCTGCCAAAAGGTGAGATGCCGAGGCTTCCCTTCACTGGTTGCTTCTCCGATTGAGCCCTCGCTATCCACCATTTCAGCATGTGCAACCAGACTTTCCAGCATTTGCCGCCATAATATTTGAGATACTGGACTCCGCCAATGCGGCTCGTTTGGAATCGTTGTGGAATATAACCAAGGAACGGAAATGGTAGAAAAAGTGATTCCCCTGCATAGTCAACATAGGTCACCAAGCCTGGGTCGAGCTGCTAGATGGCTTTCGATATCGACCTTGCTCCTAATATTACGCCCTAAGTTAGCAAGCAAAAACGAAAAACGGGCTTTGTTGGTTCGAAACATAAATTTTAGGCCTCTTCTTCCCGTCCTCAAAGGTGGTGCCTATAGCATTGGTTACAATGGAAAGTAACTGCTACGGAGGAGGGTCGTGCCAACCAGACTAAGTAACTGCAGCTAGAGGGGATCCATACCTGCAATCCTTTTGGCTGGGGTCTCAGGCTCAGGGTTATCATCTAAAATGCAGAAATAATCCCGTTTGACCTGCCCCTGGGAAGATGTCATTGTTTGCTGTTTGGCGACGTGAGTAAGGTGTCCAAAGCATTAGATGATGTAGTAGATGTAGTGTGGCCAGGTGTCCAAAGAATTAGATGATGTAGTGGATGTATTGTAAAGATCTAGGATAATGACTAAGTAGCCATATGCAGAACAGAAGCAGCCATATGTAGCAGTGCCTACATGGAGAACACAGCATTTACCGATAGTCTGGTTGGCGCTGTCACGTGGGAACGAACTTAGTTAGGAAGTGATAGGCTTGGCGTGGTCCTTCGTGGAGGATATAGTTCAGAGGATACGGGCACTTCCCTCCTCCATCATCGTCTATCATCAGCATCATCACCATCTTGTGTCTTGCATGATCATCATCTTGCGTGTCTTGTATCATCATCATCATCATCGTTGTGGGGAATAGATCAGATCAGAGCAGAGAACTCGTCCCTCCACAGCTGGCGGTACTAGAAAGACTGCTCTTTGATCACGATCTATATTCTATCTATCTTCACCCTCTTCTATCTTCATCCTCTCTATCCTTTCGTACCTGAAACCTCTGTCATAATCTACCGTCACCTCTTCTATCTTCATCCTCTTTATCCTTTCGTACCTGAAACCTCTGTCATATCTGAGAAGTGAGCCTGAAGAAACCAATACCCTACCTCCTAATCCTATCCTACCCTCGACCATGGCCCATTGCCTGATGATGGGGATGCCCAAGGTCAGCCCCTTCTCGGGAGAAAGAGGGACCGTCCCCATCTCTGAATTCCTAGATACCCTTGAACGGAACTTCTTGATGCTGGAAATGAGTTTCACGGATGCTATCAAACTGGCTCGAGTCAAGCTCCTACTATTTCAGAGTCAACTCGAAGGGAGAGCTAAACAGTGGTGGCAGCACCATGCTCGGCCCGAACAGAAGACCTCCTATGAGACTGCCTCTGCTGCCATCCGTGAAAGATTCCCAGAATCAGGTCAGGGGCAAACTGAGAAACTGGGACATGCCATAGCAGCCTTTAACGTACTTAAACAAGAAGGGCGTTCCGTCTCCGAATATATCGACCATGTGACTGAGCTTCACGCGGTCTTGGGCAATGACTTCCAGAATCTGCTGGCTATGCGATTTGTCGACGGCATCGAAGATGCAATGACCGGACAAGCTGTGGATGCTGCCGTGGATGAGCCCTATACCCTGAATGCTGTCTTCAGTGCTTATCGTAAGGCAACTAAATCCATACGACGTCTTGAGTCGTATCAGGAGAAGAAGCCCAAGAGGAGCGAGGATATTCTGGGAGGAGACCCTATAAGGGAGATGATACGCTCCCAGGAACGACTCGCGGCGATGTACATCGATAGCCAAGCAAAGATCCTCCAGCAGTTCCAAAAGATCGTTAAGCCTGTCAAACCCACCCACGCAAATTACGCATTCCAAGCTCCGGGAAACACCACTGCTCCTCGTCTGGTTGCAGCAGCGGAGAAGCATGTGAGGAGTGAGGAAGGAGCAGCGACGATCGAAGAACTATCCCTGGATGACTTTGGGGTGACCCCTCACACAGACCCTGCAGGAATGACGATGATGTCAGCTTCGATAGTAGAGACCCTCGACGAGGTCGGCGCAGTGAACGAGAGGATGAAGGCCAGCGTAGGGAACGAGAAGATGAGCCTGGTGGAGCAAGTGGCGTCGTTATCCGCAGAGGAGAGAGCAGTTGCTGTGACGGAGAAGCATGCGAGGAGTGATGAAGGAGCAGCGACGATCGAAGAATTATCCCCGGATGGTTGGGGGGTGACCCCTCACACAGACCCTGCAGGAATGACGATGATGTCAGCTTCGATGGTGGAGACCCTCGATGAGGTCGGCGCAGTAAATGAGAGGATGAAGGCCAGCGTAGGGAACGAGAAGATGAGCCTGGTGGAGCAAGTGGCGTCGCTATCTGCAGAGGAGAGAGCAGTTACCGCGACGGAGAAGCATGCGAGGAGTGATGAAGAGGCAGCAACGATCGAAGAATTATCCCCGGAGGACCTGGGTATGACCTCCCACACAGACCCTATAGGGATGACTATGATGTCCGCGTCAATGGTGGAGACCTTTGACGGAGTGAGCGTGGAGAGCGAGAAGACGAGATTAGTGGAGCAGGTGGCCTCACTATCCGCGAAGGAGAGGGGTGAGCTAGTTGCAGCAGCGGAGAAGCGTATGAGGAGTGAGGAAGGAGCAGCGACGATCGAAGAACTATCCCTGGATGACTTGGGGGTGACCCCTCACACAGACCCTGCAGGAATGACGATGATGTCAGCTTCGATAGTAGAGACCCTCGACGAGGTCGGCGCAGTGAACGAGAGGATGAAGGCCAGCGTAGGGAACGAGAAGATGAGCCTGGTGGAGCAAGTGGCGTCGTTATCCGCAGAGGAGAGAGCAGTTGCTGCGACGGAGAAGCATGTGAGGAGTGAGGAAGGAGCAACGATGGAGAAGAACGAGAGAAGAGAGCTTCGGAGACCTGGAGATGAAGACTCCACCCCCGCCGAATTCGCCCCATTCACGAAGATCGCGCAACCCACGAGCCGCATTATCCCCACTACAGACGCAGCCGCAGATAGACCACCCACGATGTTTTACCAGCCCCAGGGTCGACCCTTCATCCCAGACCCGAAGTACGTGAATGTAGCACCCCCTGAAGTCCTGCTGAACGCTAGTCTGGCACCTCCTGAAGTCATGTTGAATCGTGATAAGAAACGGCCCCAGATGGAACT
>Ga0307514_10004282_pt1 | contig 13181 bp, 10 predicted proteins | sample 16_EM_MG_FD_203088 | JGI IMG/M metagenome (GOLD analysis project Ga0307514, IMG submission 203088) | Populus trichocarpa ectomycorrhiza microbial communities from riparian zone in the Pacific Northwest, United States - 16_EM | ecosystem: Host-associated > Plants > Roots > Unclassified | place... | reverse complement strand
CAGGGCGCCGCGAGCGCGGCCCTCCTCGCCAGCGGCCTCGGCCTGATCGTCCACGCCTTCCCGACCCCGTCCGGACGCCTGCGGGCGACCGGGATGTGGGGCGCGTTCGTGAGCGGCGGCATCGCGGTCGGCCCGGTCCTCAGCGGCGCCCTCCCCGACTGGCGGATCTCGTTCGGCGTTCTGGGCGCCGCCGCGCTGATCGTGGCCGCGTCCGGCACCCGCACCCTGTCGGAGTCGCGCGCTCCCCGAGGCGGACGGCCCGACGCGGCCGGCGCGCTCGCCTTCGGCCTGGCGCTGGTCTCGCTGGTGGCGGCACTGACCCTGGGCCGGGACGGCTGGCTGCGCGCACCCGTGGGCCTGCTGGTCCTGGCGGCCGTGGCGCTCGTGGGCCTCTTCGTCGTGATCGAACGGCGTACGGCGACCCCGATGATCGACCTCGACCTGCTGCGCCGTCCCCTCTTCCTGGCCTCCTCCTCGGGCGGCCTGTTCACGGGCCTCGCGGTGATCGGGCTCTTCAGCTTCCTGCCGGCGCTGCTCCAGCGCACGCTCGGACTGTCCGCCATGGAGACGGCGTGGCTGTTCCTGCTGTGGTCCGGACTGTCGTTCGTGGTGGCGCTCCAGGCACGCCGGCTGGCGGGCCGCGTACCGCCGCGGTGGCAGCTGGCCCTCGGGTTCGGCCTGCACGCGGCCGGGGTCCTGGCGATGCTGGGCGCCATCGGCGCGGGCTCCTGGCCCCGCCTCCTGCCCGGCCTGATCGTGGCCGGCGCGGGCAGCGGCCTGCTGAACGCCGCGCTGCCGCTGCTGTCGGTGGAGTCGGTACCGGCCGGGCGAGCGGCCATGGGATCGGGGGCGCAGCAGACGCTCCGGTACGTGGGGTCGTGCGCCGGGGTCGCGCTGACCATCGCGATCTCCACGTCCGGGGGTGACCTGGCGCGGGGCGCGAATGTCGCGATGCTGGTGTCGGCGGGGCTCGCGGTGGTCGCGGGAGTGAGCGTGGTGGGGGCGAAGGAGCGGTGAGGCCGGGCTGCCGCCCAGGTCAGAGTGGGCAGGGTGGCTAGCGCGGCCGCATGGAGACGAGCTTCGCCCACACCACCAGGCGGTACCTGTGCGTGTACTCCGGGGTGCAGGTGGTGAGGGTGAGGTAGTAGCCGGGGGCCGTGTAGCCGTGGCGTGGGTGGACGGTGGAACGCGGGATCTTGTGGATCACGCTCGCGTCGCGTGCCGAGGTCCGCGGCAGGGTCTGGTCGACGGCGTACGTGTACACCGCGCTCCTGGTCTCGACCTCGACGGTGTCCTTCGACCGGAGCCGGTTGAGGTACCGGAAGGGCTCGCCGTGGGTGTTGCGATGCCCGGCGAGGGCGAAGTTCCCTGCCTCGCCCGGCTGTTGACTGCTTGAGTAGTGGCCGACGTACCCCTTGTTGAGGACGTTCCGCTTGCTGACGCCTTCGGCTACGGGGACGCGGAGGTGGAGGCGCGGGATGGTGAGGATGGCGTAGGCCCGGGAACGACGGGGTGCCGCTGACGGGTCGGTGGTGGCCGGCGTATCCGCAGGCTGACGGGCGGCCCGCTCCTCGGGAGACGTGGACGGGACGGACGTATCGGATGTTTCGGAGTCACCGTCGCCGCTGCCGCTCCCATCTCCGCCGCCACCGCCGCTGTCACCGCTGTCGTCGCCGTCGTCCCACGTCCGCTCCAGCGCCTCCACCTTCCGCTCGGCGCCCTCCCGGGCCTCCCGGTTGGTCCACCACAGTTGGTGCACGACGAGAAGCAGCACCAGGACCCCGACGGTGACGAGTACTTCGCCGCCGCTCCACAGCGCGCGTCGGCGCAGGGCGCGTCGGCGCCGTATGCCGTGGTGCACGACGTGAAGCCGCATGCGTACACCTCCTCGACCGGGTCGCGCCGCCTGCCGCCTGCCGCCCGCCGCCCGCACGATAAGGGCGAGGCCTCCAAGTCACCAGGCCCAACGCCGCCCAACACCCCCGCGACAGCCCGGCGTTCGACATACCGCACTTCCTCCATAGGTTTGAGAAAGGGCTGACAGAACCCTCGACAACCTCACGCGCCACACCCGATGCTTCGTCCTGGCATCAACGGGACAGGCCACGTCGCCGGTTCAGGGATCGGCGACGATCGAATCGGACTTCGGAGTAGCCATGATCCGACGCAGAACGCTGCTCACCGCCGCGGGAGGCTCACTCCTCGGCAGCGCCCTGGCGACCGGTACCGCACACGCGGACGCCACCATCGCCGTCAACCCCGGGACGTCGTACGGCACTTGGGAAGGCTGGGGCACCTCCCTGGCCTGGTGGGCCAATGTGTTCGGCGCCCGGGACGACTTCGCCGACATCTTCTTCTCCACCAAGTCGGTGTCGTACAACGGCACGACGCTGCCCGGCCTCGGCCTGAACATCGCCCGCTACAACCTGGGCGCGTGCAGTTGGAACAGCGTGTCGGGCACGACGATGGCCGCGTCGCCGAACATCCCCGCCTTCAAGCAGATCGAGGGCTTCTGGCAGGACTGGAACAACGAGGACCCGGCGTCCACCGCCTGGGACTGGACCGCGGACGCCAACCAGCGCGCGATGCTGGTGAAGGCGGCGAACCGGGGCGCGACGACCGAGCTGTTCGCGAACTCCCCGATGTGGTGGATGTGCCTCAACCACAACCCCTCGGGCGCCTCGGGCGGCGGCAACAACCTCCAGTCCTGGAACTACCGCCAGCACGCGTCCCACCTGGCCGCGGTGGCCCTGCGCGCGAAGAACAGCTGGGGCGTGAACTTCGCTACGGTCGACCCCTTCAACGAGCCCAGCTCCAGCTGGTGGACGGCGACCGGCACCCAGGAGGGCTGCCACATGGACGCCACCGTCCAGTCGGCCGTACTCCCGTACATGCGCAGCGAGTTGGACAGCCGCGGGCTGACCGCCACGAAGATCTCGGCGTCCGACGAGACCAGCTACGACCTGGCCCGCACGACGTGGGGTTCCTTCAGTTCCTCGACGAAGGCCCTGGTGAACCGGGTGAACGTACACGGCTACCAGGGCTCGGGCGGCCGTAGGGACGGGCTCTACACGGACGTCGTCACGACCTCCGGCAAGGCCCTGTGGAACTCGGAGACGGGCGACAGCGACGGCACGGGCGCCACCATGGCGAGCAACCTGCTCTACGACTTCCGCTGGCTCCACCCGACGGCCTGGGTCTACTGGCAGGTCATGGACCCGTCGGCGGGCTGGGCGATGATCGCGTACGACCAGGGCACGCTCCAGCCGACGACGGTGCAGACGAAGTACTACGTGATGGCGCAGTTCAGCCGCCACATCCGCCCGGGGATGAGGATCCTCGACACGGGCGTCAGCTACGCGGCGGCGGCCTACGACGCCTCGGCGAAACGCCTGGTCATCGTCGCGCTGAACACCTCCACCGCCGCCCAGACCCTGACCTTCGACCTCTCCCGCTTCACCACGGTCAGCGGCGGCTCGGGCGGTCTGGTCCCGCGCTGGAACACGGTCACGACGGGCGGCGACAAGTACGCGGCGTACTCCGACACCCGCCTGAGCGGCAAGACGGTGGCGGTCCCGTTCGCGGCGAAGGCGGTGCAGACGTTGCAGATCGACGGGGTGACGATCTAGAACAGACGTTCACACTTTCGGGATTCCTGGAAGGACACCCCGCCCGTGCTTGCGTCCGTTGCCACCGAGTGGCTGTGGCTGATGGCAGCCACAGCCACTGTCGTCCACTCCTCCGCCATGGCGAGATGGGTGCCCATCCAGAAGTTCTGGACGGCGTACCCCTTCGTCTGGGTCCTGTGCCTGGCAGGCATGATCCCCTTCGGTCGCGCTACGGGTTACACCCTGGCCGACATGCTCGTCATGTACGCGTTCATGCTCATCGGGCTGACGATCGGGTTCTTTCCGAGCCGCAAGCTGTTCAAGAGCTGGAGCGCGGAGATCAAAGCGGGCACGCCCCGCGAGCAGTACGACTACCCGCGGTCCCACGTAGCGTTCTGTGTCACCTCGGTGGTGATCACGCTGCTGGCGGCGTTCGTGCTGACGCGGTGACACGGTGACGTGGACGCGGTGACGTGGACGCGGTGACGTGCGACTGGGCGCGGCGGTATGACGTGGACGCGGTGACGTGCGACTGGGCGCGGCGGTCGGTCTGACCGCCGCTCGCGCTCCGAGCGTGCTGGAGATCTGTGGCCTGGCCTGCACATACCTCTCCTCGGACAGCTCTCGGCAGTACCGTGTCCCCCATGCGCCCCGACACGCCTGCCGAGACCGTCGACCACACCGCCGAAGCGGCACGCCTGGAGCGGACCGCCGGCCTGCATCCCGAGGATGCCGAGGCCCTGCTCCTGCGGGCCGCGGCCCACCTGGAGCTCGCCGGCGACCGCCCCGCCGCGAGCACCCTCTACGACCGCCTGCTGTCCTCACCGGACGGCCTGGAGAACCCGCTTCTGGTACGGGCCCTCAAGGCCTCGAACCTCTGGGAGTACGGCCATGAGGCGGAGGCCCAAGCCATCATCGACGGCGTCCGGGCGGCGTCCCCCCGCGACCCGGCCCCCTGGGTGATCGTGGCGGAGGCGCTGGAGTCCCACGACGAGCTGGAGGCGGCACAGGAGACGTTCACGGAGGGGGTGGACCTGCTCCTCGCGGACGTCCAGGAAGCCCCGTACGCCACGCATCCGCTCCTGTTCGGCCGCCACCGGGTACGCAGGATGCTGGGCATGGCCCACGACGACTGGGACGTCCTGGCCGACACCCTCCACACCTCCCCCGTATCCCTGGACGAACTCCACGACCCCAAGCGCGTCTGGTCCCTGGGCTCGGACAACCCGGCGGAACTGGCAGCGGAGATCTCCCGCCTGCGAGCGGAGCTCGGCACCTACCGGGAGGCCCTGTCCCGCCCGTTCCCGGTGGCGGTCCTGCGCTGGCCGGCGGAGGAACTGACCGAACTGGTGGACGCGTACCCGTCGCTGACCACGGAGTACCCCTCCTACGAGGAGCACCTGGCAACGATAGAAACGTCCCTCCGCGAACTCGCCTCCTCCGGCACCCCGAACCTGGGCATCGTCACGGGCACAGTCCCGTCCTACGAGGCCTTCGCGGCATCAGAGGCCTCGTCCCCGGAGGACACCTCCCTACTCCCGCAGTACGCGACGACACTGGCGGCGCGGGGGCGTGCGGTTGCTTGGCCTCCGCAGCGGGGGGCGGTGTGCTGGTGCGGCTCGGACCAGCCTTACCGGGAGTGCCACGGGGCCCAGTAACCGGCGGCCCAGCGTCGGGCCCCCACGCACCACCAGCCGCTCAACCACCCGGCGCGCCGGCGAGCCGCGCTCGCTCCCATGCCCCGGCCCACCCCTCAACGGCCGGTACCGATTCCCCACCTGGCCGCCCCCTGTCCGGGCCGCCCGCTCGCTCCTCCCCCGTACCGGAGCGGCCCGGGTCAAGGGTGGCCCCCAGGGCCATCGCCGAAGGCGACGCGGAACGCAGCGCAGCGGAGAGGAGCGCCCTTGAGGCGGGGCGCGGAGGGACGACACTGGCTGGGAAGCGGGCGGTCCGACGGCGCCCATGACGGCACGCGATGCTCGTCCACGGCACCGCCCAACTCGGCTCCATTGGAAGGCAACGGTCCTAAAACGATCACCTTTCAGCACGGATCCTTCAATTGTCAGCGGCTGCTGTTAAAACAGATCCACGTCGGCACGAATCGGCACGGGCGAATCGTGTACCGGAACCACGAGGTATCAGGGGAGCAGCTGTGGCAGACACAGGGGACCGATCGAAGCCGATCGCGGGTGTCTACGAGAAGCTGATCACCCACGATGTACGCGCTGAGATCGAGCGCTTCGAAGCCGCGGGATGGAAGGCCATCGACGGCGAGGTCAGCGCCGAGTCCTCCCCTCATGTGCTGGCACGCCACATCAGTGAGGCCGTAGGACGCAAGCTGAGCCAGCTGCCGCACGACAAGCAGGTCGCCACCGCCAATCGCATCCTGCAATCGTTGGCGGCTGCAACGCCTGATGAGCACGACGCCAAGGCAGCGAGCTCTATCGTCGACGGTCCGCGACAGCTGTTGGCTCTCGCCGAGCAGGAGGCTCCCGGCGTCTATGCGATGCGCCCCCTCACGCCTCTCTCCGAGACGTCGCTGATAACGAACTCCCCGGAAGACCCCAGCCTGGGCGCCGAGTTGAGGGCCGAGTTGGCCACGGCCGATCGCATCGACCTGCTCTGCGCCTTCGTGAAGTGGTACGGGATCCGGGTCTTGGAGGACTCCCTGCGGGCCGCGAAGGAGCGGGGCGTGCCGATACGCGTCATCACGACGACGTACATCGGTGCCACCGATCGCCATGCCCTTGACCGGCTCGTCCGCGATTTTGGCGCCCAAGTCAAGGTCAACTACGAGTTGCGCTCCACCCGCCTGCATGCCAAGGCCTGGCTCTTCCGGCGGAAGAGTGGCTTCGACACGGCCTACGTCGGCAGTTCCAACTTGTCGAAGGCAGCGCTACTGGATGGCCTCGAGTGGAACGTACGGCTGTCGTCGATCGCCACACCCGCGGTGCTCAACAAGTTCGAGGCGACCTTCGACGCGTACTGGAACGACATCGCCTTCGAGTCCTACGACCCCGACGCCCACGGCGAACGCCTCGACCAGGCCCTGGCACAGGCGAGCGGCAACGCCTCCACAACCGACCTGAAGATCAATCTCTCCGGCCTTGAAGTACGCCCCTTTCCGCACCAGCGGGACATGCTTGAGCGCCTCCGCGTCGAGCGAGAGATCCGAGGTCGCCACCGCAACCTCCTCGTCGCTGCCACCGGCACCGGCAAGACCGTGATGGCGGCCTTGGACTACCGGAACCTCTCCAAAGCGCTCGGCACCAAGCAACCGCGGTTGCTGTTCGTGGCACACCGCAAGGAGATTCTCCGGCAGTCGCTGCGTACGTACCGGGAGGTCCTCGACAACGCTTCCTTCGGGGAGCTGCTCCACGGAGGCCAAGAACCTCAGGCTTGGGATCATGTTTTCGCCAGCGTCCAGTCCCTCAACATCCGGCGCTTGGAACAACTGGCGTCTGACCACTTCGACATCATCGTCATCGACGAGTTCCACCACGCCACCGCTGCCACCTACCGACGGGTCATCGACCACTTCGAACCGAAGCAGCTGCTGGGCCTCACCGCCACTCCTGAACGGATGGACGGGCGCAATGTCCAGGACGAGTTCTTCGACGGTCGCATCGCAGCGGAGATGCGCCTCTGGGAGGCCCTGGAGAATGACCTTCTCTGCCCCTTCCACTACTTCGGAATCCCAGACGGCACGGACCTGACGAACCTTGAGTGGAGCAAGGGAACCTACGCCGACAACGAGCTCGGGAACCTCTACACGGGCAACCATGCCCGTGCCCGCATCGTGGTCAAGCAGATCCGGGACAAGGTGTCCAACCCTGGAGCCATGCGAGCCCTGGGCTTCTGCGTGACCAAGTCCCACGCCCACTTCATGGCCGACTTCTTCCGACAGGTCGGCTTCCAGGCGGTGGCACTGGACAGCGACTCGCCGGCTGGAGCGCGCGCCCAAGCGCTCGCCGACCTGCGTGACGGCAAGCTCCAAGTCATCTTCTCTGTCGACCTGTTCAATGAGGGCCTCGACATCCCAGACGTCGACACGCTGCTCCTCCTACGCCCGACCAACAGCGCGACCGTCTTCCTCCAGCAGCTTGGCCGGGGACTACGCCGCACCGAGTCCAAGCCGGTGCTCACCGTCCTTGACTTCATCGGCCAGCACCGGGCGGAGTTCCGCTTCGAGGAGCAGTTCCGGGCGCTGACGAACCTCTCTCGCAATCGACTCGTCGATCACATCGAGCGTGACTTCCCGCAGCTTCCCTCCGGGTGCCAGATCATCCTGGAAGGCAAGTCCAAGGACCTTGTGCTCGACAACATACGTACCCAACTCGGGGCCACCGTGAAGACGTTGGTCAACGAGGTCAAGGCGTACGAAACGCAGCGTCTGGCCGACTACCTCCGCGAGAGTCGGCGTGAAATCAAGGAACTGTACAAGAGCGACAACTCGTGGACGTCGGTGCTACGGAGGGCAGGCGTCGTCAAGAAATCCGCTACACCCGAAGAAGCCGCTCTCCTCAAGCGAGTCCACGCCTTCCTCCACGTCGACGATCCCGACCGTGCTGAGGCATACCTCCGCCTACTCGCTGACGATGCTCCGCCCTACGAGGTCCTGAGCCCAACCGACCAGGCCTACGCGCGCATGCTCTTCTTCAACCTGTGGGACAACGCGGGCGGCTTCACGAGCTATCAGCAAGGCCTGGAGTCTCTGCGCGACCAACCGGCGTTCCGCGATGAACTCCGGCAGGTGCTGTCCCATGTCATGGAGCAGGCGGACCACTTCCCGATCTCCCTCTCGGGTAGCCACAGCCACATCCCCATGAAGGTCCACAGCGCCTACAACCGCTCCGAGATTTTGGCAGCTCTCGGCGTTGCCCGCTTTGAGGGCCAGATGCCTCGATCCTTCGCGCAGGGCGTCCTGTGGGTTGAGGAGATCCAGACCGATGCCCTCCTCATCACCTTGGAGAAGAACGAGAAGGACTTCTCCCCCACCGTCCGCTACAAGGACTACGCCCTGAGCCCCACGCTCTTCCACTGGGAGTCCCAGAATGCAACCGCGGAGGACTCTCGCATGGGGCTGCGCTATCAGCACCACGCACAACAGGGCAGTCACGTCCTGCTGTTCACGCGCCGCTACAAGAACACCGACATCGGCAAGTCTCAGCCGTGGATGCTCCTCGGCCCCGCCACCTACAAGACCCATACCGGCAGCAAGCCGATGGCAATCACATGGCAGCTGGACCATGAACTACCAGCCGACGTGTGGACGCACTCCGCAATCATCGCAAGCTAATCAACTACCACCATCGCCGGAGAACGCTCCATAAGGTCCCGTAGCTCTAATAGTGAATCCTTGACGGCAATCCACCTCTCCCACGCATCACCAACCGACATCTGCTGATATAGCGGACTGGGGAGACTTTCATAGGGATACTTTCCAGCAGTCGTCGATCGGTGTGCAGCCTCGCCTCGCCCTGCCGCCAGGGTCCCAAGGGCTGCTACCAGGCTTGAGCACTCCTCCCGTATCAACCCTTTGCTGAATCCCAGGGGCTCAAGAAGGCGACACAAGTCCTTATCGGATATTCCGTGACTGGCACCAACCACCTCATCTCGGTACCAGTTACTCACCCGACCGATCAGTGTCTTTCGGTTCAGTATGGGAACTTCATCGGAATCACCTTTCTTCACCTTCCCGCCGCTCGACTTCATCTTCTTCACTTGAGTCGGTGAGGCATAGAAATCGACGAAGTAGCCCTGCCCTTCCAGCATATTTCCGATGTTTCTCCGAAAATGAATAGTGAGGGCATGGAGGCAATGATGTTGCATCGCCTTGTCGTCATCCTGCGCCCAACGAGCCAGGTACTCCAAACACTGGGTCTCTACAAACTCCTCCAGTTCGGAGCTGCAGAGAATCAGGAAGGCCCTTACCCGAACACGAACATCATCGAAGTACTCGTCGGTCATATCGTCCGGATCAGGCGCGATTCCACCGTCACTGGTAAGCATACGCAGTTCCCGAGCCACGGCGTTCACGTTTAACTCAAGGGAGGAAACTGCTTCCCAGCCAGTCACCTACGACCCCTCAGACAGCGCGATTACGCTTCCCGGCAGTTCAGCCTGGATTCCAGACATGTCCTGAATCCGCTGACCCCACGCATTAAATCGAGTTTTCACGGCGAGCGGCGTCTTCGTTGTACTGCTGACAGCATCGACGAAGTCGCGATCTTCTTCGCAGAGGAGTTGAAACTGGGCCTTTACGTCCTCTGCGTGAGCGACCTGCCAATGCCTGAGCTCAGGGTCGACCAAGAAATGGATCTGCACATCAAAGATCGCCCTGTTGAAGGAGCGCTCGAATCGACCACGCGTGTACTTCCTGCACACGTCGTCACCAAAGATTTCGCGGGCCGCGTCAATCGCAGCATCAAGCGCGTCAGCCGCCTTACTGACCTTCAGTCCTGAATCAGAACCCCAGGATGCCGTTAGCACCTTGGCCGTCCCGTCAAGGAAATTCTTCAAATTCCCTTCATAGGGTTGAACACCAAAATGAAACGCCATGAACCTGAGAAGTAGCTCAGCGTCCACCATGCGGCGATCCGGCTTACTCTTGTTCAAAAGCGACCGCAGCGCCAAGCTGGCCCCAGAGCGCTCATCTACAAAGTCCATGAACTTTCCAGGGAAGAGCGCCTGTCGCAACTCCTGTGGGGACAGTTTCAGGCTTCCCGAATTTAGACGGTAAAAGACGGTGTACAGGAAGTCCTGGCTGTGCCACTTACGCAGCAATACAGCACGGATTGTGGCATTTTCAAACCTTACAGCCTCGACCGGATATCCATCCTGCATCTCCTCGTAAGTTATGCCGTTAAGCTTCTTGGTTTCCGTCAGGCCAGTCAGCTTCAATCGCTCGGAAAGCCAATCAACATCTCGCGGGTCAGCCGGATCTGCACAGAATTGCCGAATGGCGAGAAGACGCTGCTTACCGTCGATGACCATGTAGCGGCCAGGCGTATTCTGATCCTCAGCCAGAACGATCTGCGGCACCGGGTAACGCTGAACCAATGACTCTATGTACCTGGACTTTGCAACCCTGGTCCACGCGTCACGACGCTGGAAGCTCGGGTTGAGGTCAATGCGCCCCTTACGCATCTGACTCACGACAGTCTCGACTGTCCAGTCGACCGTCGTCGTCGCGGCTTCGTCATCATCCCATGTCGTGAGATCCTGCTCGTCCTCGCCGGACTCATCGACGTATTCGTCCAAGTCAGTCATGGCGTGAAGTGTATCGGCCACAACTTTGCATCTGTCAGCGAACGGTAGAGGCAGCCAGCTGACGGCCGCGCCTCACCCAGCGGCCGTCAGCTGAGCTCTGGTCACCGTGGCGGGGTCGCGATCTCAGCCTCGAAGTGTGTCTGCGCTCGGTCCAGGACTTCGTCCGCATCAAGACCATGCACCCGAAGCCAGTGAAGAAGGTCAGCGATCGCATCGATTGCGGCCACCTCCCTCATAGTCGCGTGAAGCCGGCTCGACCCTGTAGCCGGTGTCAGCCCCTCGCGGTAGATGTTGAGCACCCTCTCGGCCCTTGAGATACGCGGGTCACCGCAGTGTCCGTTGGACTCAGTCACACTGGTGGAAAGCTCACACCAGGTCACCTTCCAGCCATCAAGGAGTTGGACGCCCCACCGTTCAGCCGTAGCGCTGATCAGGGTCATACCGCGTCCCGATTCGCAATCAGCACTCGCATCGACAAGCGTCGGTAGCGCACGGATATCAGGGTCGCGGACCTCCAGGCGGAGACGAGTGCCCTCCATCGCAACCCTGACGGCAGCCGGAGTTCCAGCGCCGACGTGATGGATCACGTTGGCGACCAGCTCGCTGGCGCACAGCTGGACTGCGTCAGTCACCTCGTGGAGCCCCCAACTCTCCAGTTGAACTCGTAACGCGCGCCGTAACACAGACACCTCTTCCGGCTCGGCCAGAAACGAGAGCTCCCACGGTTTCCTCGGCATGCATGCAGTGCAGTCCAAGACCACAACTCCTCCACTCACACGGGCAGTCGCTGTGTGCAACGTAACTCTCACCAAGAGTTGCAGTGAAACTCTCGAAATGGAACTCTCACGACAGGTGGTAGGGAGCACTCGCGCAAGCCGCACGCCCCCAGCGTGCGCTGTCTTGCCGTCACGGCGGCTCAACCAGGACGATCTGAGCGATCTACATGAAGGGCTAAGTACATGCCAGTCGGACCCACCACGCGCAGGCGCCAGTTGGGCGCAGACCTGCGTCGCCTCCGCGAGTTCAAGGGGTTAACCCTCGAGGAAGCAGGCGCACGCGTCGGCATCTCGAAGGCGACACTCAGCCGCTACGAAACCAAGGAGGGTGCAGTCAAGTGGCCGGCAATTGATGCCCTCTGCCGTGAGTACGGCGCTGCCGACGAGGAGCGTCTCGCCCTCGTGGAACTCGCGAAGGGCGCCAGGATCCAGGGCTGGTGGCGGTCGCTCGCGGATCCTGTCCCCGAGTCCATGAACCTCATGCTCACACTTGAGGACGAAGTAGTACGTGAAGACCACTACGCGTGCATGTACATCCCCGGGCTGCTTCAAACGCGCGCCTACGCCGAGGCTGTCCACCGGGCCTCAGAGGTCCAGTGTTCAGAGCGGGAGGTCCAACACATGGTGGACATCCGCATGAAGCGACAGGAGTTGCTCGAACGAGACGAGCCACCCCATATCTGGTGTGTCATCGACGAAGCAGCGCTCCGGCGCAAGGTGGGGGGCCGCGATGTCATGCGTGAGCAGCTCCAGAACTTACTGACTGCGTCTCAGCGACCTCACGTAACCATCCAGGTTCTGCCGTTCTCAACAGGAGCTCATGCAGCTGCGGTTGGCAGCTTCGCTGTTCTCCGAGGCACGACGCCGGAGTTGGACGTGGTCTACGTGGATCTGATCGGCGGTGGGCTGTTCATGGAGAAGCGGCAAGAGCTGGATCGCTATAGGTTGGCGTTCGAGTACCTCAGCGCACAGGCACTCGACCTCGAGTCCTCGGCAGAGATTGTCGACCGTATAAGCAGGGAGTCCTGATGGCGGCGCCTTCGACGCACCAGTGGTTCAAGTCCTCCTATAGCGGCGGCAGCGGGACCGAGTGCGTGGAGGCCGCGTTGCTTCCCTCTGGTGTGCTTGTACGGGACTCCAAGCAGCCGGGGCGCCCGTACCTCGCGATCTCGGCGACGGCGTGGTTCAGCTTCTTGGCGGGAGCGCGGCTTGCCGGGTCAAACTCGGAGGAAACGAGATAGCGGCGCGCTGGACCACCACTCGCGAAGGGTTTGAAGGAGCTACTTGTGAGTCTTGAGCTGCGGCACCACACCGATATCGAGCTGGTGCGTCAGGCAATCGTGGACATCCATGTAGAGGTTCGTCAGAGAGACCTCGGCCTCACCGGCCCCTTCTACTCCGCCGAGCGCTTCAACGAGCGCCTGATGAGACATCGTTCGGCACCCGGCTGGGAAGCGGTCATCGCCTACGACGGGACCGAGCCGGCCGGGTTCGCGTATGCCAGCCCGCTCGGTCCCAGCACTCG
>Ga0307514_10004281_pt1 | contig 13184 bp, 10 predicted proteins | sample 16_EM_MG_FD_203088 | JGI IMG/M metagenome (GOLD analysis project Ga0307514, IMG submission 203088) | Populus trichocarpa ectomycorrhiza microbial communities from riparian zone in the Pacific Northwest, United States - 16_EM | ecosystem: Host-associated > Plants > Roots > Unclassified | place... | reverse complement strand
TTCAAGAATATCTATCTTGTCAAAAAACTTTTCTTGCAGAACAAGTCATCTTTCATTTCACTGTTTATCCATGTTAAAGAAAATATTTCTCTCAAAATAATACTTGTTTTCTACATTAGTTGTGAAATGATAAAATAATTATAATAATAGTAGTGATAATGAAAATAATAGAAAAATTCTAGAATATTCCAAGAATAACTAATAATATTTATTTTATAAACTCACTTTGAAAAGAGAGAAATATAATAAAAGAAAAAAACTGATTTAGACCCTAAATGATAAAAATATTTCCATATAAATTCAAAAATATTTTTTTTATCATTTTTTCTTTCTTGTTTCTCTCTCGTTATGTCTCTCCTGCAAAATAAATATTGATAGTTACTCCTGAAACACTATAAAATTTATCAGATAGTGTAGGATGAAGCGGTTAGATGACAAGATTAGTGAATTGTGAGTGAGCAGTTCCATGGTAAACAGTATCCCCTCCTTCAGGGTAAATATTTTTTCTCCAAAAACACTAATGTAAGCTGGTGGCTCTCGTGTTTGATTCAGAAATGAAGAAAACCATTTCCTCTGCGAAGCAACACCGGCTTCACACTTCAAATCACAACCTGCCCTAGGCAAAGCAAAATGATGGAGGATGTTCATCTGAGATAAAAGAGATTAAAAGGTCAACATCCAACACGTGGGGCATGACACCTGCTCTAGCAAATTGAAAACTTCATGAAGAATCATGCCTGAAAGAGGCGGAGCAAAGGAGATCCGATACGCTATCAAAATAACGGTGAAGATGGAACAAAACCACGAAGGCTTTATTGCTCATCCAAAGCATTTCAACCGGGAAACAGAATAGGACGGGGACCATTTCAAACCTTTTCAAGTGACGGTGAGTACAGATGTTTTCTTTGTGAAAAAAAAAAAAATTAAGGATGAGATGATAGCCACCGAAGACACCATCCAGGTAACACCCCCTCGACCACGGAAAGAAAAAAAAAATAGAGACAGGAGAAGATGGATTTCCACAGGCGAGGCAGGATGCAGTTCCCAAGACTCCCCTTTTCTGGAAGTACATTAGCAATTAAATTATGTAAAACTACAAATTAACTTGGTTCTGGGGGCACCACTTTCAGACTTCGCATCCACTCACAGAAACTTGGATCATCAAAGTGAATAAAGCTGCTTTTTAGCTTTGTTCGTTGTTCTGTTGTCAGAGATCGAAGCTGCGGGAATCTTGCCTCCTGCAATCAAGTTCCATCAAATTGGTAAAAATCCAACACTATAAGCCTACTAATATTATTGACCAAGAGCTTATTTTTCTCTTTTCCACCCTAACCTGTTCATAAGGTGGGTCCTTGTGCGCAGGTATCAGCCGAGAAACAAAATATCTAGCTTGAGAGCTTCCCTCCTGTCATTAAACCCAAACCAACAAGTTGATCAGTTAGGCCACAAAAAGAAAAAATTAAGGACAAAGGTGCATAGAAATGGATTGCAAAGAATCAAGGAAAAAAAACCTTGAATGCAAGGATTCTAGGTGCTGGAAACCGCAATTCAGTTATCTCTTCAACTAATGTTCTGCAAGCTGCTAAAGCAGCTGCACTTCTTCCTTCATCAGCGGCTAGCTCAGCACCCTGTAGTAAAAAGTTATTGAGAAAGTGTCTTTGTATATCAGGACTTAAATGCCAGCCGACACAGAAAGAAACTCGAGAAATAGACTAGTGGACTCAAACCAACACTAGTTTGATATATGCATGTACATAGCAATCAGATATCCTCTCAGAAACAGGCAGTCGTAGTGAGGAAAATTAACATAAAAGCTGCCAGCTGAAAATATAGAAATTGATATTTAAGTGGAAGACTGGCATCATTAGAGGTACTAGCACGCTTCTTACTTTCAATCTATTACTTCAGAATTAGAAAAAATGCCTCTAAATTTCCTTTTTTATTGAATCACAAAAGGATTCTTTTTTCTGAAACAATTATAAGCAGGGAAGCAATAAATGTTTTCCATTTGTTTCACCTATCAATATTTCTGCCAGGAAATGTTGTGCTTGAATGTTTTTCCATCACCTGAAATTAGATCATTACATAAACCATAGCACAGTCAAGTGTTTGTCTCCTCCCTATATCTGCAATAAATTCTTGAATTTCCTTCCCGGTCACAAACTTGAACAGAAAATACCGAATTTTTTATCCATGACACAAAAGTGCTCACAAACCATGCAAAAACAGACAGCAGACACACCCACAGTTGAAGATGCTCAGTTCATGAGAAACGCAGGGGAAATAAACATACAAAATAAAAATATTCAATAATTAGCAATATCAGGGAATTGCAAAAGGATGCCAACATAAAACAGCAAGAAGAAAAGTCAAGTCACTTACCAACCAAATGAAGACATCTGTACCATGGTCAAGAACAACAGCTGTATCAGACTGCATCGCAAGGTCATAAGCTGGAAGTTCCTCAAAAGTTCCCCCTTCTCGGTGCATTAGACAACGAGGTGCTACCATACGGAGTGAAAGATCAAAAGATGCATTCAAAAACAAATTCCGCAACACAGACCTCTCATCTTCATGACCAACAATGCTTCCCAAAAGAGGGCCCCTTCTAAGATGGAAAAGGAGCTCTGGTAATGCAGAGAGTTCTTTAGGAAATCTATGAAGTTTTGACTTGGGTACTAGGGACCCAAATTTTAAAGCAATGTCTTTAATTCTTTCATCTATTGTTCCACGCATATCCATGGCATCTGAATGGTTTTTGGCTCGCAAGAGGGTTCTCTTGGCGATAAGGATTGCAGCCACTTCATCTTGAAAACTTTCAAGATATGCTGAAACACTATCCACAGTAGGCAACTTGACAGTAACCACTCTTGAAATATCAGCTTGATAAATGTTTGCGTATAGAACAGTAAACTGGAAAAATACACAATCGCTCTTGATGTCTCCTTTAGTTTCCATAGAGAGTGCAAAGCTTTGTGTTTCTTCAACACTTAGCATTTGAATGCACAGTGCATTGTCATTCTTGAAAGTTTCGTGTGTGTCAACATGCGCTTCTTCACCAGGACCCACAACTTGAGTAATTAAAATATCATCAGAACATCGAATCTCCAACAAACCATGGGAACCTGATGCCCTAGAAGATGCCCTTTGCAAATTCACACCAAAGGCCTCCCCAAAGTCATCGTGAAGAACCAAAACACCTCCAGATGCCTTTGCAAGCGGCTGCAAAACTGGAATTCTAACAGGGCAAGTTCCAGCACACAGAATGTCAACTACTGCATTATTTCTATGCGCTTCACGACCCAGGTTCTCCATCCATTTCAAGGCTGTTTTTTCCAGATGAGGATAATTTGGGTGGCTAAAAGAATGAGGAACTGATCCAGGGCCATATGTATTAGGCCCGCCAGCACACACGATGATCCTGCTATTGCCTCCATTCCTTTTAACTACACCTCGGGACATTTCTGCTGATGGTCCTTGAATTATAGCCAGAGCAACCTCAACTGCAGTACCCAGGCACCGATCTCTTAAAGCTTCTGCAATGTTCGATTTATACGGTCTCAAAGATGAGAATATTTTGTGCGCTACTTCCTTTGAAGCATGCATTGGTGACAAGTACACACCAGTTCCATAGATCAATGCTTTCAAGGACTCTTGAATAGGTGATTTGTCACCAGGAAGTACATCAGCAGATGCCATTGATTCCTCTGAAAAATCATAAACTGACACTGTACGGCCATATAGTATTATTCCAATTCTTGCTGTAGGGGGGAGTGAATCCACAAATGCATGCAAAGAGCTTTGTAAATGCTGCAGGTGGGGTTCATCTAAACAGTCATCTATAACAAGTACAACGGGTGCAGACATTCTGGAATCAGAAACAGGAATAAAACCAGGTCTCTTGTTCCCAGTTCGAACATAATCAACAATGGGTGATGAAAGTTCTGGAAAGTTGCGAAGATCTTCTTTGCTTGGAGCTACATATTCACCTTCACTTCCATTCAGTTTCCGGCAAATCACACATTGCCACTGGCCTGAACCAAGTAATATCTTGCAATAAAGATTTGCATAAGCTCCACAATTGTGGCAACGATGAGGATCACGCTGTAATATTTGAGGACCTGGAAAAATCTCTCTCCCAGGAGAAAATAATGCCCCAAAGCCCAAACTTGGAACATTTGTTAGTTTCTTTTGCTTCAAGACCTAATAACAAAATGAGCCGAGCTCAAGTTCAATTGAAAATTGCAACTTTAATGTAAACAAAAAAATCACAAGATTCAAGCATATATATAGGCGAGGCATTTGGAAAGAAAGGATAATCAGACAACAATTTATTAACCAAACAAAAAGGTGCTCTCAAAATCATAACAACAATCTCATAAAAGACAAAAAAGAAAAAAAATCCCCACAACAATTGGTGCCTTCAGTTTGAACAGGAGAGAGAATGATAGAGATACCTTGTGAGCAGAGAACAAAGCACATAATGATTCATTGACAAGTGTTGAGTCCTCTGTAGCGAGGGGAACTTGGTGCTGCAACTCAACTGAACCATTTGAAAAATGAGGAGGCGAGGATGTTGGCAATGTTGAGCCTGATGAGAAAGCAATTGGTTGAGGAGTTGCAGGAGAAGTCCGAAAAGGCACAGCAGCAGGCCGGACTGGCGATTTAAAAACAGGAGGACCAGGGGGGGTGCTTAGATGAGGAACTGGGCTCCTAACCCCATTGGCAGGTGACAACAAATTTGGGTTCCGAAAAAAAGGAGAAGGGATCTGATCTTGTTGCAATTTAGGAGGAGGAAATCGCGGAGCTCCAGGTAACATCGTAGGAGGAGGAGCAGAATTCTTCACTGGTTGAGGGGTTGATGAGTCAGGGTTTGAGGGAGTAACAGTAACAGAATATCCAAGGGAAGGTGGTGGTGGATTAGTCATTGCAATTCAAAGTTTCTTTATCGAATAATCAAGAATAACCTAGAAGCCAAAATCAAACTCTATATAAAGCTACAGACAGTTGTATCCCAGGGCCAATTATGACAAGAGAATTCAAAGTGACAACTTTGAGACTGTCAATTGATTATTGATTGAAATTCAATTAAGAATCATAAACAAAACAGCCTACAAAGGTCTGATACACCAGCAGCTCAAGAATTGCGATCCAATCTCAATGTTGATGCGGAAGAAGATACCGAATGGGAGGACCTTGACAAACCAAAACCCCCCGGTAAAATCTAAAACCCCAGAGCAAGAAAGGGTTTTGATGCAAACCCAGTTCAAGAAATCCCCAGTACAGTCAAGAACCCAACTAAAGAACCAAAATTATCAGCTTCAAAGATCAAATTGAATGCAAGAAAACCTGATCTCTCTGCACAATTGGGCACCAAAATCTTCCTCTCGCACAGACATCTGAAAGAAAAAGAGACCAGTTAGAATTCAACTTTGTGTCAAGGAAAAGGATCTAGTTTTCTTCAGCAAAACAAAACCAATATTGAATGAAATTGAGACGAGACGAGGACAATAGAATCGACGTACCTGAGAGGGATAGAAGGAAAATTGAAGGATTTGCAGAGTAAATCTTCAGTCCCTTTTTTTTTAATCTCAGTTAAAAAATGGAAATATTTTCGAAGTGATTTTTAGGATTATGGGTCTTTTTCCTCGCAAGCTAGGGAGCTCTCTCCGTCGTCACCTGTTGTGTTCGATTTTCCTTTTACACGAGAGAGAGAAGACAGCTACGTTACAGATTGGTCCACATAAAGTCAACAGGCCATTTTTTAATTGTCATTCTGTAACAGGATGAATCGTGTATGAACATCTCCGATGTCGTTCCAACCCCTCGTTAAATTAATTCAATTTCCTCCGAATTACGGCCCACGTTACTTTGCGCCTACAAAGCCCCACTTTCTGTGAATCAAATAAAAAGAAAACACTAAATTACAAATTACGTTTACAAAATATTCTAATAAAACTTTATCAATAAGATAAATTTACATGTTTATAAAAATAAAAAGTTTAATTTATTTTGTTTTTATATTATTATCATCATTATCTTTATTTTATTTTTTAAAAGATTTAAGAAAAAAGACGCTAAGGTGAATATTTTAGAAATGTTAGTCTTAACATTGATTTATTCTCTTTAGTGTAGTATATCAGGAGTTGAACTCTAATCTATTTTTATATCATTTTTAAAAATTAAATTCTATTTAAAATTCATTTTTTATCACTCAAAATTATTCCAAACATGAGATTTCATGAGAACTTCTTAATTGAAATCAATTTATAAAAATTCAAAAATATTATAAAAAACTCAGGTAAATCATTGTAATAATCCACAAGACCCTTTGTTTTTTCATTTTTATCCTCAAATCTTTTTTTGTATTGCAATTTTTAATATCTAATTTCATGATCAATTTGTCAAAATTTTCTTAGAAGAGACAAAATTTAACAAAAAAAAACTAAAGTATAAAATAAAATAAAAACTCATCTACACTATGAAATTACAAGGAAATTCTTTTTTTCATCTTCTCACCTTGCTTTCTCTTCCTTTATAATCCCTATAGTCTTTGTAATTTTCATTTTTACTCAAAATTTTATTTTTTTAATATCTCAATTTGTTGGTTTGAGAAGGAAGAGAGTTACCTTAAAATAACAAGGAAAAAAAAAAATTACTGGTGAGACCACTGTTTTTGGTATCAACAGGTTTCATTTGACGAGAAAGGTTCGATGGTGATGATTTTTACCTATAAATATGCCTAAAAAATAGATCAAGATTCATTTTAATTTTTGTGCTTAGTTGATTTTTTTTTGTGGTTTTGTAGTGTTTAGAGGTTAATAGGTTGTTTATGGATGTTTTTATGATGTTTTAAAGGTTTTTATGTGAAAATAACTTGAAAAAAAATATATTTTTAGACCAAACAACCCCTTTCCCTATTCTCCGACCATGGCGATTGAATTCTATGTTGGCACTAGTGGTGATGCATTATTAAATTGTATTTAATACAATAAAATTCTAAATAATTTATATAATTTTATTATAATTAATTTTAATCAAAACATTTTTAAAAAGGGTTGTTTTAAAAAAGTTTATCTACATTGCCTTGATAGGTCAACATAACCCGATCAACAAAAAGATGACAAGATATACATACGCGAGTTAGTAAATCATGATCACTCATCTAGCTTCTTCTTTTTTTATTCTTCTTATTTTTGTATCCCCCCCTAAAAAACAAACAAAATAGAGAACACGTCACCTATAGTGATATAAGATTCACTATTTTGTTCGCATGCTTGTGTAGATTCACTATTTTTTATGCCTTGAAGGTTTAACCTTAACTAAATTGACCTAAAAAACTCACTTTCAATGAAAAATTAACCTTAAAACTCCTAAAAAATCCCTACATGCCTCAACAAAACCAATTTATAGTCTTAAATAAACTTCTACTCTATGATTAAATAAAAACTAAATTGAATAATTTTTTTTGCAAGCTTCAATTGTTTTTTATAAGATAATGAATAAAAAAACACTTAAATTAAACTTCTCTTACCAAACAAAACTTATCAATGTTAAGATTGATTTTCTTAAAAAATAAAAAATAATAATTTTAAAGGCTATAATTCATAAAAAAACACGTCTTAAACCGTATTAAAAAAAAACTCGCATTTTTGTTTTTCAATCTTCATAATTTTATTTTTTCTTTGCAAGAAATAAAAATGATATTTATTTGTAAAAATCAACTACTAATCAAATATCAAGAAATTTTTTTAAAATTACAATAACTCTATTAAAAATAAATCAAAATATATTATCAAATTAAAACTTTAACAAATACCACGTATAAGGAAAAAGAAAAAAAAGGAAAAAGAAGACGAAGCTTATTGAAATCCATAGCGATTTCACTGACAATGGACAGTGAAGTTACCACATAAACTAGTTTGTGTCTTAATTAATTAATGAGTCGCACGTGCTATCATCGCCATCATGTGGGTCCCTTAATCACGTGATCGTATCTCTTCGATAAACAGCATTAAGCTTTCACCGGTCCACAAGATGCCGAAACAAACATTCTAAATAATTATCTCCAGAACAGAGAGTAAAACAGTATCGTAAAAAAAGAGAGAAAGAAACGCCGTCGTCCTCCCCCTTATCCCTGAAATGTAATCTAACCAAACATAACCCTCGAGAAACAGTACCTCACTGCACCGAGCTCTCTCTTTCGATAAAATAAAATCCCTAGATTTTCTTCTATTTCTTTCGGTTACTATGCCTTCCTTCTCTCAAAACCCCTAATAAAAAAAATAAAAATAAATGGAAGGAGCCAAAGACCCTCGAAACGGCGGCGATTCGTCGCCAAAGCAGGTCTCCAAAAAACCTCGCACCAGTGGCCACATAACAGAACAGGAAATCCACGAAGAATTCTCTCACCATAATCTTAACGTAGCCAGAATTAACAACGGTAGCTTCGGTAGCTGCCCCGGATCTGTACTCGCTGCTCAAAAAAACTGGCAGCTTCAGTTCCTTCAACAACCCGACGACTTCTACTTCAATACTCTCCGAAAAGGAATTCTCCACTCACGTACTGTCATAAAAAACCTCATCAACGCTGATGATGTCGATGAAATCTCCCTCGTCGATAACGCCACCACTGCGGCCGCCATCGTCCTTCAACAAATTGGCCGTGCCTTCGCTGAAGGTAAGTTTGCTAAAAACGATACCGTTTTAATGCTCCACTGTGCTTACGAAGCGGTTAAGAAATCCATTCAAGCTTACGTCACGCGTGCCGGGGGTTCTGTTATTGAGGTTCAGTTACCGTTTCCGGTTAATTCGAATGAGGAGATAATTGCGGAGTTTAAGAGAGGATTAGGAAAAGGCAAAGCTAACGGTAGAAAGATTAGGTTAGCGATAATTGATCATATAACGGCGATGCCGTGTGTTGTTATTCCGGTTAAGGAGTTGGTTAAAATTTGTAGAGAAGAAGGCGTGGAGCAGGTTTTTGTTGATGCAGCTCATGCTATTGGCAGTGTTGATATAAATGTTAAAGAAATCGGGGCTGATTTTTACGTTAGTAATCTGCACAAGTGGTTTTTTTGTCCGCCATCAGTTTCATTTCTGTATTGCAAGAAAGCGAGTTTGGAATTTGATGTGCATCATCCGGTTGTTTCACATGAGTACGGAAATGGATTGCCGATTGAGAGTGCCTGGGTTGGGACTAGGGATTATAGCTCGCAATTAGTGGTGCCGGCGGCTTTGGAGTTTGTTAATCGGTTTGAGGATGGAATTCATGGGATAATGAAGAGGAACCATGAGGAGGTTGTTAAGATGGGGAAAATGTTGGCGGAATCATGGAGGACAAATCTTGGTTCTCCGCCGGAGATGTGTGCAGGAATGATCATGGTTGGTTTGCCTTCAAGATTGAGTGTTTCAAGTGAAGATGATGCTTCGAGGTTAAGGTCGCATTTGCGTGAGTGTCATGGGGTTGAGGTTCCAATACACTATCAGGGTTTAAGAGATGGTGAGGAGGGGGTGAAAGATAAGGATGGTGTTATAACAGCATATGCAAGGATTTCTCATCAGATTTATAACAAGTTTGAGGATTATTGCAGGTTTAGGGATGCTGTAAATCATCTTGCTGAGAATCGACAGATTCGCAGAACTATTTCTCCAGAGTGAGAAGGTATGTCTTCTTCACAATAATGAAGTATGCTGTTTGTACTCATAACGTGTAATTTCTGTATATTTGCTGTTCGTGACCATTCTTTATGTTACATTTTAGCACAAGGGACATTTGGACCAGTTAAATTAATAATAGCTGTATTGCCTCCTCATAGTTTCTTTAAAACAATGTCTATGAGAAATAAAAATTGAATATAGTATTGATAATTTTGTTTCAGAAAAAAGAAAAAAAATCTTGTTGCAGTTCAATGTATTATCCTGGACCAGTTCTGTTTTGTCTATTCTACTGATTTGCTTTCTTATGCATAATAAGCCTTGTATGTGGTCTTTTATTAGTTCTCGTGACCTAAGAACACCTTGATACTTGTTTTGCTTCTAGCACTTGTCCATTTGAATGCTGTGATTTGCTATGGACTTTAGAATCTCATGAAATGACTTCTAACAGTTGTTTGATTTATTTACTCGATATCTCTGCTGGAGCAGAAGATGAACCCGAAACCACAAAATTCCTTGAATAATTTTTTTTTCTCAGTTCAAGTTTCAGAATGCATGAGCTTGGCATTATGTTGAGTTTAGTTTCTTGCCCTTGCTGATGGATGAATTTGAAACAGCACTTGACATGTTTTTAAGGAAAATCAATATAAAAACCATCAGAGTTCTATTATATATATATATATATATATATATAAACGTTAGAGTGGTTGGGCAGCGAGAACCAAGTCCATGAAAAAATAGAAGCTAATTTAGAAAGGAATGACTCAGTAATTACGTGACATGTTTCCATTTATGTCTGTGGCTGAAGAATAGCTTGGGAAAAGGTCTAGTAGATATAATAAGTGAATGGTGATCACACAGATCTTGCTGTGAATTTTGCTGTGAATGGTCTATCAGACGATGGGATGCATCTGCAGAGAGAGAGATTAAGCCCTGGGGTATAAGGTGTATCTGGAGAGTGACATCTCAAGTATTATTTAAAACTGGGATGTTCTAGGAAAAGGTTGTCTCATGCTGTGCGCGCATTCAGACCAGGAGGTTTCCACTCTTGCTCTAAATTTTAGGGCTAAGTGTATTTTATTTTTTGAATTTCTTGTTCTTTCTCAACTACTCTTATTTATTTCTTCTTAACACTCCTTTTTGGTGCTTCCCCAGTATACTTCCTGTGTAGATGGAGTACCTTCTATTTGTTTTTAGCCTCCCTGCGTCCTTCTTGGACTAGGAATACTTATTGATCCTAGTTCTGAATTTATGTGTAGATTAATTTAGATTTGGATATTTGATTTCTAGACTCTTTCCATGCGGTTCATTTTCAGATATTGGGAGGAATGTCTTGAGTTAAAGACCTTTCTTATACACTAACATATTTATCTTGATGCGAAACTCAGAAGTGTCTTTCTTTAATTCGACTGTGTTGTTTTTTGGCAGTTGGTGGTGAACATTGGAGCCGCCTTGATCAAATAAATTTGTGTCTCCCCTGGTTTATCGTAGATGGCCCAATATCAAACCAGTAAAATTTGGAAGACACCACGTAGAAGATTAGTGTGTCTGCTCATTGAAGCCACAGGAGTTATCTAGAATTTCTCGACTGAGCTGCTACTTTATGGCTCCTTGTATCTACAACTGTAGATATGGCAATAATTTCATGAATGTCAGCAATTCACTCAGCAAGTTTTCTGCCTTCAGCTGAATTTAGCTCTACTTTCCCGTTTTCCTGCAAGCTCAGTCGTGACATCCCGTGTTGCTTCATGTATAATTGCAGGTGCGTGGTTAATGTTACTAAAATCACGCAAGCCTCGTTAAAGCAGCATTCTTCTTTTTTTTTTGCACCCATTTGTGTTGGACTGAGGATATGCACTTCCAGTATGAATAACATAGATTGCACGGACCATCTCAACTTCCACTACTAAATCTTTTGAAAGAGGTGCTTGATTGCAACCTAGAATCCAGATATGACCTTCCAGTATTGGTTTGTGGACGCAAATTTCAAGATTTTGCCTGCCGGATACACCCGCAGATGGCCATCCCACTGATAAATGGCCAGAAACCAAGTAACTGGCACAGCATAACCACAATCCCAATCCTGAAACTCATTGCTGTTGTATTTAGCAGAAGATTAACTTGCAGACAAGCAAAAGGGAAATAAAAAAAATCATGAACTCATGAAGCAGTCTGATTCTCCTTTTAAAAGTTAAAGTGCAAATCATCGTCATTTATCAGATTGTGTAACCTATGAAGGCCTCCTTGGTTTTCTTCTTCTTCTTCTTCTGTCCTTCTAACTAGAAACTGTGCCAATAGTCAGCATCACGATTGCAATTGACGTGACGCGAAAATGAACTGCTCAAATTAATTACAAGGAAAAAGGTATCTCCTCACGAAGGCGCCATCAGATATGCATGATTCCTGTCTTTCCCATTGCCCAGAAGTTGAGTAACAATGACTCCCACATCTCCCAAACCAACTCCAATGCATAGAGGATAAAGTGGAGGATGCACAGAAATCTCCATTCTCATGTCTTCAGCTTCACTAGGACAATCGGATACCTTGACATTAGGACCATTCTAGCACTTCCCCATGCACTTGCACCCTACAGCAGTACCCCCCATTCCGACCTTCCTTTCAAATTCTTCCAGCAGAGCAGATGCTCCCGATTCCCTCCGCTTGCCGCCCATGCATATCTCAACCTTCCTGCCAGATGCTCCGACGCTAGTGCCATCGCTCTTATTACCACTACGAAAAACTCAATTGCTACTCTCATTGTAAGGTCCAAATTACAGGAAGCTTCCCTGAGATTTCGAGGGACTTGAATCATTAGCCCCTAATACTATCTCCGTGCGCGGGTCTTCTTGAGTAGCTGCTTCTTCAATTACGTACGCTGATTCAATCTCTATAAACTGGTTCAAATCATTGCTTCTCAATTGTTTCATGGACAAGACCTCTTCACAATCACCGTCACTTGACTCAGATGAAGGTGAATGATAAGAACATGAATGGCTTGCTAAAATCATTACACTGATAAGAACACAAAGAAAAGAAGACTTCTCCCGCGTACTCACCGATATCATCATCTCCTCAACTTCACCAATCACACTAGAGCTACCCTCTTTACCAAGACGGTATGGGAAAAAATGGGCAAGTCCCTGCACAATCTTTTCATCTACTCGAGCTTCTTTTTCTCTGTTTTTATCTCTTTGTTCTTCTCTTTCTTTCCGCCACACCTGGCTGAAGATACATGTAGTATTTTATATGCCCATAGCTAGAAAATCCACTGCTCAAAATACCATTGTGACTTTTTACTCTAGATGAAACCCTAGGATTCCCAGTGCCCAGATCACAGGGAGGCAACTTCAAACGGTGAGAAATCAAAATCTAACAATTTCTTTAAAATTCATAATCCATTCAATTTGTGGTTCACTGAATAATTCAGAACTTGAAGATCATGAACGTGTGGTTCGACTCTAGTGCCACCCGGCAAGACATATTGGGCCTCGTGGGCCCAATAAGTCAAAGAAAACAGTAGACGTGTCCAT
>Ga0307514_10004280_pt1 | contig 13186 bp, 10 predicted proteins | sample 16_EM_MG_FD_203088 | JGI IMG/M metagenome (GOLD analysis project Ga0307514, IMG submission 203088) | Populus trichocarpa ectomycorrhiza microbial communities from riparian zone in the Pacific Northwest, United States - 16_EM | ecosystem: Host-associated > Plants > Roots > Unclassified | place... | reverse complement strand
AGCACATGACATGCAGGTGATAATTGCCGTTTAGTTTAGCTCAAGATTTGTCAGAATCATTATTGATATTGCTGAATGCACCTGATGTGAAAAGATGCCTGCCATTGTTGGTTCGTCGATCGGATTTTATAGCATATATACAAGCTTCTTGGTCTTATTCCAAAGCAATCCTTTCGAAGGTAAATGTTTTAGATGACGAGGGAACTTCGCGGGTATGAGTGGATCGGTGACAATATCATTAGTTTTCCCCCCCTTTCCTTCAGTGTATCACAGAGTAATTTACTCAAAAGGAGCTTAAACAGTCTCCAGTATGCACATGCGCACGCTACAATCCAACATATATGCCCGTCTAAAATGAACCAAGAAGATCTCAATCCAAGGAATCTTCTACTTTATAACCGATTGATTATTTAATACAGTTGAGTACAGGAAACGTTCATAGAACTCTACTTGCACATACTATATAGGGATTGTGTTATATGTCAAGAACATTAATCTAATATTTTTACGTAAGCAGTGACGCCATTGCTACTGAACTTAACCCAGAACGTATTGTTTTCTAAGAGCTTTAATATTTTTTTTCTTGGAGTTTGAATTAATAATATTGAAGTGAAAAGTCCTGACATTAACAACATTTATAGTCGTTGGACCATTGACATGAAGGGAGTTTGGCAGAACCTAGTCGGCGCTTCTATCAGTTAAAATATTCCAAACTCCGACACTGAAATGTGATCCGAACCAGCCCATATGTAGCGGTGGGCCTTTTCACATACGTCGAACTCCCAGGAAAAAACACACGCACACACACACACACAGAGAAGTAAAGAGAGAGTAGAATCAAATAGTTAAGAAGCTGTTTTTAAGATTCGAGGCTGGCCTAAAAAATTAATGTCGATGCTTTATATTACATAATTAGATGTAGTCCCTCGTATTGCTGCGTAGAATACACTTACTAAGGTAACGAGTGGATTTGATGTGGGGCGCCCAGGAAAGAGACTAGTTAACAATATTGAGAGAACAAATGTAGGGATTCGATTTGGATTGCTAAATGTGGACAAAAGAGAAATGCTTGCCTTCCTCTCTGTTTGATAGAAGAGGATAAGATAAAATAAAATGTAGAAGAGATCTTATTTAACTTTATGTTTTCTTTTATATATATATATATATATACACACACACACACACACACATACATATTATCTACTGTTTTGAAAATTTCACGATTCATTTTTTTTTTCTCTTTCTTTACATTATGGATATTTAATGGAGATGTATTTTTTTTATTTCTTTATCTTATGCATATTTTAATAACAAGTCTTTTTAGAAAAAAATAACAATAGCAATCTATCTTATGTTACACCTATCCATCATAATCTCATGAGTGTAACAGCCACCAATCTATGTACATACTGTTGCAGACGGCATGGACAATTTAGAAGTTCTATTTGAGTTACAAAAGAAAACACGCAATAGGAAAATTAATTGTCTTGACTTCTTGGCTGCACCTTGATTTTTTCATGGTTAGATGTTTAGTAAGGAGAACTTAACCTGCAAGCTTATTTTCCCTTTATCCAAGTCCAACCTAGCCCCTGTTACTAGCCAATGTCCAGGGCTGTCCTGTGGCCCTCTACACAAATGTGATATGTCTACGAACTTCAAAAGCTTTTGTGTTTGCACTGGTACTGGAGGCCCTGATGGAAACACACTGGAATCCACCACCACAGGCTTAGGTTTCTCTTTCCCAGGATTGCCTGTGACCGACGTGCTTATGGCAGAGAAGAGGCCAGACCTTTGTGAAAATCCTGAAGAGCCTTGTGCCCAGCTTGACTGAACTATAAAAGAATATGAAACCTTGGAGAACAGTAGCCGAAGATGTAGAACCCTCTTTGAGTTGTGATTCTTTATCTGAAGTTTGGCCCCTGTGACAATGTAGGCTCCATCTTCTCTAGTACTCCATCTGGGGTCATATTTTACTGGTGCTGTGCATACATGGGAAAACTTTTTTCGATGTATGGCTTCAAAGTATCCTTCATTGTCGGTTTCATCGGTTCCTCGCCATAATTGAATACTGTCATCTATCTTGTTTGCAAGAATTGATGGAGTGTTTGCGAGGTGTTGGAGGTGTATAGCTAACCTGAAAAAGGGACAGGGCTGATTAATGCTAATCATCAGGAATATAAGATCAAAGAAATCCAATTGGCCGAGATAAATGACGGCTAAGCAAATTCTTAAATTTTGAGATGATTATTTTAAAAAATCTTAGAAGCTTTTGACCGTTACCTGTTGCATTTCATGCCTTCAAGATAAAATCTCATTCCAGTTACTGGTCTCTTTCCAACCGTAACCTGTACAGTCAGGGCATAGTTTAGTAAAAAAACAGGCAAAACATTATAAGAAAATTCGTAATAGGAAATGTCTGGTTTGGCCATTTAGGTACCACCTGAGAAGTGTTCACATATAATTTAGGGCCCAGCAAGTAGAAGTGAAGAGCTGAAGATGAACTGGCCAAATTTGTGGAAGGCCCTAGTGGGAAGTCATTGTGAACAGGGGCCCAAATCTTGAGAGATTGGAAGTCGAGAAAATAATGCAGATCAGATATAGGAGGCTTATCTTCACATAAACAAAAGGACGATCAGTTTCACCAGAGTGTGGATTCAACAAATGCAACATAAAATTCTACTCTTTAGCTCATTATAATATAGCATTGCAGTAAGAGAGACAAGAAATGGCACTTACATCTAAGATAGAGATTGATAGCATGAGACAAGAAACCTTTGCCAGGAACTTCTTTAAGGAGAGAAGTTATGGGTATGAAGCTAAAATGAATTGCATCTGGCATGGAAGGAACTGTCGGAAGCCACTCACAGTGACTACTTACTGATGTATCACCTCCCTTCTTGGCACATAGAACAGTGATTCCCTGCAAAAATCAAGCCCCTACGTCAATGTGAGTTAGTATAATTTACTAGGACCGATACCCCATTGGAATTTTTTTTTCCCAATTCACTCGGTGAACTGAATTATCTAGTCTATTTTTTTGGATGATTTATTTCCAGAAGTTGTTAGAATGTTGGAAAATTATATAGAAAAAACTCGATGGTAATCTTATTTAGATCTTGCATATGCATATTGTGATAATAAATGTGCGCTTGGGACAAGATGTTAAAGTCCTCTGGGCTATGAATCATGATGAATGTCATATTATAGCTACCCATTTTCTGTTATTTCCAACTGGTGTCAGTAGTGTGGTGTCATGATCGCATTGGCATTTCTCCAGGTAATTAAAACGATTATTTGCAACAGTGGAACATACGTCTTTTGTACTCCTGATGGATGAGAAGCTATCGAAGGCAACAGGTTGTGGATCAAAGACATTGAAAGCCTGCGGTGTCTGCAATTGATAGCCCGTTTGAATTATTAGGATAATGTTAGGATAGAAAAATCTAAATAAACAAACAAAAAGGGTGCTTGATGGGGGCGGGATTATACAACCTTAGACTTTTGATCTCTAGCTTTTGGAGTAAAATTGCATATCCCTGTAAACAATTGATCGCCAAGGTCATCTAAATGTCTCTGCAGCTCTGATGAACCCAGATTGGAAGATTTGTCCTGCCTGACCAGAACCACATCTTGGCCACCTATGCTTAACCCCACAATAATATGGGTACCGTACTTTTCAATGAACCTGTCAAACATCAAAATCTTGACGGATTCAAATTTGGCTCGGAGGTTGAACGGGTACATTGAACTAAACCAGGTTTTTTAGTTCAACAAAGACTTGGAAAATGACCAGGAAATGCGCTCATCATGTCATAATTAGCTTATTTTTCTAGTGTTAGGTTACATACATGTTTCTTCAGCTCTCATGAACCTAGATTGTCACACGTCTCTGTGAAGTTTAAAGAGTTTTGATGACTCAGAACTATAATGTGCAATATAGAATATTTATGCCAACAAAATGTTGATATCGGTTAAATCAAAAGGGAATTGTATGCTAAAACTATCCAGCAAAAAGAAATTAAATAGCAAAGGGTGATCTAAGAAAAAAAAAATTTAAAAAGGGGAAAGTCTAATTGACCAAATTAAATAATTAACAAAACATAGGGTACATACGGGTAGATTTAGGGATGTGGCCCAGAATAATTCATCAAAAGAAATGACAAATAAATGAATTAAATGACAAGGAAAATAGTCTTTCTATCTTGTTCGACGAATTCAACTTTAACATTGGAGCAGGAAAAATAAAAAAAAAAATAAAACAGAGCCGGCGTTCTCTTTCCAAGCTAAAGTTGACAAATACGAATCAAGCAAGCAAAGGTTCATCTTTGAACTGAATATTGGATCGTAGTGTGTATTCATACTATTTTTTTTTTTCTAAGGATTGCAACTCGACACTAAACTGAAGATGAATTATTGGCATTTCTATTCATTTTGACAGATGAATTGAGGGCTTAAGGTTTACCTGCCCGTTCTATCTATAATTATATGTGCTGCTTTTGAGTATGAATATGTCCATTATTTGCTCATGAAATGATAAAAAGAGATTACCTTGCTAGAGCACATGGATCCCAAGACGATGGAACTGCTTTTCGGACTTCATCACAGAGAACAAGCGGATACCGATCAATACGAAAACTGAATAGAGATATGAAGTAACCATCAAGTCCCAAACATTTGGTGTTAGCTGCATCAGCTGCCCAGGTACAACCTTCAAATCCAAACATGGAGTTAAACAGCCCTGATGGGATTTTCCCTGGCACAGATACTTTTTGGTTGAACAACTCTGACATCTGCACTATTTCACTACTCATAAATTTATAACCCCGTGTACCAACATCAGTAACAGGAATTAAGAACAAAAATCTTCTTGAAGACCATAAAATACCTGATGGAACTCAAGGATGTCTGATTGATATCGAATACGATCACCTTTGTCACACTTTATGTCAACAGAAACATCTTTGATGACCCCAAAGCCGGGTACCTTGAGCTCTTTTTTCTCTGCTTCATTGAGGAAAACCAGTCTTTTTTCTCCTTTGCAGAACTTGAGTCTGAAATCTGAAGTTAAGTCAAATCCCCTTCCAAGGCTCTTTTGAGCTCTCTCCATTATTCCATTGCTCATCATTCTCCCCAACTTGGCTAGCTCCCTCACTTTCGTTTTTCTGTTTAAATAAGTACTTTCTTGTTGAAGAGATTTACAGGTGAAGAACGTAATATATAGTAGCTTGAAAAATAGGGAATGGAACTATATATATATGTGCATGATGTTTAAGAAACTTTCTGCGTGAACTATAGTGATGGTTGGAATGGGACAATTAGCCATGTTGTATTCAATACATAATCTGTTACCTGTTCTCGCTGCAAGTGACTTCAAATTCTGATCACACACTCACAAACAAACACACGTCGATCGTTTCTTGCGTACAGTATTTATTAGAATGTTTTTATCAATTTCATCTATACCTTATCTATCAGGGCAACTTGCAGGCCACAAGAATATTGGAAATTACTAGGGAATATGTTGACGAGGTATGATCAAAGATCCTGTACATGTTGTGCCCTCATGTAAGTTTCCCTGAAATCCTCGTAACTGTTGAACGTTGATTTATCAAAGCCTAATTATTCCTTAATCTCCTCCCCGTGTTGAATGTGATTAAACTTTGAATATATTCATATGCCCTCACCGGACTTTCCATAAGTGATGAAGGGACAATTTTTATCCACTTGAACAGCGGTTCAGATGAAATCTAAAGGGTTATAGTATGATTAGGTGTTGGTGCAGCTCATATTAGCTAGGGTACTAGGTTTATCGTAATTTTTGTTTTGCTTTTATAAGCTTCATCTTAATTAATCATTAATGACTTGACCTAAAGCTAGACAAATTAACGGTTAATTCTGTGGTTAAAAAGGAAAACTCCTTCTTAGAAGTCAACGTGAAGACTTGAACCTTGTAAGTATCTTACTCTGGTTGAGTGATAAATGTTCCGCTCACAACTAGACGGCCTAATAAATATGGAGTGGTGGGCGATAGCTTATTTAAAAATAAAACTATTATTTCTACTATCATAATGTTAATAAATAAATAAAATCATATTAAAATAGAAAGCTAAAAATTGACTACCCGCCACATAATTTTAAGTTTTTTAAATAGAATTTTTATTCAAAATATCAAATTGAATATAATAACGAGGTAAAAAAACCTGAAGATCAAGATGGGTTAGCTACCATTATTATTAAAGAATTCAACTTTTTAAGGAGAAATTATTATAAAATAAGGGTATGTTTAAGTTGTTTTCATGCATAGCCCATTTAATAAAAACACAATTTATATATTCAAAATATCAAATAAGGGTATGTTTTTATAATAAAGTTATTATAAAAACACAAACCATATCCCGTTTTTTTCCTCTTCAATCAGGCATAGAAGCTGTTATCTAACAAAACCGTGAAGATTTTGTTGTATGAGATGCTGCATGAAACTTGCCGGAAAACCTGCGTATAATTTTGCTGGTTTAGAATTCCAGTCTCTAGCCTCGTTACGTATAATTTTGAAACAATCATAGAGAAACCAACATCTCTATATATGATGCGTGCAAATCAAGATGTACTCCTGCCATTTTCCTTGATATTTTCGAGATTATTATTCAAGGAAAAGGGTTCTCGACTTCTATCATGTTCAAAAAATATAAAATTATACGTAACGAACACTCAACTAGCTAGGCCATACATTTTTTTTCTCAACGAGTATCATTCCACATTTTGTCCATTAGCATTCTCCGACATACATCACCAGTTACATGTCTCCGGCACTAACGAGCCACTAGTTACTCAGGACCAGTAAGTTATGTTCCAAATGATAAAAACAAACACTGAAAGACAAGATATATAAATCAATTGTTTAACTGATAATATGATCCAGGATCGGATGGACGATATATCTAGAAGGACGATTTACATAGCAGCAAAAGGAATTTGGTCGAAGCCCGAATGACAAAACGACAGAATGAGGAACGGATTGAAGGACAGCGCATCCTTGTGCATGTATGGAGATATGGAAAACTTAAAATGTATGCAACACATGGACAAGTCAAATGAACAAGAGAGCAGTCAAAGACTTTTAATATTTGCTTTTTAGAAATTACGAATCTTATAAACTTCAAAGCAACTTAATATTTATGTGATTATTACTTTTAGAATATATTGAATTAGTCAAATGTGTCCAAACTGAAATGAATATCTACATAAAAAATAACAACAAGAGAGCAGTCAAGATATAAAACTTAAAATGTACTGTAAGCCTTACAGACCACTGCATAGAAACAATTCATAGCGTTGGATATCAGAATGCCAGAATCTGCAAACTGCCAAACTCGCCCAGGAGAAAGAGCCAGAGACAGGCACATTGGACAGAAAATCACATCAGAAAAGGTTAAATTCCACAATTAGCCCTTTTTTCTGTATTATGGGGCCAGATGAGTTTTATCTTTGGAATATCCGCAGGAAGGAACAGTCCTCTTCTCGCGTTGCTTTGTCATACACCTACCATGGCGGCATGGATGAATATCTACCGCCTTAGCAAATAAGATTGGTGGCCTGCATACAGCCTCATGGAGACAGGTTTTCTTGCACACGTGCGTGTTAACCACCATTCATTTTATGGGAGAAAATGCACCAAATCAACAAAATACATTTAATTAAAACTGTTTTATGATGAATTTTTATAATTAAAATAAATAAAATATAGGTTTTCACAAATAAAAAATAGCTTATTTCATCTATTACAAAATCAAGATTTAAAATAATAAAAAAAAAATTATTTAATTAACTAAACTATTTGTTATATTTAAATCATAAGATACCTTTTGTGAACAAAGAATAATAATAATAATAACAAAAAAACATCGCACAACACAAAAAGTGTATTTGCGATTGCTTTTCAAAATATTTTTCACGCTGAAATGCATTAAAATGATATTTTTTTATTTTTAAAAATTATTTTTAAAATCAGCGCATCAAAACGATCCAAAACATATAAAAATTTTAATTTTTAACAAATAACTTTTTTTAAAAACATAAGATAACCCGCGTTTCCAACGAGCTCAAAGTAGCTGCAGCAATCCACAAATACAAGAGAATTAGAAGGGTTAGTAAAACCTTTTACCGTATATTATTATTTTTGAATTAAAATATTTAAATAAAAAAATTTTATTCCACATTAAAAAAAAAATAACTTTTTATTATAAATATAAAATAAACTTTAACTCACATTAATAAAATAAAACATTTTTCTATCTAGTATTTATATAGTAAAAAAAATTAATAACCAATTAAAATATATATAAAAAAAATTTCTAAGAGAAAAAATACATTTACAAAAATAAAAAATGACTCAACCAGGTTCTGCCGGTTTTTGCCTATCCCATTCTTTTGCCTCACCCGGTCCGGTCCGGCTGCCGGGTCCCGAGTCGACCCGTCACGCCAGTCCAGGTTTATTAGCTATGATATAAACTCTACACAGTTAAATGTAAAAAATTATCAAATTTTCAAATAATATCATCATCTTCTATTCTAAATTTCTTCTTTATAAACTCTAATCCTAGTCTTCCAAATTAAAGGGAATTTGAAGCAGGCACTCAGCACAAAAACTCAACTATCACAGATTTATGGCACGAACATATATTTACAACTTCACTAGTCTGAGATCAAAGACGAAAGAGTTCCGGTTGCACATCTTCTATCAAATAACACTGATAATGTTCACATCAAAGAAAAGCTAGAAAATACGGGGCTCAACCTAACACGTAGAAACAAAGAGAGTTCGCCTTTCACTATGTCTACTCTGTGAGAGTCTGTTCTGAAACAGAGGCCAAGCCTTGCATCAACCTAACAATTTCTGCTGTATCATCGAGGTAATATTTAGCCTTACTGGGTTTTTGACCAACAGTACAAGCAAACACCTCCGCATTTTGAGTAGCTGTCATAGAAGTGGTTATTACCTCAAACATATCGTCATCAGACCTATCATCACCGATGCACAGAACAAAATCCGGTGAGATTTCATTTTCTTGCATGATGGAGAGTAGGCGTTTGGCTACAAGTCCCTTGCTGACACCCTGAAAACAGACAAGCCTTTTAGGGACCTTTTGGAAAATTGTAAGATCAAGACAGCTTCTCTCGAAAGTTGCAATTGAATTACGTGATCTTTAAGTTGTGGAATGTGCCCTCCAAGGGGTAAAAAAAAAGCAGAAAATTCTGAAATATGTTCACAAGAAAGTTACAAATTCCAAGTAAAAATGAGAAAGAAACTGGTAAGTGTGAACCTAAGCTAAATTAAAGCATTCTTTCTCCATTTCTTTGCCCTGATTTGGTAAATATTTATCGGCAAGAAAGCTATGAACTAACGACCGATATATTCCGATAAATACCTAACCCCACTTGGTTTCAGCCTTTCTGCTTTTATTATTTAAATTTTAATCCGGTACCTTTCCTAGTTTTCTTTCATTTGATGTGTCAATCATTAATTAGCAAATTATGCAACACCAAGTAGATGTCTCGTCAATGAGATAATACAGATTTACGTGTCAAAATGGTAATTCTTCCACCCCTCATCAGTGAAAATGCAACACGATCAATCTAAAATAGGCCCAAAATTCAAGCCAGAGTGAGAAGTGTTGATGGAATGCATGCTTAAGGGTTTCTTTTCATTATTATCACTACCACCAGCAGTACCAAAGCTTGTCAAGAGGTTTAATTGCAAATTAAGCCAACCACTCCCATAGAACTTCTACCAAATATCTCTAAGGATTTAGCTGACATGATATCAGTTCAAAGGCAACCCCACAAGATGTAAATTCAGGCAACAAAATGAAACAGAGAAGACAACATAACAAAAGGATATATAATGCAAACCTGAGGTTTAACCTCCACTATGTTCTGCCCGCTCTTGACTGTAACAGGTTCATTGGCTAGAACACTTTCAAGATGATCAAGAAGTTCTTTCGCTTGGCATGACCCAAAGTCTGGATCTGCATCCTCATAACACCACACTAGTGCAGTTTCTTTGTCCTCAACAGTAGACCCATCTGTCGTTTCAGTGTAGAGCTGCATCACAGGCTCCGCAATTTGCTTCCAAGTGGTATCTGCTACAGGAACGCATGTCTCCCACTCTGCATCTCGCATTAGCCTGCAACCACATCATCATCGTCAATTTCCTACTGGACCACCTCCAAACCTAGTATTTGGAATTAGTTTAAAAACTGCACCAATTTACCTAAGAAAGTAGCCATGTTCTGCAGCTAGTCCCAGTCTCACACACTGAGAGAACCATTCTGCAACCTTCTTGCGGCTTCGAGCACTAACAAGGAAAACCATGTTGTTCTTATCTCTGCACAAGCTGTTTATGATGCCAATGGACTTCGAGGATGGGCTCTTATCAATAGAAGCCTGAGGCATTAGTGTACCATCATAATCCAGAAGAATTGCCCTAGTTGTGGTCCTCTTGTAAGCTGACACAATGCGCTCCATTGAGAGCTTCTTGAAGTTTGGATCGAGCGCCACAACTCTGAAGCTCAATCCAAATCCAATACCCCAGCATCTCCTCCTTGAATGATTGCGACATGTCCTCTCCAAATCCTGAAAGAAACTGCGTGCCCAATACCCAACATCATGGGTACTGACATATCTATAATGCTTCTCATGTCTGAGTTGCTTTTCAGGGTCAGCCATTTCCAGGGCACAGTCCATTGCATCTGCCACTGCATCGATATTCCAAGGGTTCACGCGAATTGCTCCACTCAAGGAGGGCGAGCAGCCAATAAATTCTGAGATAACCAACATGCTCTTCTTAGGGGTAGAAGGTTCTTGTCCCAACAACTTATTCAATCGATCATTTCCTTGGCGACTGATTATGTATTCATAGGGTATGAGATTCATTCCATCCCTTACAGCAGTGACCAAGCAACACTCTGCCACAACATAATAGGCCACTTTCTCATAAAACTTCAATGGTGCATCAATCAAGACAATGGGGTCATATCCAGGCTTCCCAAATGTTTCATTGATCCGCTTCACAACAGCATGTGTCTCAGCTTGAACTTCTTTCACATCTTTTCCTTTACCCCTTGCAGGATTCGCTATCTGCACCAATACTATATTCCCTTGCCACTCTGGATGCTGCACAAGCAACTGTTCCATTGCCAGCAACTTCAAACTTATCCCCTTAAAAATGTCCATGTCATCCACCCCCAGCAACATTATCCTATCTTGATCACAAAACTGCTTAATGAGCTCCTTTACCTTTGCTTCAGTCTCTGGAAGGCTCAACACCGACTGAAGCTGACCCATATGTATACCAACAGGAAGAATTTTGATGCTTACAGTCCTACCACAGTACTCAATGCCCATGTACCCTCTCTTGGATTCATAGGAAAGACCAAGCATTCTACTACAACAAGACAAGAAATGTCTAGCATAGTCAAAAGTATGGAACCCAATTAAATCAGAATTCAGCAGGGCTCGCAAAAGCTCTTCCCTAATAGGCAATGTCTTATAAATCTCAGACGAAGGGAAAGGACTATGAAGGAAAAACCCAAGTTTCACCTTATTACACCTCTTCCTCAAGAAAGTAGGCAACACCATTAGATGATAGTCATGAACCCATACGAAATCATCCTCCGGGTTAATCACCTCCATAATCCTATCAGCAAATATCTTATTTACCGACACATATGCTTGCCACAGTGACCGATTAAACCTACCCCCTAGGTCCGGTGACAAGGGCAACATGTAATGAAACAAAGGCCACAACTGTTGTTTACAAAACCCATGATAATACCTGCTAAAAAGATCCGGCGGGAGAAATGTTGGCACACATTTGAAGGTCTCCAAAAGTGTTTGGGAGACCTCTTCTTGTTCACTAAGGTGAACTTCTTCCTTCAAACAACCAACATAAATAACCTCAATTTCATCATCCCCCAGACCATCTTTCAGCTGAAGAAGCAGTGAATTCTCATCCCAGTTGAAAATCCAAGACTTACTGCCATCCGATTTTCGCTGTGCCCTTATTGGCAGCTGATTGGCAACAATAATGATTCGACACATTTGCACTGAAGAGGATGATGGATCGGAGCAGACACTCTCTGATGGATCATCATCTATGTCGGACATGATGCCCGCCACCGTCATAATCCGTGGAATTCGCCGGTTCATGCGCTCAAAAGATGGAGACTCACCAGAGGCAAGCTCCAAGAGATTAGAGTATGATCTTGACACCATCTCTTTAGCTAATTTATACTGTTTTCTTTCACTGTGGCCAAGAAAAAACTCTCATTTAAGCAAAAATGTTTCAAAGTGAAAGATACCCTTTTCAAGACTCTTAGCAGATAAGTTACCGGTGACTTCTTGTAAACCAGGACGTTAATTAGAGCAACAAATAAGAAAAATTACAAATTTGGAAGATACCCTATTCAGGATTCACTGAATACTAAGACTATATATTACTGAAAAGCAAGGTGGAAAAAACTTCTTGAATCTGAAGTAGCACTGGAGCAAGAGAGATGCAGAAACTACTAAGACCACCACCACCACTTCATTGAGCAAGAGAGAAAGCTGTGTGAAAATGAAGGGAATTTTCAGGGAAGGGAATAGGAAAGAGATTGAATAAAACAAATTGAAGCAAGTTTCTCAGCTACCCATCCAGGTAAAAATGGAGAGAGGAAGAAAGAAACAAAAAAATGGAATAGATTCAAGATTATGGATGGAGCTAAAGAAAATATACTGCTGCAACTATCAGATATTATCCCACTAGAGATTGTTACAGGACTTTCGTTTTTTTTTTCTTTTTTCACTTGCCCACCTATTTGAACTTTCGAGCTTTGAACACCCACCACCTAAAAAAAACAAAAAAACAACCAGGAACGGTTCAAGAAAATTACCAGTTTCTTTCTTCAAAATAGAAATTTTCCTTCCATGAGTCCAAGAATAGATAATAAAAATAAATAAATTCTGAGCCCTAAACTCCGTTTTTTAGAGAGAGAGTAAGTTTTTTTTTTGTGGCATCTTTGAAGAGCTCAATCTCTCTAATAGTGACTGGAAATATGACTGACGAGTGTTTTTAAAAAATATAATTTTTAAAAACATTAATATTTTATTTATAATTTTAAATTATTTTTATATTAATATTAAAAAT
>Ga0307514_10004279_pt1 | contig 13187 bp, 8 predicted proteins | sample 16_EM_MG_FD_203088 | JGI IMG/M metagenome (GOLD analysis project Ga0307514, IMG submission 203088) | Populus trichocarpa ectomycorrhiza microbial communities from riparian zone in the Pacific Northwest, United States - 16_EM | ecosystem: Host-associated > Plants > Roots > Unclassified | place... | reverse complement strand
TCTTATATACGCGGTATTCGGAGTATGTCTTGTACGCATGCATGCGCACTCAGCTGGCATCTCCAGCTGAGTCTGGAATGACCATCATCTTAGGGAGATTATGCATCAGCCCAACTGAAGCCATACGCCAGGGAGATAGACCATATATGCAACACTACTTGTTACGATATGGGGAGAACAGTGTGCATTGACTATAGTGCGATGACTGTGTACAGGTCTAAAGATTCAAGATAGTAAGGAAGAAAAGAGTAGAGTGCAAAGTCTAAAAGAGCAGTCACAAAACCTAGGGTTCCGACTCATGTACATCTGTAACACTACTTGTTGCATGTGTACCTGCATCGTGAGTCTCACAGCTCAGGCCCGTCTGATATGCAGTTGGTGTATGACGATACGCCTTAGGAGAGCGGCTCATATCAGTGCAAACGGATATGCAAACGAATATAGATATATGGATACGGATATAGACACGGATATGGATATGGATATAGGAGTTTAGTCTGTATATATACGGGCCTTCTGGCCTCGAGAAGATTAGTCAATCAACAAGTCTTAAATAGCATCCAAAGTGACACTACTAGACATTTTCTACGTATTTTCTCATATCCCTATAACTGTACAATTACCAATATACTAATTGATTTTCAGAGTCCAAACTACACTCTACTGAATTGCGAAGTCCCATAAACTACCCTTCATTGCCAAGAATTAACCGCGGTGTGTACTGGATTACTGCTGGGAACTAAAACTGTTGCGATGTCTGATGATGATCAGAACATCTGGGGAGCTTATAGCGTTAGCAGGTAACCATCTGCCCTGTTAATGATCAGTACCGGTGCTATCACTGCTACCGACTGATATGCCTCACCATAATGATAATACAGGTCTGCATGTACGGTATTCATGAAAAAATACTGTTAAGCCGACGGTTAGAGATGTGGTCTCCGGACGCAATGAATGTCGCAGCTGCGTAGAAATGGGAGAGAAGTAAGAGTGAAATTTTCTAAAATAACGTAGAAGCTTTGCCACAATTAGGTGATTCACTTCGTCACCTTCTTCCTCACCTTCATTCATTCCATCATTACCACGTAGTACACTCTGAAATTTGCGCAATGGCCTCAACACACTAATCTTTTGGTCAAAACGTTCTTCTTTCGTGTCTCTTGTTTCTCTGATTGTGTTAGTATAGCTAGTAATGATATCATGGCTCTGAGGTTCTTTCCAGTCAAACATGCACTTGTCTCCTACAATTACTCGGCCGGGCGGCGCCTGCGGGTGCTGAAATAGGCTCTGGGACGAGGTCGGCTCTGCAAGAAAGTCATATCTCGGGAGGACGGACTATGAATACAGTCGGACCTCGGAAGGATCTCGGGCGGACTTAGTTTCTCCACCAGAGAAACTCCGCCCGCACAGAACTTCACCGATGCCGATGACCTCCGGTGATCTGATTCTCTTGTATATAGACGACGTAGACTCTAGTTTGAAAAACATCTTCTTTTCTTTATCGCAACAGCGGGCAGGCTGGGCTTTGCTTTAAAAAAAACCCACGCTAAGGGAGCCAGCCCGGCCTACTCTGAAAGCCCGGCAGCTGGCCGTAAATGTGTAAATCACGGCTGGCCTGGCCCGTTGCGAACACTGGCCAGTTAAGTAGTCACATATGCCTTGGTGCTATTGATTAGAAGCAAAACTTACAAGAATTCTGTCATACAATGTATTGTACAACTGACACTCTCTATTTCGTGTTATGGGTTGTGTACTTGGCGGCGATGGCGGTGAGCGGGCGGATATGAGCGGGTAGTTGTTAAGGGGTCCCGCCACGACCGCACGCTGAAAATCAAATACATTGAAATGTCTTTCTTTCATTGGTTCTTTCAAGTCTTTACTAATGAGTTGAATCTCCTCCGGGAGCGCCTTTTTTGTATTTTTCGCTTAACATTAACTGCTATAGCTGCGTCGTCCTTGTACTCGGGTACAAGGGTATTTCGGACGCGGTGACACGGGGCAAAAGAGCGCCCGACTTTTGCCCCCCGTACAACAAGAAATGCCAAGATCCTCATCATTCCCCTATATGACAAATATTTTTCTGAGAAAACTTCATAGAAGCATTTCTGATAACCAATTATCACTCCCCTCTCTTTCAAAATTTCTCTCTATTGTTGTGGTGGAAGTGTAGAATTTCCGCATTTTATGGGGCGCGCCCGACTTATCCCACCCTCCGAGTACTTACATACCGCGATACATGCCTAAGATCCCAGCACCCCGCGCGGAGTACTCCGCCTCGCGGCGTATTCGATGTATTTATGTGTACTTGGGTACAAATGTAGTCGGGTGTGGTGACACAGGGCAAAAGAGCGCCCGCCGTCTTTCCCCCATGCAACAAGAAATGCCAAGATCCTCATCATTCACTACACAGCAAATATTTTTCTAAGAAAACTTCATAGAAGAATCTCAGGTGGCCTACTATCACTCCCTTCACTTTGGAATCTCTCTCAATTGTTGTTGTGGAGGTGTAGGATTTCCGTATTTTATGGGGCGCGCCCGACTTTGGTATCTCCCTAGTACAAGGGAACGCTCGTTTGCGATATCACTCATACGCGCTCACGAACTTACACTCGGCCGGGTAAATTTTTATCACCGTACCATCTATTGGAAATCCGCTCAACCTCGCGCCCGAGTCCGACCGATGGCGGAGCGGCCAATTTGGCCTTGTCATTCTGTATATAGAGAGACCGCTAGAGTAGAGAGAACGATATCGCTCTTGGACTTTCTCACAGCGCCCGTTACTATTTCCAACACTATCGTCCGTTATGTATAGAGAAGATACGCAACTCTAAGACCCACTTTACATTCGTTTCAACTGTTTAACGCAACGCCACAACCTTTTCTAACAATGTCCAAGAGCTAGATAAGGTAGCATAAGTTAACTAAGCGTCAATTTAACAAGTAGACAAAACAATTAACAATTGATGGACTTATTTTTGTTTGAAGTTTTCAAAGATTTCATGGGGTGCAGGGTTTAGGTTGACAATAAGTTTTATGTATTCGGGTACAGTACCGCGTGATATGATGGATCATGGCCCGTTAACCGTCGGTATGAGATAATGTGAATTCAGTGCAAATTTTGCATTACGGTATGAATTGCTCCGCCTTATGGATTCTATGGTGGAACCCTTGTCACAATTGAAGCCTTGCGATACTGAATTCTGTAGGTTCATCGATAATATATCATCAAAACCTCAAACTCGAGACGCGGGATTTAGGGGTATGAACCTCGTGCTGCTTTGTTTTGTTTTGTTTTAATCACACTGCATTCACTCTATCTAGAGTACGACAGTACCCGATTCCCCTCCCCCTCAGGATGGCCGGCTAAGTGGGGGAGCTTCGCTCCTTCTACCTTTCTTCTCCGTGAATCTATCAGACGACACGCCCTGCGACTATCTCTTCTGGGTTGACCACTTCTGTGTCGACTTCGTGAAAAAATGAGATCGCACTCGAGCGGAGCCACTAGTGTGTTCGGGCGAGGATTTTCCACTGATCCTGCGCTTAGACTTGTTTTCCTCGCTTAGACTTATTTGTATGGCTTAGATTAGTTCGTCTCGTTTACACTTGTAATCGATTTTGTAGTCCTAGTCTCATGATCATGAAGCCTTTTTAAATAATATGACATCTATAGTGTGAACCACGGGATGAAAACGGGACGGGAATCCCGTCCAAAAACCGCCCCGTGCAAGTGCCAAGAAGGGATTTCTCGCAGTCCGGCGAAATCACGGTATCCGGACGGGATTGTCCCCGCTGCTCCACTACCGCTCAAAAAACGCAAAAACGGCCGCCGAGTATGAACGGCTGCTTAGAATTAAGATCGGACACTTGAGGCTAATAGAGCTCAACAAGTAGATCATTTGACGTCTGACAAGCGTATTTATCGGACCAATATTTGTGAAGTTGACATGGGAGGATGGTAAGGCAGGATACTTCCATCAGCTCCCACCATCCACCCATGCCAACTTCATGAATATTTGTCCGATAAGGACGTTTGTTAGACATTAAATAATCTACTCATTGAGCTCTATTAGCCTCGAATATCCGATCTTGATTTTAAGCAGCCGTTCTTACTAGGCGGCGGTTTTTGTGATTTGAAACGAAATTACACGGCATCCCGTCCAATACCGCGCAGGATGACCCCAATTTGTCATCCCAAATCCCGTTGCGGGATGGGATGATCAAGCATGAAAACCGTCCCATTACCATCCCGTGGTTCTCGCTAGACATCTATTCTATAATAACAATCTATGTCTATCTAAACATACCTACATACGGACTGAGGGGAGACGGTACTAAAGGGCACATAAAGACGGTACTCAAGCACACTTGCAGATAAATTTAGAGGGGATTAATTAAGTATTGAGACTAATCAATGGAGGGGAGAGAAGAAGATGATTGAACTGTGTATCGTATAAAGAGAGAAGATAGGCATAAGTAAAAAAAGAAACCATACCGAGAGCGAAGCACTTCTCAGGCGCGAGGCCCGTGGAGAATAGGCACCGTACCAAGCCCGAGGCTCACGGAGAATACCTATCGTAACAAGCCCGAGGATATCGGAAGCATGCTGTACCAAACCCACGGTAGTTGGAGACCCAAGCACCGTACTAAGCCCGGGGCTAAGTTCAGTGCCAGCCTTAGTCTCGACAGCCTGTGGGCTAAAGCTAGTGCCCGGCTTAGTTGCGACGGTCTTTGGGCTAAATCCCTTAGTCAACATCAAGCATACTCATAGATAGGGATCGAGCACACTAGGAGGTGCACCGCGCAATTGGAGATGGTAATCGAGCGTACTTCTAGTTTGTGATCGAGCGCACGGTAATCGAGTGCATTCGGTGGTGGCACTTAGGTGCACTTGGAGATGGTGATCTGGGTTGCATTCGGGTGTGCGCTTTGGGGTGCACTTGGAGGCGGTCGATCATGGCTGGCTGCAGGCGGTGCTCAGGAGCAGGTATCCCAATAGTCCGTCCCGTCCTAGGCCATGCCTCAGACCAGACTAAATTTTTCGGGGCTCAATATTTTAGGACTGGACGATCTATGGCTCTCTATGAATGACTATAGGACTGCGGGCCCTATAGTCTATTAATGGCTCCTATAGAAAGTGAGATTTAACTTAACGAAGCTTAAAATCTTCCGATTCGGTATAAGTTCATCTCGACTGAAGGTTTGTTCCAGGATTTGGTGTCCCAGAACTCTCATTCCTGAGCCGGATATACTATATCCGATCCTCGTCACTACTACAGTCATCAGTACCGGGCTCTGGTCCTGGAGTTTTCTGCCCGCGACGGATTAGTCCCTCCATACTCATGCCCTAGATGGGACGACGATGTCGGGACCTAAAAGACTGTTGTTCGGACTGACCGTTAGGGACACTGCTGGGGAGTTAGCTGGAGGCGGTAGATCTGGGCTGGCTGCAGAGGGTAGATCTGTGGGATGGCTGCAGACGTGCTCGGAAGCTGGCGGAGCCGGTCGATTTGGGCTTACCGGGAGTTGAGACAGCATTCATGGGTTAACTCGGATTCGTAGGGATGTAAGGAGAAAGGACTTAACTCGTACTCTCCGAGAGCTGGCTGGAAATAATAAACCCGGGCTGACTGGAGCTGGTGCTCGGGAGCTGGCGACGGCGCTCAGGAGTTGGTTGCAGACGGTCGATCTGAGCTTGGCTAGCTGGAGACTGTATTAGTGTTAACTGAAGACTCTGCCATGGGCGGGTAGAGAGAATGACATAACTTTGAGTTCTCAAGTGCTGGTAGAATAGTGGACGAGATAGCGAGAGCTGGGAGAGGGCGATGGGAGGAGATGGGAAGAGATAGGCGAATCTATCTAGAGAAACTCGGACTCAGAGATTTTCGCATGAAGGTCAACCTTCCTAACCTGATCTGGAAGGTTGAACCTCTTATTCCCGATATCCTCCTATTCCTCCTATCTCCTCCCATCGCCATCCCCCATCCCTCTCTATCTCGTCAGCTCCTTTACCAGCACTTGAGAACTTAAGTTTTCCCCTCTACCTGCCCATGGTAGGATCATGAGTTAACATCGAGTACAGTCTCCAGGTCGACAATCGACGGCTCCCGAGCACCATCTCCTGCCATGCTAAATCAACCGTCCCCAGCCAGCTCCCAATCAGTCTCCATTCAGCTCCCGAGCACCATATCCATCTAGTCCCAATTGATTATCTCCCGCCAGCTCCCACTCAGCTCTCGGAGAGCCCGAGTTATGTCTTCTCTTTTAACTTCCCTACGACTCTGAGTCAAACCCTGAATTCTGTCTCAGCTCCTGGTCAGTCCAGATCGACCGTCTCCAGCCAGCTCCCAGAAACCGCCTGCAGCAAGCCTAGATCTACCGCCTCTAACCGGCTTCCGATCACCAACTCCGGGTTGGTCTCTGGGAGGATGAGTTAAGTTTTCTCCCGTTACATCCCTACAATTACGAGTTAACTCCGGAATAGACTCTAGTGCACCTCCAATTACACCTCGAAGTGCACTCGATCACTATCTGTAAGTACGTTTACGGGGCCTAGGACTGAATAATTCAGCTCGAGACGAACCTGGCTGCAGAAAAGATAGCCGGGACGTCGGGCTCCGAAAGACTATAGTCGCCCCGGGCTGTTGAGAATTTAAGATGCCTGTGCTTTGTTCCTAGGAATATTGGAGTGCCCCGGGAACCATCGAATGTCTGTCTTGACTCCAACTTCCAAGGTCGTGGAGGAGTCTTTGCTTCATCGCTGATCTACATCGCAAGCTGCTGCCCTGGGCCTAGAACATCGCTGAATATAATCACTTTCTTTGCTGCTCGCCGCTGCAGTACCTCGTACTGCTCTCAGGTATTACATCAACCTAGGGTAGAGGTTAATCTATTGCCAACCAGTTAGTTCATCGCTAGTAGTCCGGGGTTTTGTGGGGGAGATCGTGTTACTGTCATTCGTGAATCTTTCCAGTAGGTTGGTGGGGTGCGACTTCACCGATCTAGACGTCATTTGGGAGGTGGCCGTTTGGCCCCACACTCGGTAATGCGGTGGTTTCTCATTCTGCGATCGTTAGATTTGGGAGTGTTTGGGATTTCATAGTTGCTTGCAGCAGGGCAGAGTACTGTGGCATCATCTGGCGTGCATGTACTGGCGATCAAGGCTTGGAATACCAGCCAAGGCGTAACTGACAAAAAAGAGGGGCGCATTCGGTATGCAGACTACATTATCACAGCCAATTGTCTTTTCTGGTATTGTTCTGGGAACATGTAAGTAACTTGATCGTAAGATAAAGGACAAGTGGGCGCCGGGAGTCTTCTTCATTTCCAGAAATGTATTGCATGATAGGTCTCTGCCATCTTATGGCCGGAGATGACTCGTATGACCGGAGATTGCTGTCGGCCTGAAGGGTCTATACATAGATGCGTACGCACGCATTCACACTTGTACTCTCATATATATATTTCGTTGTGGCACTCTTAGATAATATACAATCAAGCTTCTCTATCATCACTATTTCAACAAAATGTGCTCTCACGATATAAAGAACTCAGTCTGTGATAGTGCATTTAACGGAACGTAACAGAGCGCAGCCGAGGATGAGGACTGGAATTATTCACATGTACATCTAATCTAGGCCATAATTCCAATACACTTATTCATACCTAAACTGTCCTTTTGTTTTGTTTTAATCATGTATTCACTCTTTTCTAGAGTATAGCAGTGCCCGCTTCACTCTCCCACCGGATGACCGGATAGGGGAGCCGCCCTCCTTCAAATCTTCCCCTTTAACAAATGAAAACAGAATGAACGACCAAACAGAAAAGAGAGACAGAAAGATGACTGCTCAACTCTGCTCGATGGTGTGGGAACTTCCCCACCTCCATGACCGTAAGGAAGTCCGTCACTGCCTGATCGCAATTCTCCACGGAAAACTGCTTTGCTGTTTATGCCGGCATCGCCCCACCTGAGAGCCCGTTACCCGATCAACTGCTTTCTACAGCTCCCGCTGCTCGTTCTGCTATCATTTGCAGTGGCGGAAAAGGTACTCTTGCGTCGCAGCTAGCTACTTTCCGCACCATTAGTATTGATAGTCGTTTCATATGCCAAACTGCTTGAGATAAATTGCCGTAGGCGCATTCCTACACTTCAGTCGGTAGTATCTGGTCGCTATGGACTTTTGGCTTTTATTCGGGATAGTCCGACGTTCCCGGTCTTCGCGGCATTCCTGCTCCCTGTCAGTACCCATAGTGTCTGCTGCATTCGTGGCCTCTTATTCTTGCTTAGCTGTAGACCTCTGTTCTGAGAACCTCCTGGCTATTGTGACCTAGACAGTGCGCCGCTGTACCCTTGGCAGTACTTGCTCTGAGTAACTGCAACAACCGTCACCTTCAACTTCTCCCGCTTCTCGATCCAACTACTTTGAGGTGAGAGCATCTTCCGCAGGCTACAATCTCTGCTTGCTCATTATGGTTCAAGGAAGCAGTTGAAGCGGATCGGGCGCCTATTGTAGAGATCGAGCGATGCAAAAGTTTCGGAAGTGGGTGAGATGCACCGAAGCGGGAGTGATACACCTGACATGGTTCAGGATGTATAGATTATACGGACCACATCATTCGTTGCGGCGGACAGGTATTCTGATTGCGATCTCGGGATAAGCGTCCTGCCTTCATTGAGCTAGAGCTTGTCCAGTAATATTAACAGTCGGGACGGTCCCAGTCTGAGGTAGAGCTCAGTACGATTCAGTCTAGCAGAAGGTCAGTGTTGACTAGGAGATTGGCTCGGTGGCTTACTTAGCCTTCGGAGCTGGTGGACTCGGGCATGATGCCGGGGGCTTGCAACCCCAAATGTCCGATGGCTTGCGGCCCCCATGAGTGGCTTATAGCCTCCATCGGCCGCCGCCAGCCCCCGTAGGCCTCCGCCAGCTCTCATGCCGAGGAGGAGGCCTAGCCTCGGTACTTATACTCGGCTTCGGGCTCCGGATATGATTGTCGGCATGGTGTTTTCGTTCTCTCATTCTTTCGTATATAAGCCTACTAGTTATCCTTCCTTTGTATCAACAGACAATTCATCTTCTTCTCTCTTCTTCTCCATCTTCCCATCAGCCAGATTGGGCAGGACTGGACCTGGGCAGTTCCGTACTTGGATCACTGGCATCACCAGTCACCGGCCGCAGTCGCTCAACCGCTGGCCTAATGCTTTGCAGTATTGAGACACGCTTGAGATAGAAGTCGCTGTCTGTGAGGAAGAGGTTAGCTGAATCCATTTACCAACCCCAAGTTTGTATCCGTAGTTTCCCCTTCTCACTTCTGACTTTGCCACTAGGCTCGTGGAGCGAGTCGAGCTCGGAGTAGTATGGTAAGCTACGTTGAATGGTTACGTACGGGTGTAATCGGAGCGCTGGAGTAGTTAGAAAGAGAGCTGCCAGCAGAGAGTATGAAAGAACTATACATAGAGCAGAGATGTCACCTGGTTATCGCTATTGCTATGGATCGATGATGTCGATGATGTAGGCTAATATCTGAGACCCGCGTGCTGCAAATCTGGTTTTTGGTTTGCATGGCTGCAAGCCTCGTATTAAGTACACATAATTTTGAAGACGAGATGATGGCGGAAAATGAACTGGGTAACGTGGATGATAGTCGGAGTATTGGATGTTGACGTATGCGAGGTAGCATGTTTGGCAGCTCACAGCTGACTTGCGGAATGATGTTGACGTTCTCGGGGCGATCTCGGAGAAGTACGATGCGTGTTGATTGTACAAATGCACACGTGACGACTGGGCAAAGAATGGAATTGCTTGGATGGCGAATGTTTCAACTCAATTGAGTGGTGTACGAGGTAGCGGAGCTGTGAGCTTGTAATTGAGAGCGTCAGTTCGGTAAGCCATTTGAAATTTCATCGTGAACAAAACAAAAAAGCAAAGGAAAGGTATCATGCAAGGCTTCAAGAGAGTGTAAGTGAAGCAATAATCAATTGTGCCGCAAACCCAAATCCTAAACTTCATCATCAACATCAAATACAAGAATAGCTGCAGAGATCTTCCTCCATCCCACTAGGCAGCAACTGAGTTCAGCTGCGCTAGACTCCTGCAGATGAAAAACTTCGTTAGTCAATGAACCGATACAGCTAAAGGTTCAGACTCACCTTCGCGCACCACCTTCTCACCTCCCTTTCTCAGCGCAATGTTGATTATCCCCACTGTCAAACCCACACCCACACCTACGACGGCAACACAAGTCCCAACAACCTCAGCAGCCGACCATTTCCGGTACCATCGGCTAACGCGTGTACTGGAGGACGTGTGAACTCCGGTTCCGCCAGCGTAGAGGGTAAGGGTAATGTTTGGACCAGCTTCAGCCGAAGGCATTGACGCATGACCGGCGGGTGCTGTTGAGACTTCATGAAATTATTAGCCGAACTTTTGCCACACATAGGTTCTCAAACCGCCCGCCCTCGGCATAGTTACCATCTTCAGACTGTCCATCCTCGGCAAAACCTGCAGCCGTGTCAGTTGTTGAATGGCCACTTTGCACGGATTCGTTTTCCGTCTGGTCGTGGTTCATGTGGCCCAGTTCCATCTCGCTTGCGTTGGAGAATGACTGTGACATTATGCGAGAAGTTCTAAGAGATTTTGAAATCGAATGCTTTTGCTTGCGTCTTCGAGATGGGTATTTGTGACTACTGTTCGTAGGAGACGTTCCCTAAAGCTGTTGGTAGTGGTTATCGAAAAAGTTTGCGAGATGAAGGAAAGGGTCAGTGGGGGCAGGCCATAGGCTAAAACCATTTGAGATCTCGTGCAAGGCAGAAAGATCAATTTAGAGCCCTGACGACCTTATGTGATGTGGCTTAATGTGGTTATCATTATATACCGGAATAGTTGCGGTTAGACCGCTATTTCCGGCTTCAGCTATTCGGTGAGCGAATCGTTCCGTCTTGTCCAACTGTGTCCATTTGCATGCTGGTGAACTTCGGCGGTCGGGATGAAAAAGAAAGTAATGTTTGCAGATATCTCATTAGTGTATCTGGACAAAGCTAATTAATTAGACCTATTCAGGCTGGGAAGGTCGGTACGCAAGCACAAGTCTCAATCAGCATCTCTATTCTGAACAGACTGCAAAGGGAGACGAGTGTTCAACCCTTTCTTTAAACAGATAGGTTAGTGAAAGAATTTGCTGCGCAGAAAAGTGTGCACAGCAAGCAAGGATATATGCACATGCACAACGCATATTGTAAACCGTAGAAACTGGGGAACGGGTGGAAGGAGCGGGAACCTTGAGTAGAAACGCCAAGAGCTATCAACTAGCAATTCCAAGCCCTTAATCCTCACGCTCGTTTGCTGATGTCCTTCAATTTGTAGCCGCTTCACCACTTCCGTATAAGTGCTGCCGAGCTCCAGGACCCTGCTATTCGCGTTAGTAACAACGTTGGCATTGATGTCGCTGTGCTGCACGATCTCAACTCGGCGACCTTCATGAACCACGTCCAATCTATCGATATCTCAATGGAAGCCAGTTACTTTCCCTCCTTCATTGTATTCGACATCCGAACGGGTTTTCGGCTACACTGCGGTAAAGATGTAGCTATGATCGATGTCGAGGACGATTTAAGGACAGTATTCGAATTTTGACTTGTATATGTCGCCCGTTTTCTTCCCCGTGATTCTCGGATACCGCTCCGACAACCCTTCCCCAACTTCCTTAAACCAGCCGACACAATCCTCACTTTCCCAGATCACACTCCGTCCGAACCCGACATACTCTCTCATAACATACCAACCATCCACGTCCCCAACCGTGCACCCCACTACCAATCTGTTGCATACCAAACATCTTCACCGTCGATCCCATTGCTAACTTTCCTGATAGTACCCCTAGCCGTTAGACCCTGGACAGACATACCTTTGGTTGTATAGGACGATAGTATTACTCGTGTCGACGCATGAGGTAGTTGCAATATTGTTGTGGAGTTGGGGAGTTAGTTGATCGAGGAGAGAACTATTAGGTTTATCAACACAGTTCCGAGCGCTGGCTCAGACAGAACGCAAGGCATGTACAGGCTAGAAGCCTAACACAGTCCTACGATGTGTCGGTACAACTACTAACTGGAGTTTAGACCCGTTCCAGTAGATGTATTCCATGTTCGGTGTTTCTCGAAGGACTTCAGCCTATGATAATCATTAAGCCAGAGTCACTTACCATGCGCTGGAAGCAATGTGTGTGGAGTGAGGATACAAGCAGAGGGAAATGGATGAGAAGTACTTGGTAGCATGATGGTTGTTGACGCTGATAAGCCTGGCTTGTCCTTGCAGCGCAGTAGTGATTGCCGTATGGGTCCATTATTGTGGGAAGATGGATCGTATTCAAACGTTGCGGCCGAACTGTAAGTCTATGTCAAGTGGGAAAGGGAAAAATATCAAGAAGTTTAGAATGCTAGAGGAGGCTAGGGGTTAGACGTAAAAGCAGAGGAGACTGAAACAGAAACAGTATTGGGGGAGGCAAGGTGGTACTCGGGGGACGAAGTGAATGACAAGGCGCAGTAGTTATGTATGTTTGTCTCCTGCTATGGTAAAGCAGTCATTCTCCACCGCCACTGATCTATCATATTGCTTCTTAATGTGGATAGAAATACTTGTGACTTTAAAAGTTAATCGCAAGTGTATTCGCGTATCGGCCTAAATATCGAAATCCTTGGCTTACCTTGAACAATAGAGTACCTAATAGACGGTCAAATTTGTCAATCTTACTCATTTTTGGGGTTTCTTTGCTTTGGTGGCTTGAGGATCATTCAAGATCTATCTCTGATATATAATCCAACGCCGAATATACGTGGATGCGACATGATCCACATGAGATTGACCAACATTCATTGGTTGAAAGTTGAAACTATATCAGGCAAACATTCTTCAAACTATGACTAAAAGTAACCCCACACTACATCAAGACCCACCAAACGAAAAGATCCTCCAAGAGCTTCCTTTCAAAGTCAATGTGTGGACAACCCTTAATTTTACATGAATGAGCGCCAATAACTGAATGTTCGACTTGCCATTCTTGGAGAGCCAGCTACGCAATTGGTCGCCGATTGGCCAAGCAAACCACGTTATCTTTACGCGCCAAAAGTTGATGGTGTGGCATAAAAAGCACATCCATCCAAGAATATCTTAGATCACAACGCACACACGCCGGGG
>Ga0307514_10004278_pt1 | contig 13190 bp, 4 predicted proteins | sample 16_EM_MG_FD_203088 | JGI IMG/M metagenome (GOLD analysis project Ga0307514, IMG submission 203088) | Populus trichocarpa ectomycorrhiza microbial communities from riparian zone in the Pacific Northwest, United States - 16_EM | ecosystem: Host-associated > Plants > Roots > Unclassified | place... | reverse complement strand
TTCAATTCCAATTTGTGCATGTTATTGTTTTTTTCAATTTGATCATCATTCTTTTGATTGTTTTATTTGTTTGTTCTTTTGTTAAATTGATTTTTCTTTTCAATTTCACCCTTTAATAAAAAAATTGTAACTGTCCTCTAATTTATTTTTTATTTCAATTTTGATCCTCATCATTTAATTGTTGTTTTTTGTTTTGTTTTGGATCCTTTTATGTAATTGAATTTTTATTTTTAATTTCATCATTCAACATTTGATTGGTAGAAAATTAGACTTTTTGATTTTTCTAGATAGGATGCTTCTGGTCTAATGACCGAGGTAACACTGGTTGACATTGTTTATGTATTTATTTATTTATTTTATTTTATCATTCGATATTGTTTTTTTAAATGGTTTTTTTATCGGGTTATTTTAATTTCATAACCTATGTTGTGAATTTGATAAATTAATCCAAATTAACTTAATTTTTTATACATTGTTATTTTTGTTTTAAAAAATAATTTTTTAACATCATTTAAAAAAAAAAAATCTTGCCCCAAATCATAACGCGGGTCCACGTCTACCGTCATGCTATGAGATAATTTGGCTTGTAGCATTATAAAAAATCTTCATTGTTGTGAGTTGAACTCATAAATCTAAAGTGATGGTGTCCGTACATCGATTGGCTATTGGCATAGCAATTGGCATTTAGCGTGCTGGTACTATACTCTTTTATAGTTTTAAAAAGTGAATAAATATATGTAATTAAAAAACACGAATACTAATCTGGGTGCCATTGCGAGCACTCATTGTTTGTTTAATTTTTTTTTTTTTTTTTTTTTTTTAAGGTGGGTGTAATTGCGAGCACTCATTGTTGTTTAGCAGGTGGAGATGGACTCGAGCGGGTCCACTTCCTTTCAAGGGGTGGCACTGTGGCAGAGTTGAAAAGGGACCCAAACCAGACAGCCAGATGTCAAGGGCTCATCATCTACCTAAAAGTCAGGGGCAAAAAAGAAAGAAACAGAAACCTAGCAGAACACAACTAGGCAAGAAAAACCCCTGCGCGACTCTCGCTGTCCCAATGGGTAAAAAAACAGAAAGTGGTGGGTAGGTTGGTAACATGGCATAATGACTTTCGAGGTTAAACGGCCTCGTTCTAGTGCGTGCTTTGAGGTTCCTTGAGATTACCAACTCTCGAACGTAATTTCTTCTAGTAGACTAGTTAAGCAGTTTGACAATATATATTAATATTAATCTATTTTTCTAGTCCAATTATATTCAAACCTCACTCGATACTCCCACGTGCTAAAGATATCATTTTTTTTTATCAAAGAAATTAATGAATTGTAATTTAATCTTTATAGTTTATTATAAAAAATAGTTAAATTGTCCCTTGGCTATCTTTGACTATCCTCGATTTAGTAAGTTTTTCTTTTATTTTCAAAAATACCTTTTTTCCTAATAAAATTCTCTCACCTATATGCTTGGGAAATATCCATTCCGCCATTTTATACTATGAAATAGTTGCTATGTTATCACTATCATCACCGTTGTTTGTTTGTTGATTGTACCATCATCGTGGAAATGTTACACAAATAAAAACATCTTTGGTTACTAGTGTACATTAAAAAATAATATTTATTATTATTTACTCCTAAAATATCATTTTAAAAAACTATCAATTCTAAAATTATATAACTAAGACATGTAATAATAAAAAAGATTATTATCATAGTATTAAAATCCAACTCATGAGTCAATTTGGGGCAAAGCCCGGGTCACTAGTCAAGGCTTGGGTCATAGGTCGAGATGACCTGGACTGACCTGAGTCAGTATAAAAATAAAAGTGATTATTATCATAATTTTCAAACCCGATTCGAGAATTGAATCGGGGCAAGGCCTAGGTTATGAGTAAGGTTGATTGTTGATCCGAGTCGACGCAATGATAAAAATAGTTATTGTCATAGTTTTAAAACTCAATTTAGAGGTCGACTCAAGGTAATTATTATCATAGTTTTAAAGCAGGATTCGGGGGTCAACTTGGAGTAAGACCCGGGTCGCATATCAATAATGTTAACCCGGATCAATATAAGAATAAAAATTATTATTATCATAGTTTTAAAATCCTACTTGGAGTCGACCAGAGTGAGGCCTAGGTCACGGGTTAGAAGGATCAACAAGGCAACTTATGGATAAAAACAGGTATCATCAAAATTTTAAAACCCGAGTTGGAAGTTGACCCGAAACAAGGTTCAAGTCACGAGCCAGGAGGATCAACCTAGCTGACTTAGATTTCAACATTTAATATAAATTAAAGTAAATAATAATAATATCTAATTACTTTTTAAATATATAAATTTAATAACAATACAAATAAATAATAAAAATATAATTTTTTAATATTTTATTCTATTTTACCCACGTAACCAAATAAAATATAAAAACAATCATTTCATCCCTTACATTACCGACAGATATAATTTTGTATTCATCTGTTTTATCCCCGCTGTTTTTACCTTTTCAATTGTAATACAGTAAAAATACAAAAAGGTTCAGTTAGGTGAGAATGATCAGTGGCGTAAAAGCGGGGATGGCATAAACAGTAAGATAGCCCATCAATCAATTTAAGCGATGGGTGGGTGGTTAATTTATTTTACAGGAATTTGTACAATAATCCTCCTACAGTGACTTTTTCACACGTGGGTAACAATTATTAGGTTTTCTCTTGTATTCAACTGGCCCCCTCCAAGGAAAGCAAGCAGCCCTGCGATGACCTCGCCTAAATGATTTCTTAGGATACAAATTACATGGTTCGCGTGGAAAGCTTTCATTGATCTACACTGCTTATCTCCCTCTGCATGTGGTGAGTTCATGAGTATGCCTCCCTTTTTCCGCCATTTTTCATCTGGTCTGGATTTGGATTCACCTGCATGGATCACGTTTAGTTATAAAATGAGATAGAGAAAAAAACTATTATTCGGTGTGGTGGTGTTTGATGTTGTGATAACAATTATTTTTAAAATGTTTTTTATATAAAGATACATCAAATAATTTTTTTATTTTTTTAAATTTATTTTTAATGCTTTTTTCCCATCATTTTTCATTAAGTCTAGATTTGGATTCACGTGCATGAATCACATTTAAGTATAAAAATGAGAGAGAGATTGAAAAACTATTATTAGGTGTGGTGGTGTTTGATATTGCGATAACGATAGTTTGTAAAGTGTTTTTTATTTTAAGATATTTTAAAATATTTTTTTATTTTTTAAATTTTAATTTTAATATTAGTATAATAAAATTATCTAAAAATATAGTTTTTTCAACAATATAAAAAAACATCATATTGAGATGGTGGATGGATAGATGTATATAACGAAAGGAAAGCTTTCCACTTCTTTTTTTTCATTATTTTTTTATCTAGTCTAGATTTGAATTCACGTGCATGGATCACATTTAAGTATAAAAATGAGAGAGAGAGAAACTATTATTAGGTGCGGTGGACTAGTGGTGTTTAATATTCTGATAGCGACTGCTTGTAAAATGTTTTTTATTTTAAGATACATTAAAATATATATATATATTTTAAAAATTTATTTTTAATATTAACATACTAAAATTATTTAAAAATATAGTTTTTTTTAATAATATAAAAAAACATACGGTGGATACATGTATATAACGAAAGGAAAGCTTTCCACTTCTTTAAGCGGAAGAATTTGCGGGCCAATTTGCTTAACATCACGGGTACTTGTTCACGAGCATGATCTCACATTTTTCTATGTATTAAATCGTTAATTTTTTTTTGTTAAATCCACTGGTTAGTGGTTGCTATCCAGTCGAGAATCATCCAATTCCACATTGCTTAATGAACCCGTGTTCCAAAACCCCAAGCTTGTCTTGTGGGAATAATTTAAATTAAAAAAGACCGATACTTGGCTCCATGGCAACCTTCGTTCGTGTATTTAATTCGTTAAACAACTAAAACTCTTGGTGCATATGCAAGGGAGGTACAATTTAAGTTATATTACACTTGGAATCCATGAATGAAGAGTTGTTCTGTGGTGTTTGTTATAGATCGGAGAAAGTTGCTGGAGAGGTGGTTCATGGGAGCTCCCTTGCTAGAAAACAAAAACGAGTGTGGGCATGAAACTGATGAAAGGCTGGAAAGCAGAAATCAAAAAACCATTTGACATTATAAAATTATGGAATATTGTGCACTAAAAACTTTGTATTATTTACATGGGAGTCAAGACCATGGACGGCAGTTGGTGAGATATATAAAACAAGGCTGTGCTACAAAAGTGTTTAATCAGTTCGAGAATCCAGGTTGTGGCAGCAGCAATGATTCTGCAAAACATTTCGTGGCACCTCTTAGTGCTGCGAACGTGATTCCACATAATGCAAGCGATCAAACCCTAAATTATTTCGCTTCACATCCTCCTGCACATATATAACAACATATTGCTACAATTTTCTTTCCCTTGCGCGAATAATTGTCTGTGTGTTTTGTTTTTTTGAAATATACAAACGTTTCTAGTGTATAGACGCGCAAATTGAGAAACCAAAACATATTTCTCATAATATTTACAAATATATAGCTCCTGGAGTTCATATTCTACTATCCATAATTTTACTAAAATTTCACCACCGGGGTTTTACATAACACCGGCGCGATATTCTATCGGTGTTTAAATACTAATTTAATAAGAAAAAAAAATATTGATAGAATTACATATGGACAAATATCATCAAAAAACATATCGTTGGTGATTTATATTCTGCCAGTCATTCCATCGGTAATATAACCACCGATATATTTATAGAGAGAAATATTGCACTAAACAAAAAAATTATCGGAATTGATTCTGTTGGTAAATTCATCGGTGATTATGGCATATTACTGACAAAATAAATCGTTGGTAAGTCCATCGGTGATCATATGCATATTACCGACAGAATTAAACCATCAAAGAATTACATCTAATAGTAACAAAGTCCTGTAATTTTTTTCCCAACTCTCTGGAACTCTTCGAGGGACTTAGTCAGTCGGTCATTCTGTCAGTGATTATAATTCCATCAGTTATTCCACCAGTATTGTATTTAATATTTTTTAAATAAAATAAAATAAAAAATACAAAAAAGAAATAAAGATATAAAATCAAATAAAAAATCAAATTTATATTATTAATTTTAAAAATATTATTGAATACAATTTATCCAATGGACAAAAGCTGAAGAGAAGGCGGAGACAAATCTTTACTAGAACCAGGAGGGCGAAAAGGTTGGCCACATGTAACAATGAAGGTTGCTAATAGGTCCCTAAGATTGCTAGCTCGATCCCGATTGCAAGGAACCAAAGGTCGATACACTATAGCCCATTCGTATATACTCGGCTATAGTATTGAAGATACCATAAACCCAATTTCTATTATGTCCATAAGATGATCCAGCCTCCAACCAAAAATTCAGATTAAGTTTCAGATGGGTTAAATGATCGTCCTCATATCTCTCATGTAATTGAGTGTTATATGTTTTCTACAAAAAAACAAGTTAGCAAATTTTTTAAAATAATAACTTAATAAAAAAATTATCAAAATCCAACTTACCATGAACTTCTGAGGTTGGCTATCCACAAGTTGTTGCACCCCTTTTCAACGATCCTCATTTCACACGTGAGTTTTAGCAAAAAGCTCCAACGGTTTTGGATTGCATCCAAGCACTGTAGCCTACAAATGAAAGCTATTGTTAGTTAAAAATTTTCATATAATACAACAATTAAAAATATTATCTTATAAAACAAAATCTTACCATCTATTTTGCATGCAAAACTAACATAATGGATTCGATGATGTGCATGGTAATGGAACCATGAATCTCTTTGGTTTGGTTATTTGCATCGGATTGCGACCGCTACAATAAACGCTCAGACATCACGTGTTGGATATAAGCATCCTAGATACCCTTTGAGATGTGCAGAGGTCTGAAATCCCTCCACATGGCCGCATCTTCCTAGTTCGGAAGACCTTTTTCTTTTGCATGATTCTTTTTTTTTTTTGGGTTTTGTACCAGAAATCACACATCCTAGTTCGAAGAAAAAAATTATCACTTAAGATTATAAGAAACAAAATTTTAACATTAAAAAATATCACAATTTGAATTCAATCTTACCTAATCACATTATGATTTTTCCATACTTTCCTGCCAACAACGTTGTCAACCTCATCCCAGTAAATTTTTTTCTTATACGTCAATTTCATAAAATTATTAGTTTATTGAAATTAAAAAATTAATTGAATTAAATATTAAAAATGTTTATGTATTTTTGGAAACCTAATGACATTGTAACCTTGAACTTTCTGAACCAAACATCAGTCATAGGCCTTCATTCAATATTTTTAGAAACCTGACTCCGCTAAAACAAAGGCACTTTCATCACCAATTTCATTGATGATGTTATCGTGCGAGCAACCTCTACATTTGTAAACCTGAAATTTTATTTGTTCAAGTAAATTAATTATTAAAAAATTATCAACTGTTGTTTATTTTAATTGACCAAACCATGGTGGAGATCTACTCTAATTCCTCTATCGGTAGTATCATATCAATAACATTTGAATAAAAAGACTCTATTATGCTCATTATGATATTGCAATTTAGTCAATTTTTCTAACTTCACATTGATAATTATCTTCAAACTCATTAGAAATTGATCTCTTAACATAAACTCCACTGTTTAGGACTTTCTACCTTTACCATACTCTTCAATATAAAAGACATGTACATTGACAAAATACTTATTACAGTACTTGACCTTTCTTTCAGGACCCAAACATAGTAAATTCAAACTACCACTAACATTCCCACCTATTTGATAAAAAAAATGGTATATCACCTAACCTTTATGTTGTCATTTGTTTTTCCTTTAACGTTCATCGTCACATAAAAAAAATTTCAAACACATTCTTTTTTATATGCATGAAATCCAGATTATGTGGGAGGAGATTAGTCTTTCAATAAGCGAGTTCCCAAGAAATATTTTTCCTTACCCAATTATGGGTCACACCAAAACCAAGAATCTTCTACTTACCAAATTAAAAACCAAACACAATGCCCTTGTACTGTGAGATCATGTCATACAGTTCTTCACCCGACGGTACCAACAATGCAACATCTTTTTCAACTATACCTACAAAGAAATCCTTTATGTTCTTTATCTACTTGTGATCAGTTGGAAAGAACCTCTCATAGCAATAAAAAAAAGATATTTTACCACAATTTATTAAGGTGAAGGCCGTAGTTATTTTCCATACAGTATGTATATTCTAATTTTCCATATGTTCTCCAACTAAAAACCATTGCATTCACACAAAAAATCATTGATAGTCCACATTAAAGTTTCCCTCATCTAAAAATTCTATTTCCTTAAGACATTATACGTCAAAGTCTTGAATGACCACAATTGATTCAATTAATCAATCAACGATCGAAGATAAACACCTATATTTCTACTTGGATTATTAGGACCAGGTATAACCGTAGATAAGAACATGAACTTCAACCTTACACACATCCCCAATGAAAAGTTGTAAAGCATGAGTATCATTGGTCAACAAGAATAAGGTGCAACAAATGACCCGAACAAATTAAATGTATTTGTACATAACCCAACACGTATGTTCCATGGTTCTATTGAAAACTGAGGATGCACCCTATTAAACTATTTCCAGGCTTCACCATGACTTCATCCATCGTATAATATGAATGATGCCATGTTATGTGTTCAACAATATTTGTATACATGAATAACCTTTACAATTTAGAAGTGATTATAAAGTATCTCAGTTTTTTTATGCGTGATAAGAGTTTTTTCCCTATCAATTTTAAGTTTATAATGAGCACGCCCACAAGTTCTGTACTCAGTCGAATCTACATTTTCACGGTAGTACAACATGCAAAAGTTTGGACACGTGTCAATTTTCTGGTATTTTAGGCCAATGAATTTTATCATGGATTTAACAACATAAAAGTTATCTTTCAACTTAATTCTTTTAGGTAAAATGCTTATCGCTCATTCGATAATTCCAATGTAATTGGCCTCACTTGGCCTATGATCTAACTTGATGGTATACACATGTGCAACGACTGATAATTTACTGTAATTTATGCACCCATCCCATATGGTTCATCAGAATCTTTCAAAAGTTTCAAAAACCTAGTTACATCTGTATTTAGTTCTTCATCTACAATTGAACATTTACCTGCATAACCTTAATTCATTCTCATTGCATCCATAATCATACTCTTATAACAATTACGATTATTATCTACAGCTCCTTGCATGTTACTAGAACTAGAAGTTAATCCAACTATTATTTTTATCTTGATCTCATAAAGAAAATAAAATTATGCGAACTAACATAAATAATTTTTCAATAACCCTTTTTATTTATATTTAATAATTTTTTTGGTAGTGTGTCATTGTCAACCGGTTATCCGATTGATGGTAAGAACCCGAAGGTCTTGCAACATTTTCACGGATTGGAAATGCAAGTTACATTTATCGTTGTCCACAGCATTGAGTGTACTGTTTTATACTTGTGTCAATACACAAGCTAAAGACTACAGAATGAGATATTATTAGTTGTCTTTGTCATGATGCTGGGGAGGGGGAGAGAATTTTGTTTGGTACCATTGCTTGTTGCTGTTGATTAAAATTGAAGATAGTTTTGGCTTAACGTTGCATTTAATCATAACAGAGTTGACAAGTTCCTTTGACTAGCAAATCCCGGCCTCCAAGCTACCACCCCACCGGGCAGTTAAGCTTTAGCTTTCCTTGCCGGGGACCACGCATTCAATGGCCGGGAAAAAGGCCCGGTACTCGTATTTGACAATCCTCGATGAGGTATTTCAGGGATTTTTTTCTCTTCTGATAGTATAGTTGTAGTTATTTTTTAAAGTATTTTTTACTTAAAAAAATATTAAAAAAATATTTTTTTATTTTTTAAAAATATTTTTTTATATTAACATAATAAAATGATTTGAAAATATCTAAAAAAATATTAATTTTAAAACAAAAAAATAAAAAATTTTTAAATTTTTTAACAGGACCGAAATAATGCCTAGATCATAGTAATAATTGCTTTTAAAATATTTTTTATTTAAAAATATATTAAGATAATATATTTTTATTTTTTAAAATTTATTTTTAACATCATACAAAATCCATAAAAAAATAATTAAAAAATTTTAAATAGCAAAAAAACAAAATCATCATGAATTGTTAACAAGAAAGACAAATTATCTTAAAAAGAGCAGCATTTTGTTTGTTATACGTTGAAGACCCAATTAAGGAATCCAATTCTTAGAAGAACTAATTAATTATGAAAACGAAATACTTCAATTCTACTTGTCTTGTTTCCTTTACACATCAGTGTCTGGAATGGAGAGGCTGATCAATCAATATCACAAAATAAAGCCTACATCTAGAGGGAAAAGATAAGGTCCATTTTACACCCACCCACTCGTGCCCCTGACTACCATGTCTTCTTGCCTGGCCCTGTAGTGCATTTTATTGAGAAATCACCTCTACTTGCCGTCGTCGTTTTTTACAACGACTTCCCAAATCTTTTCTTATAAATTTAATTGTTTTTAACATGTAACTCTTATTTTAATCTGTCCTTTAGACTCCGTTTATTTGCAGAAAAGTTTTTTGTTTAGAAAGTGAATTTCAAGAAAAATGAATTCCTGAAAAGTGAATTCCGAGAAAGTATTTTCCGATGTTTGGTAGTGTTATGGAAAATAAACTGAAAAATACTTTTCAGTATTTGGTAAATGGACTGGAAAATAATTTATTAATGAATTAATTTTTTTTTCAAGTTTATCTAATATATTTAAAATATTTAATATAAATATTTAATCACTTACAATAAAAGAATGAAATCTAAAAAGTATAATGATGATTTTTTTTTATTATATGCTATATTCTTACATAGCTTATTTTATAAAATATAACTATATATGTCATATCATATTATATAGAAATAAACATGTGAAATATTTTTTAAGTAAAACGATCGAGTTCATGGATAGGTTCAATTCTATTCTATTTTGATTGTTAGTTATAACCATGGAGATTGTTGAGTTTAAGCACTAATAGGTGGGCAAGGCTGGTCCATAATATTTGTATGATAAAAAAACTAATCAACCCAATCATCAGTTACAAATTAGGGAGATTTTATTGTTAATCTCTATTTTTAGAGGAACAATATCTACTTAGAGTTGTATTACATTATATTTCATTACACTATTAGACACATAATTTATAACTAAAATTACAAATATAGTATAATTCGTTCTCATGATCTGTGCCGCGTTCTACTACAACCACATGAACAAACTACAGCAGCCTATACCTTTGCTTTATAAAAAAAATCCCACCGTTTTCTCTGTTCTCTATCGCCTATCTCTAACTCTCTCCCATAACTAATTAAAGACATCATCTCATTCGGTTTCATTCCACTGTCATTTCCATCTCATTCGGTTTCTTATTCCCCTCTCAATCGGTTTCTCTCATTCGATTTCTCAAATTCCCCTCTCATTCCCCTCATTCAGTTTCTGAAATTCCCCTAATTCCCCTTGGTTTTCTCGCCTATCACTGTTCGTTCTCTCTCGCCTATCACTGATCGTTCTCTCTCGGTTGTCTCTCTTCCCTTGCTCTCTCTCGGTTCTCTCTAACCATTCCCCTGTTCTCTGAAGAAGCAGGACACCATCACAGATTCAATGGGCAGGACACCATCACCATTCCCCTGTTCTCTCTCTCTCTCGGTTCTCTCTCGCCTATCACTGATCTGCTCCTCATCCCCAGTTCTCATCCCTCTCTCACCTAACAGTTTCCCCTCCTGTTTGCGGTTTGCGTCACTCTCTTTGTGCTGGATCCGGTGACAGGGAAACAGGATAGGGGCTGGTTGGGTCTTGTTTGGGGATTTTTATTTCTCTCAAGAAGCTGCCGAATGTGTAAGAAAAAATGTGTTTTTTATGGCTTGATTGTGATGAAATTGGTTGGGTTTTTCTGTGAGCATTTTTTACTGTGACGAGGAGATGAAGAAGAAAACTGGGTATGGAAAAAAAATTGACAGGCAGAAGATAAATTAAATAGAGAAATACAGGCAGAAAATAAATTAAACAGAGAAAATATATAGTGTTTTTCGGAACAGACAAACAAGATCAAGGATTTTTAGCTATAATTCTTGCAGGTCTAAAAAATACGAAGAAGATAAAAACATAAAGGAAATAATATAGAAAAATAATAGAGAAATTTGAGGGAAAAAATACTTGAAATGAAGAGTGTGATTCTCAAATCTTCTTGCTTTTCAATTGTTTTTGGACAGAGATGCAGAGAGGGGTTCAGATGTGTTTTATCAGTAAAGATAGGAAAGTGTTTTCCTTTTGACAAGGAAAGGAAAACACTTTCCTGCGGGTGAAGTAAGTTTTTTTTGTTGACCGGAATTAATTTTCCTTTGACCAAGTTTCCGGATGGTTGCCAAACATTAAAAAATGAGGAAAATGAATTCCTAGAATTTGATTTTCTTAAAACAAACAAGGTATTAGTAGATATTACCATAGAAACATGAAACAAATACATTCACTTAAAAACTCAAGCCCGTGCAATTTATTTAAAAAAACCAATATAAATTATAATGTTTGCCATTCATTCCACTCTTGTTCTTCCAAATTTATAATTTTTCTCAGGTGAATAATCACTAGGCCAACCACGTCCTTGGCTCTTGTTGTTTTTGTTTTTTTAAAAAATTATTATTTTTAATTTAACCACTGTTTAAACACTAAATAATTTCATTATAATTTGGAAACAACATCACCTTACTAGATTATCATCAAAGAATATTTCTTAAAAAAAAACGAAGAATCTGTTCAATTCAAGTCTTTTTTTTCCCAAGTCAATTGCCGTGTCCGCCAACTATCACACCTCTCCTTGAATTCGTTTGTTTTGTATTACGGTTGACATCTCACTTGTGATTCGAAGTCATATCTCGTCAGGGAAAAACTCAGTTTTAAAATGTGATTGCGATTATTTTTTATAGTGTTTTTTTACTTGGAAATATATCAAAATAATATTTTTTTTATTTTTTAAAAATTATTTTTGACATCAGCGTATTAAAATGATTTAAAAATACTAAAAAATATTAATTTGAAGCAAATAAAAAAATAAAAATTTTTAATTTTTTTCAAAAACATTTTTGAAACGCAAAACAAACATAACAAACAGTGGAGTGATTTCACGTTAACAAGTTTAGCCCTAATATATTTTCTCCAGGTATACACATGTATGACAAACGTTATTCCATGTCGTCAACTTTATTTTTACATCTATTTTTTTCCCTAAAAAAACAAAAAATTACCACATTCCACTACATTTGAAATTACCACTTTATATTTTTTTCTTTTATCATAGATGGTTTAAATTATAATCAAAATATTCCACCCCATAGAAAATCTATTTCCTCACTTATGTTTTCAAAGAAGAGTAACACTAAATTATATACTTATTGTTAATTAAATGGGCAAATAGCAATGTTTTTCATGGTGGTAATCAAAATGATCAATGTCTAGGCTTACAACCAAGCCCATAATATAAAAAGAGTTATAGGGTATCCAAGAGATTGTTGAAACTGAATTGGGCCTGATGGGCCATCGATTGGAGAGTCAATAGGCCCTTGAGGCATTGACCCACTCTATATTATTTTAGATCACCGTCTAATTTATTCAAAAAGATTTCATTATCAAAGTACTTCAACGCCCTCTGCATTCAAGTCAGAAGAGCGCCAGTCACGCAAATTTAATGGATACATGGATGGCTTAAATTGTCCTTTACAGCATTTAATCTCTTAAATGACGTGGGCCCCGCTTTCTCAAAATTGTCAAGATTAATATATTAAATTAATCATCAAATCCATTTTTTAAAACTTAAAACAGAACAACTAATCAGAGTATCCAAGAGATCGTAATTATCGCTTGAGGACACCGCTAAAATCAAAGAGACAAGACACTCATATTCCATCACCCCAACACAATAACTTGCCACGTTAACACTTAACCACCAGTCTTTTCATGAAACTCGAGTTGCTTTAACATCTCCCACTTGAAAATTTTGGCGGGCAATCAAAAATAAAATTCAAATAAAGAACCAAGCAAACCCT
>Ga0307514_10004277_pt1 | contig 13193 bp, 7 predicted proteins | sample 16_EM_MG_FD_203088 | JGI IMG/M metagenome (GOLD analysis project Ga0307514, IMG submission 203088) | Populus trichocarpa ectomycorrhiza microbial communities from riparian zone in the Pacific Northwest, United States - 16_EM | ecosystem: Host-associated > Plants > Roots > Unclassified | place... | reverse complement strand
GCACGCTCGTATGCTTTTTATTATCATGTTTCTGCACTTATTATATATGATATGTGAGTCAAAACTTCCATGATCAACATGGGTTTTAGTACAAAGTAATCCACCAACTTCCTAGCATCAATTTCATTGAAGAAGAAGAAGGGGAAAAATACCTTTATTGGCATCAAAGTACATGGTAAATACATTGTGCTAAAAAAATGTCCAAGACAAGACTAAGATTCAAGTGAAATCCATGATCTAATTAAGGAAAAAGATTGAGTAATAAAAGATTGAGTAATGGGATTCAAATGTTGTTAAAAAAACTATGTTAGTTTTAGAATATGTATTTTATTCATGTTAAAGAAGGAGAAATTAAAAAAAAAAAAAGAAGAAGAAGAAGAAGGAGTGGGGACACAATTTGAGATAGTCTCTTCAGAGAGAAAGAGAATGGAGGAGTGTGTGTGGAGCAATAAGGCATAGTCACATCTACTGTTTAAACTTAAAAAATAATGGTGTTCTTTCGGTTGACTTATAGTTGCATGTAAAGCACTAAGCAAATCTCCATTATTGACATATCTAATAAGTGGGGAAGAATTTAAGATCCTAGATGATGTTTTAATAGTATCACTACCAACTAATATTCTAATGTGGGTCAACTAAATGACCAATAAACTTTGAAAAGTTAGGGATTTGAAATGTGTGTTTGCAATGCTGTAGTTTTTGCGGTGATAGTTTAGGCTGTTTATTTTTGTGTTTTAAAAGTATTTTTTTAAAAAAAATTATTTTATTTTATTTTATTATTTTCTTCAAAATAATATTTTTTGGTGTTTTCAGATAATTTTGATGTGCTAATATAAAAAATATTTAAAAAAAAGTAAAAAAAACATTATTTTAATGTATTTCCGAGCAAAAAACACTTTTAAAAACAACCGCTACCGCACTCCCAAACAAGACATAAAGAAGTAGGTTTAAGAAATATTTTTTAACCAATGTTTTAAAATAGAGTTTTAAACGGAACCATACAAAATTATGATGTGTGTTGATTAACCAAACACTTTTAAATTTATAATTGGAACAAAAAGCAAACCGCACAACACCGCACCACAAAAACAAACAAATCCGAAATGTGAAATAGATTAAGAGCATTTCAATTAATTCCTTGAATATATTTTGTTTCAAACAAAATTGGTATGAAAGATAAGTGTGTGTGTGTAAGAAAAAAATAAATAAGCTACTAATTTAAATATTAGCATCTTAATATGCTATGAGACTCATATCTTAATTTCTATGAATCAAACATGCTTCTAAGTTTTAAATTATTTTTTTCAAAGTAATTATTTATATGTGTTGCTTTTAAGTGTCTCCACTAGCACTAGGTTCAAACATTTTAGATTAGATATTTTAAGACAATACTATTAAGATCCAACTATATGAATTATATATAGGTCTTGAGATGTAATTAATCAAGCATTAAATCATGGAGAGTGTGATTTGATTTAATAAAATCCATAAAGTCAAACTTGTATGCATATGGATGAATGTAAAATAGTTGTTCCCTAAAGTCAAATACAAATAAGGAAATGGAGAATTACAGGGAAATGGATAGCCTAAGATGTACGAAAAGATGCATGATATTGGATAGTGGAGGAGTGCTTGATTGTCTTGACTGAAGACTAAGGAATTTACTATTTAAGGTGTAACAAGGTAGGTCCATTTCCAGCCCTAAAATGTATAGAAGTAGTTCTCCAAAAGAAACAGTAAAAAAAAAAAAAAAAGTAGCTATCAACTGGGACAAACCATGAAAAAGGGATGCATTACAGCAAGTATACATCAAGAATTCTTGCCTCTTCCTTTTAGTATATGATGCTGAAACCAATGATAGTCATAAAGAGGGTATGGAGTAGAGGTATATGAATGATAGTAGAAACTTGTAAGGAATACGTACAAACTATTTTCAAACCTGAAATCATGGTATTCTTCACAAAATCTCCATTAATTCAATGGAATTCATGAGAAATAATGTCTCGATTAATCAAACACTTCTTTAATTATACAGTTCGTCCGACCACACAAAACGAAGCCTTAGGATTTACGTCTCATTAACAATAACTTGTGGGGAAGACTTATAATCACTCTTCAAATCAAAGGAAAACAAAGGTTATATAGAAAAGTATCCACCTCTTCATGGTTTAGTCAAACTTTAAGAGCATATACATGGTTTCATAACTGCGTTTGACATGACGATTGAAAGTGTTTTTTTTTTTTTTTTGTAATTATTTTTATGTAGATGTTTCCTAAGGTATTTCGGAAGGGTTATGACATGTTGAAGCTGAAATTGTCGATCGAAACCCCCTGGCAAGAAAATCTTCAACTGCAATATGTTGTCGTGCTGGCAGCATGGCATAGTTATGAAGATTGAAGACAATACCTAGAGATAAATGTGGATGTCATTTTCTCAACATTGGTTTATACTAACATTTTGATGATAAAAAAAACTCTCTACAAGTTGAGAACTTTCCACAAACCTGAAATTGTTCACTACAGGACAGAGGACAGTAGGTGGAAAAGAAAGAGGGGCCATCAAGGTCCATCACTAGAAGCAACTAACATGATGGTGGAGTTGTCACAATGTCATGCAGATAAAAGGTGGGGCAGATTGAGCTTGTTCTCTTCAAGAGCAAATCCCATGAAACTGATAGACCCAACAAGGTTGGATCTATTACAACAACTATAGCTTAAGTGTGTGTATCAGTTAGGACAAACACAGTTCTATCCTCTAATATCATGCACTACAAGTTTCGCTTACTTTTCTCTTGTCTGTACAATTATTTCTTGGTGGGTCTGGTGGAGGACTTAAATCACATTAGAAATGGGGAGCAGAGACAATCCAGATTGATTTTGGTTTTGGATTTTTGAAGAAAAAGGCGGGCTCCATTCAATGATAGTAAAAGTATGTTCTCTTTGCCAAAGGAAACACTATTGAACCTGGTCCGGCTTAACATAGAATTTCATGTGTCCATTTAAGGGGAAACTAACGAGCAAATAACAAAAAATTAGGCTTATAATTTTGGGATTTACGAGTACAAAACCTCCTTCAATTAAAATGCAAAACAACAGAAAATTCGCATTATTGGATGGTTATCAGGAAACATCATAGAAACAAAGGATTTTAGGGTTAACATTCTGATGCCCCCAGCTTGAAGTAAAAGGGGATGTAGAAAGAAAAGCCTACATCACAAGTGTTCTCTCATACTGAAAAAGCACTCTAGGGTCCCTCTTTGAAGTGTTTTTCTCTGTAGAAGAGAATGCAGTTAGACAATGTCACATCCTAACTAAGGGTATAAAAGTTTCCGAGAGAGAAGTGGCTGATGCTACATTTGAACTTTAAAAGGACAAAAATAGTGTCCCAACATGTTCTCTCATGCTGAGTGCTTTCTGCGCCATTATGTCAATTGGGGCTGCTGGAGAGTGTTACCTTGCATTTTAAAGATGACTATGGAAGTATTAAAGACATTTATTTTCCCATTATATCTTATATTGTGGTCATGCTTGTTTTAGTTGTACACTCAGCTCCCACAAAAGGCGGTCGGGACCTGGCATTGGATGTTTCATCATGATCTGATCAGCTAAAAGCACACCAATAGGATCAAACTTGACAACAAAAAGAGCTGCTTTGCTTGTCATAAACACACCACCAGATCATGTCTTTTGAAGGGATAGCCATGACCATGCAACAAGCTCTATCATAGATCTAATGCATGAAGAATGGTCACTAAATGATACATAATACTAACAGATCTTCTTAGTTGGTAGTTGTTGGGCCAAAATATTATATGGACATAGCAATATTGAAAGAGAATTGCGTATCAGATATGGGTAAATTGGTTTACAAATTCAAGGCAATATCTGCAAGTGACTTGTAATTGTCTTATCATGGATGCACCATTGCATTTGTTGTCATGGAACAGTGGATGAAACTAAATGAAATGACAAAGGTCGTACCAATATACTCACTCTCAAATGCTCTCTCTATTCAACCTTTTCAGTCTGCTACTTTCCATTTGTTCTCTTTTCCTGTTATTTATTTTCCTATTTCCATCCTAAAAAGGTCTAAAATTCCAATAATGTTTTTAGACGATTTACTTAAACTAAAGCTATGAAATATGAAAAATCAGGTAGACAGCTCCAAACCATGCTTCAATTGGAGGGTGGGATCTTTGTATAGCTGAGATAGAGCAGAGAACACGAGGACATTAATTTGGAGGATTTAACATCCAGTAAAGAACGGCAGGAGCAACAGGAAACTCGTATAGAGCTTGAGTAGGTGTCTTCTAATGGGGTCAGATAAGAAGGTTACCTTAACCACGTTCAACATGAGGTTTCAATTTAACGTCTAGCCAATATTTATGTCTTATCATTTTTACTGTTATCCATCCACAATGACTTCAAGTCAACAAGGGGGAGATGAAGATTAACAAGGGCATGTAGTGAATGCAAGAGATTTTATTTGCATAGATATGTTTTTACTTACTTTACATGGAAATATTTATTGAACCATAATACCATGCTAGCTAAAGTACAACCAAAATTGAGCAGAAAGAATCTGCATGGCAAGTAAAGCCAGAAAAGAAAGGAAAACCCAACCTGCCATTAAGCATAACTTGGCATACCACTTGATTTGTGAGACTCGCAATTGCTGTTAACTTCATGTGATGACTGTTGGCTTGTCCCTTCCTGTGAAGTCTTTCAACTTTGATACAGACAATGCCAGATCTAAAACAAACCAAACATATCAAGAATACATATGCAAGTAAAACCTAAGAAATTGCATTTTATTTGAAGAAAAAAACAATGTGACTGACCTATTAGTGGTTTTAGGGCTACTTGGGCATCCATCTCATGTTTAGAGACATCTGGTTCATACTGTTCGATGTAGATTCTGACAGTTGCACCTGCTGATCCAGTTCCCTGCAGATGTGGATATTCCAGTTATAAGAAAAACAGGAGCCTATGTAGCTTCAAATTCTGGCAGGAAAAAATTATCAATTGAACATACAGATAAACGGAATATAATCCTTGATCCATCGGTGAAAACAAACCGGACACCTTGCTTTGATACCACACTTCCATCCACCTATAAGATCGCATGAAGATAAGTTAAACATGGCAGTGATATTAAACTACAGATGCTTGGTGAAATTATACTAGTCAAATATGATAAACATGCAGTGTTTAACTTACAGGATCAGTGTACGTAAAGTCATCAGCAAACTGAAGGGTGTAATTTCCTATAAAGCAGATTGTAAATACAGTGCTTAGACATTGTCAAATAGAAGAATGTGATTATGAAGAGGAGATCAGATGTGAACTTACCATACTTATCACCTGGTTTGCTTTTAGAGACTATATCTCTAAGATTCTGGATCATTTTGTTGGCACCTTCAGATTCACATTCCTGAAAAAGAATTTACACAAATTAAAGAATTGTACCCAGTACCCACCTCCACCGAGACAAAGGAAGTTTAGCCCATAGCTAAATCCAAAGCATCAACTATATTATCATCTACAAAAAAAATTCTGATGTTTACTTCATAGTCATATCTAGAAAAGAAATTTCTTCCAAAGGTTTCCCAATGCTCTTTCGCAACATCAGCAACAGATACTAACTTCTCCCCTGGTTTCTTGTCTTTGTTTCTGTAAGCAATAATTGAAAGCCAAGCTAAAACAGCCCTGCAATTGGATAGATTTGTTATTCTATATGGGATTTGGCTGCCTTTCATAACAGAAGTGAGATGTGTTAAACCAAGCCAAAAAATTCCTAAAAAGGGACTCTTAGAAACCAAAAATTTGCATTGAAAATGTGAACATGATTCAGTGAAATAGAACTTTATGGAACAGATGCGACACTGAATCAGGTTCACCAAACATTCACAAAATACTTAGGTCATAAAATGAATCTGATGAGGTTTTGCAATAATCACAACAATAGACAGCAAATCCAAACAATATACTTGTGTTGGAAAATTTGAAACATGCAATGAGACAAATATTGTGTTTTGATTATGTCAATAGCTATCAATTTAAAGTAAGACATTCAAACGACAAAGATAATGTTAAACAACTATTAAAATTCTAATTCAGCTCTAAAGCTGTAAACCACTTGAATTAGATTGTAGTTCCATCAGCAAAACAGCCAATCTATTCCTTCCATCAGACCCTCTACTCTTTCACAAGGAATAAGCGAGGACAATTATTTGGCAGGCCTTCTACCCCTACCAATTGGACCGCTATATGGCTGTTTTTTGTTAACGCTAATAGGCAGGTTAGAGCCTTAATTCTGGTATATGTGGGAGGTTCATTGGATGCATCTCAGATAGTTACCATATGCCATCCTTCTCACGAATGTGATCAGAACCAGTTCCAAAACTTTCTTCACCACAAATTGACAGTTTTCCAGCATCCATAAGATTCCCAAAAAATTTCCAACCAGTAGGGACCTGAACACAAGAAAAAAGATTGTCAGAAGACAAGCATCTCTGTCAACCCAAACCCTATTCTACCTTCTATCTTTTCCCCCTTTAATGAAACTAAGAGTTTTGTCCAGGATTTTCATAACCTCAAAAAATGGAAGATTCAATTTTTCAGCCACACGATCTAGAGCACCACTTGTCGGCATGGAACGAGCTAAACCCTGAAGATTGGAAGAAGACATTTATTTTTCGTTTCATTAGACATCAAAAGGTTGAGGAAAACCTGCAGAATTTTCTACCTTAGGGCCACTCATAAAGTATGGAATGGCTTCCTGTGCATTGGCAGCAATGATAGCAACCGAATCTGAAGGAGTGACAAAAAACCCTCTACCTAGGATCATGTTTCTGTCCCCATCTCCTGATAATGGTAAGAGAAGCTAATTGTGAAAAAGAGATACTAATGACATCAAGATTAGTCATCATACGGAGCTAAAAGTAGAACCAAATGATTCAATAAGAAACACCAATTACTCATTCAACTGATACAAGCAATACGCCACATTGCGTTTTAGAAAGACATCTGGCAGCCTAAATTTTCATTTCACCTTTTTCAATCTAACTGCCCCTGCTCTTGTCAAACACTCTTATCAAAACTTCAAGGACTAAAACAAAGTTCATGCCCTGGAATTATAGATCATGGTATTCCTATTCATTCTAAGGATTTAAAGTGCTTTAACATAAATCTTCTTTTGCTCTAGCATATAGCAGCAAAATAAGCAAACCAAATATTGGTTGGTCAAATCAACCTAGCTTATTTTAATCAAAATCCATCCTACAGTGAACTAAAGTGCAGATCAAACCTTGATTTAAATTCAACTATCCTTATCAAGGTTGGCCTTCGCAGGTTTTATGTTTCCCAAGCTTGGCATAAATGCTATATGAGATGGTTTGCCACCCAAATCACTTCATTCAAGATTTGCACCAGCCCTTCCAAAACTTTACAAAATTTCTTCCTTCCTATTTGACTGGTTTTTCTAGGGATCCAGCAGTGAAAACTGCTGAAACAACAAATTTCAGACTCAACGATCTTGTTGTGTATGGTACCATTGTGTTAAGCAATGTAACTTGAGGGTTGATTTCAAATTGGCTCGTCTATCAGTGAAAAAGTGTGAAAACAACAAATGCATACAATATATATAATCCAGATCTAAACGCATGTTGCAGATTGATTAAATAGAGTAATTTCACTATTGGTACCAACATTTACTGACAAAGTGCTCCTGATACGTAAGCATAACAGACCAAGCTTAGAGTAATTCAGTTGGACTTATTAATTAAAAACACACTTGTGGCTCTGTAATTGGGTGTTTCTCCAAAATGATCCAAATTCAATTTCAGTTTATGCTATTAGCTATTCATCTTTGAATTAAAAACTTAGTTATATCTTCCATCAATGTTTGAGACTAAATTCAATTTATAGCTCTTGATAGTTCAAATATTCATTATTTACATGGTCAATACTTCTAGCCTGATAAAAGGGTAAAGTTTATTTGTTGGTAAAACCACTGAGCTCATCATTCCATATCTTGTCAATCAATAAAAACTATGGCCACAACCTAAAGTCCATTGCAATTGAAACTTTATTTAGTCCATGCCACAAAGTGGAACGCCAAACTTTCAGTGCAAAATTCAGCTCAAAACCTAAAGGGAATTACTCAGTGCAGCCTAACCTGCCAATGAATCAATGCATACATTCAAGGAATTAATAACACATCAAACACTTGAAAAATGAGGGGGGGTATGTTTCTTCAAAAGTCATGTGACATACCATCACTTGCAGCTCCAAAATCTGGTCCATTCTCACCATACATGATGTTGACCAAATCCTTGGCATATCTGTTTGAGTAAAAGATACAGTTGAATTGCTATCAAATAATTGCAATTCACTATATGGTCTAGAAGTTATTAGCCATCTTACGTAAGATTAGGATCTGGATGGCCGTGACCAAAATCCTCCAGAGGTACCCCATTTGAAATTGAATCCTACATGCCGAACTAACATCTGTTACAGAAATTATACTATAGTTGAAAACTATTTTCAAAATGTGTCATCCAGAAAATACCGGACTGGCCCCAAGCTTGTCCACAAAGATGGGTTTTGCGTAAGCACCAGTAACAGCATGCATGGCATCGAATACAAACCTGAAACACAAAACAATTGGACATGCTTCTGTACAGGAAAAATAAATGATATAAAGTATATATGATTAAGATGGAAAACACAATATTCAAGCTATGAACTTTTCATATTAGAAGGAAAAGAAAAACGATATCTGTGAAAACAGCCACAGAGATAGTGGTCTAGGGAACAGGCTTTTACATAGATGACTACTGCAAACAGTTCAGGGGAATCTTTGTTGAGCCAAGTTGAGATAAGATATGGATTTCAATGCAGATTAATCCATCCATAAGTCAACACTTGGAGGAATATCAATAGCATAAGATAGCCAAAGGGAATAGAGAATCTTCTCCATTTATCATATGCATGAACAAACATGTTCGAAACTATTAATTTCACTTGGCAGAGAACCAATGTACCTGAAATCTGACCGTGAAAGGAGACTTTTGATGAGCTCGAGATCAAATACATTCTGCAAAATAATCCATACAATTACTGACACAACCCAAACGAATGGTCACCCAAATATGCACAATTTGTTTCTAACCTCCATTAGTTCCAAATAATCCGAAACTGGGTCTACTACTTCGACAATGAAGTTTCCATATTCTGTGACTCCGAGGCTAGAAAGGTCGACATCAGGAATGTCCGCCATCTTAATCTCAGATATCTGCACAGCATTTACAAAATTTCAGATTCATGCAGGAACTACCAAATTATAGGAAGTTAAATAATCAAGCAAGCAATTCTCCAAAAAAAAATCAAGCAAGCCATTCAAATAATTATGGCCGTTAGATGATGTCAAGTGGCAACCCAAAATCTTTACTTATGGAGATTATAAGTATATTGCATTTTTTAGCAAACAAGAAAAGATGGATATTAACCCACGTAAGAAGTTAATAATAGATGAATAAGAACAGTAAAAATGCTTATAAAGTAACTAGCCTGCACCAGCCAACCTACTGCCATGCTTGTGCTTTCAGTTTTATGTAGCTTAACTGACCTAGAGAAGAAATCACAAAAACTTCACAAAGGTTGAGCATTGGTACAGGTTTATAACTTTAAAAATTCAGATTTTTCACTCACTCGAAGAAAAAACCACTCACAAGTGGTAGTGCTCAGAATTGCCAATGTCAGTGTCTACTTTAGGAAGAAAATAAATATTTCATCTATAGCATTTACTCTTCACATAGAATCATATAGCACAGCAGAGAACATTCTTAACAATTGCATAAGAAACTAGTGTACAAGGGTACAAATATGCAAAGATTACAGTCTAATTCTTCAAAGAGGACATGAAAACTAGAAGAACATGATTACAGTCTAACTCTTCAAAGAGGACATGAAAACAAGAAGAACATGACCATACTGAAGAAAGAAGAATGACAGAACAAAAAGAATTGCAAGTAAACAAACAAAAACTTTTTTTCATACATAAACAGCCAGATACTTACAGAAAGGGTGTTTCCATATATCTTGTCAGTGATGGATTCAGGTGCAGGTTGCCCACTGCTGTAATTAAACTGGTAAATGCAAAGAAAAAATAAAAGAATTCACATCAACTGGCTTACTTGAAGGTAACTCAACAGTGTCGGTTCATTCAACTACCCACTAATTTGTGATGGGAAAAAAAATATCTTTTAACCAGGTACTAAATTGCAAATCAGAACATTTCAGGATGGTTTAAATCATCAACAGGTATGATAAATGCAAGAAGAAAAAGAACTGACAACTGCCAGTAGTATGGTAGCAAACTGCAGTATGCATATCAGCCCATCATGCTTCATGTTTTTATACAGCTTATAAAAAGGGTAGGACTCGGGTTTAGAGTTGACTGTTGAGATGAAACTGTAGTTAAACAGGAGTATGAGGTGAGCGTTAACAATTCACCTTGATACCCCAATCATATTCAGGCCCTCCAGGATTATGACTTGCACTCATTATAAATCCACCGTTGGCCTGCAGAAATATTTGTTTGGTTAAGCAGGAAAGGGGGCAATTTTATTAAAGATTTGAAATTAGTTTCTGAATCTTGCTCAAAGTATAGATGAGAAGTATGTCCTTGCCTTCCTCTTTCGGATCACGGCAGAAACAGCTGGCGTGGACATAATACCTTCCCTGGAATGGTGGAACATTAGCACCATAAAACATACCCAAATTGCATAAAAATGATTTTGGCATTCAAGATTCCAAAAGGTATCACACATAAATAACTCAAGATGGAAAAATATGCAATTCTTTAAAGTTTTCCAGAATGATTCTCAAGCAAACCGTCTGATAAAAGAGAGACTTCTGAGGAGAAAATGAAGTTAGCAAACTTAAAAATCAATTTTATTGATGTCCAAACCTTACTTTTGACTATTAAAACTGCCCAAATGACTGCCAACGTTTCTCAGTTAAACTTCCTGGGTTTTTGGAGTTAAATTAACTTAAAAAACCAATTTCTAATCAACTCAATGTTTGGTTCTATCAGTCAAAAGCAGCTATCACAGTTCGCAAGAAATAGTCTCAAACAATTAGTCTTAGCATTCAGCACTCATCTATTACATCGATCTTCATTTGCACATTAGCATTTCCTCCATATGACAACAAAAGGATCAATCACTGTACTTACTTGCCGACAAGGATTTTGCCAACACCATTCCCTGCAGCAATTTTGATGATTGTCTGCATTTTAAATCCAAACAACTCCAATAATGAGAGAAGGAATCACAGAATTAAACACGTAAAAGGTTGATTAAGGAACAGCAATCACCTGTGAAGCTTCTCGATTGAAGTAACGACCGTCCCCTCCCAAGACCAGCACTCCATTCTTGTAATCCTCTGGTGGCAATGAATTAAACAATGCCTACACATACAAAAAACTCAAGCTTTACCAAAAAAACCTTATCAAATGCCCCCTAAACCATAACATAACACAGAACTCAAGGCCACAAAACATGAAAAGGAAACAATCAAACCTGAATCCAATTTGCAAGGTAGTTTTCCTCAGTGAAAACCTTAACCTATAAGAACACAAATTTGAAACCAGAATAAATCACCTGTTCCCATCATTATCATAAAAAAAAAAAAAAAAATCAAACTATCAACTTCCACCAAATACTTGATTTTTATTCATCGAAACACATAAAACCAGAATTTTAATTCACTTTCCTAAACTTTCTCGGCATCCAAACATCCAAAAGAAGCAGAAAATTACCTTCTTTCGCAGACCACTTGTCCCTGTCTTCTGACCCTCAATTGGCTTTGTCGGCACTGAATTAATCTGCAAAAACACAAAAAATCAAATCCCCATTTGTTATTATTTCCATATAAAACATACATACTTGTCTCTGCAGAAATTACAGAAAAAAAAACGAAAAAAAAACCTTGATGCCTTCAGGTTCAGCAATGGCAGTAGAAGAGGAAGCTTTCACAGAAAGAGAAGAGCTAAGCGAATGTGAAGTTTTTAAGATTGGAGAAAATAAAGCAGAAGATGATGATAAAAGAGAGAAAGAAGAGATAGGAGAAGAGAGGAGGACACTGCCATTTGCACTAGTTTGCCCCAGTTTTCTAAAAGTTGATGAAAAGATCACATTTTCAAGCCTCAGACAACAACAAGAAGCCATTTTTATTGCTTCTGGAGGATTGATAATAAAAGAAAAGGGAAGTTTTTATTCCTTTCCCTCAATGTATTCTTCTCTTGTAAATGTTACTATGCAGTGATCACTGCAGGGAGAGATTTTGGGATGCGAGTCAAAAAGAAGAAGAAGAGTTGAAGAAATCCATGACTGCTGCCGTACTTTTAAAAGACTTATCTTTACTTCCTTCCTAGTCCTACCGCTACACAGTACACACACAGCATATCATGTGAACTTCCTTCTTTTTTTTCCCTCCCCTTGTTTTTATTTTCTCTTTTCCATCTTTCAAACAAATTATTTCTTCTCTTTTTTTTTCTTTTTTTTTTCTTGTCATTGTCATACCTCATTTATTTTGCCTATATTATGATTAAACAAGAGTTTTTGTTTTGTTGATTTATGGAAGAGTGAGGTCTCGTGTTAATCCAACTTGCACAAAGTGGGTCTAACCCTTGTTTAACATGATAATACTCTTTTAAACAATATCCTGCAGGTTTATAAAGAGAAAATATAATTATTCAAGTTTAATTTACTATCCGAGTTGTCTCCAATAATTTTTATGATATAGTATTTTTTCGAGAAAGAACATATAGAAAGAGTTAAGACAAAAGAAGCATGTTCTCTTATTTTTCTTATTTTATAAGAATAAAAATTCATTTTAGATTGTTATTTATTTGTTTTTGTCTACCCATTCAAATATATTTTCTGTGGGGTTTAGGTTGTTTTAATACCTTAATTTTTTTATACAAACTAAATATTTAAGGTATATTCTTTTGAATTCAATTTTTTTTTTCTTTGTTTCGGTAGAGTCCAAATCCCACTAGGCAAAAAGAAAACAAGGTTTTGTCCTTTCTATTTGCGGTCGCAATTTCCAAATAATGTATGATTGAATATATCAAAGATGTAACATGTAACCATCTAGGTGGTGGTTTAATGGTAAAAACTTGA
>Ga0307514_10004276_pt1 | contig 13193 bp, 14 predicted proteins | sample 16_EM_MG_FD_203088 | JGI IMG/M metagenome (GOLD analysis project Ga0307514, IMG submission 203088) | Populus trichocarpa ectomycorrhiza microbial communities from riparian zone in the Pacific Northwest, United States - 16_EM | ecosystem: Host-associated > Plants > Roots > Unclassified | place... | reverse complement strand
AAAAAGGACTGTAGGTACGAGCACCTTCGACCCGAAAAAATAACGGTTGAGTGGTTCAACGCTCGCATCCGGTCCGTGTTGATGGAAATCCGAATTCTAAATCTGGCCGGTTTCCGCCCCAAAGGTGCCATTGTGTATGTGTCACAACCCTTGTTCAATCACACCAGATCCTGACCTTGTACAAATAGGCACTGGATTTGTATCCTCTACTCTATTCTGCACCCCCTTCTGCCAAAGCTCGGGTCCATCGCCGTGCTCGACCTTGGGAACACACCTGAATCGGCGGAGGGAATCAGGATTCTGCGAGAATGGATCTGGCAGGCATGCGACAAGCTCTTGTTCAGCACTCCGCCCCCAAAGCTCGAGTACATCAAAACCTTTATCCCTGAGTTTATGCCAGTTTGTACGATGGCGTACGACTTTGACTTCGAGCAAGCGCAAAAATATGTCCCCAAAACACGGATGTGCAAATATGGGAAGTGGCCCACGTGCCTTACTCGGCCAGGGTTGCATATAACCAGTCAGTTTATTGTCAGGGATTTCGTCGAGTTTTTGCGGGGCGGCGAAAATTATTCGTTGATTCTTGGGGCATTGTATCTGGGGTACGTTCCACAGTTGCGCGGAGTTCAAAAGCACCCAGCTTATGGGCATTCAGGCGAGTTCTTGCTAATCGGATCCCTGTGGAGGTTGGCCCTTTTTGCGATGCAGTGGAGAGGCTATGCGGTTCGTTCATTGTCGCTCATCGGCTCGCCACAAGGCGTGGCCCCTTGCACAACGTCACTTTACCCCGTAGCTGGTTCATCAGCCTTTCTCGTTCCCTCCCAACTTTGGATAAGAAAACGAACTATCTGCCCCGTTTCGTGAATGATACAATCGACCTCCTCCGACGCCTCGATTACCAGCGAGAGCATTCCAAGTCTCAAATCTCTGACAGCCATCAGTTCAAACACAACGAGTCTAGTCTAGGTGCCCTGTATGCATCGATGTATATCGCTCGAATGTAAGCTCCTGTTCCTCATTAATCACTGCTGGAATTGACCCTTCTTGGTAGCTGTTTTTGCCTTTGTCTCTGTGAGTCGCTCGGCGCGGGTGTCGCACGCATTTTTCTAATACGTTCTCCAGTGGGGTACAATATCAATAGTCATCAGCTCCAAAAAAAGATTCTACAGGTGATTCGCGGGTTACGGAAGGCAGAACAACCAAATTGGATGTATAGACAGTATGTGACTTTTTACATCTTCTCGTCAAGAACTCATCAAACCTGGATGCACTCAGGTATGCAGAAGCATCCGATTGGCTAGGGTTGGTAAACGCCTTCACAAAGTCGTTGTCCGACTCCAAACTCGACGAAATGATCCTCCTGTTGCACTCCAAGGCCCCAAAATTCCAAGGATGGGTACCACGGTTCGTCCGGACCGTCAAGTACGAAAATATCGAAGAGATCCCAGATCGCCTCTTCGCGAAGACTACACTTCGCGCAGACACGCGTGCATCAGCCAACCCCCCTCCTAGTCTCCCAATCCCCGAGGAACACCCGATCGAACCCGAAGAAGAGATACTCAACTCGAACGATGGCGGGCCTCCCGTCGACAATGGCGGCCGGGAGGAGGTCCCCCCATCTCCCGAGGAAGCCCGGGCTGCCCGCAAGATCGAGGCTGTATACTATCGCTCCATGACGCGGAAGAAGGAGGCCATCGATCCCACAAGAACGCGCCTCTGGTCTCTTTTCCACGTTCGGGCATCATCCATGGAATGGCAAAGGGACAAAAAATACAAACTCCTGATGCTAGGCCCACTTGTGCACGTGCTCGTATGTTTAGATGGCGTCAAGATGTTCGCGGACCATATCAACAGGGATTCGAAGGAACAGCTAAAAGGAGACGATCACAGGAAACTGGAAGAACTGATTGACAGGTCCGATCGGTCAAGGTATAAACATGCCTCTATCTCAGCGAAACCCCATCTCACCAGCTTCACACCTAGTGAGCTCCGGAGACTTGCCACCGAGCTTCAAACGAGGTTGGGGCATTTGTCTCCACTTCACGAACGTCGCAACGTTCCGATCTTGAAAGCTGCGGTATTGGAGGTAGAGAGCCTTATTGACCGTCTCTCGGAATTCCCGGTACCCACGGCTGTAGTGACGAAGAAACGGATCGAGAAAGATTGGAAGCTGGGGTGGGACGGTATCATCAAGGAACCAGCCAAGGCTTGGAAGACGCGGAGGCCGAAGCTGATACTAGATCAAAGGTCTGTAGTCTAAGCCGATGGCCGAAGCCCGCCATCACCTGTACGGCGCCCCCGTCACAAACCCGATGCGGGTTACACCACAATCCAGATCCATTATCCCCGCCTCCTCGTAACTGTAATCAAAAGAGCCTCGAATTGTATTACCACGACAGAATTGACAGAAATTATGTTACAAACTGAAGCCGCCCATAACGAGCATATGCACACACCATCCTGCCACGAATTCATGGACAGCATTCCATTTCTGTTTTGCGAAGCAATTGTGCCTTTTCCACCAGTGACACGCCTCAAGTCAGCAAAGAACTAATGGTGGCCACTCTCGGTTCCGTACCAGCACTGCTACACAAGACCGCTGTTCGCCTCGTCACTCATCTGACGTGAACGCCCGCCTTGACGGAAGAACCGTTGCAGAGCCTACCAATGAATTCTCAGTAACGCGCCTCTGCACTTCAACGGCCTCCATTCGCGTCCCATTTCGCTGGTCTCTATTCAGACCTGTTGGACGACGTTCCGAAAACTCTTGCCACCGCATATACCACGGCTGCGCAGTGCGAGCCTTGCCTGGGTGGTTCAGACGAGACGAGGTGTGCGCGGACGCGCGGTAGCGACTTGTACGGGCGCCGCCCATCTAACACGCGCATCTCCCCGACAATCGGGAGGGGACCGACTTTGAGAGTGGATGGGGTAGCAACTGCTAAAAATACGTCAGGTCCATTGTGTTTCGTCCTTGCGAAGCTAACCCACCAACTTGATCCTATTGTATAAACCGATTTATGCAGGTGTATGAGGGGGAGTCCACGAGGCACCCCTTTCTGCCGGTGCGCGGCGTGCGCTTGACCCTGAACATATGGGTGTAGCGAAAGGGTTCAGCCGTAGAGGAGGGGGGACGCACTCTATCTAACATGGGCCCTTGTGGGTACAGCTGATAGTGACGGTAGACCTCACAAAGCAGACCGACGGCCTATCGAAGATACAGGACTCCATGGGGAAGACTTTGTGCGTATCAGTTGCCATATGCCCGGTCAGTCGGGCTTCTCTGAAGTCACAAAAGTCAAGAGCATAGTCTGCTGGGAATCGGACCTGCGGAAAACGAAACGCGAATTCTCATTGCTGTTTCTCAGTGTCTATGGCAATAGACATCCTACCTTTATAACCGGATCCCGGAAAAAGAAAGAGCAGTACGAAATGAGCCCGAAGCCACCGCGTATGGCTGGAGATGTAGTAACTCTGAGGACATGGAAGGTTACCTTACGGAGGCCCGATCACCTTGTCTGGATCTACTAGTCGGCATGGCACTGGCAGAAGGAAACGACAATGGCACTGACTTTCATTTTCCAAGGCGACATCACAGAATCGACAGGCTCATAGATGAGCGCCATTCTCAAGCACGTTGGGAACTTTTTCGCGTGCCCAATCCCCGGTCTGCAGGGTCACCAACAGCCGGATGATGATGCATGCGCATGATCAATTGATCCACGCGCTGACAGCTCAGACCCACACTGATGTGGTGTCCATTCAACTGGGGTTTTTAGACTGTCTATCGCTGCTTCGCACTGGGTCCGATGAATTGGGCTGTGTTGTATGTCTTTGATGGTGATACGCACGAATGTAGAAGCCAGCGTCTCCCTCGGGTTGGAAGCCCCGGCGTGACGCTTGCAGTTTTTCGTTCAGGCAGAACAGCTACTCTATTGATGGCCATCCACACCTCCTTTTTCTATTATATATAACCAGGGTACTGGTTGCGCACTCTGGTTCTCTCCGTTCCCTGGCTGGTTCCCCTCCGTCTACTCCATCGGTCATGTCAACCCCCATCGACCAATTAATCCAAGTCGGTTTCGACATGTAAGTATGCGCTTTCGACGTTCATCCATCCCTGTCGCCGGCGTTTTCTGCCGTCGCCTGACGTTTAACGTGACTATTTTGTGCCCCTCGCAGCATCGGAACGAAGGTACCCGCCGTTTCACAGATCTGAGCGATTCCCCGGACCATACTGACCCCTCTTAGTACTATGTAGTTGCTGTTGAGGCGTTGTACTTCTACGATTACTTCATAACATTAGCGGACGAGGTGAGATCCAATTCCTATGACCAGATACCACATTCTCGCTCACACTGCGCCGGGGTAGGTCGAATACGCTTGGCGAGGCAAGAAGACATGGCGTGAGCATTCATGTTTGTTCGTCAGTCCGATGGATATCACTAATGGGACAACAGTGTTCTATTTATTCATTCTAGTGAGCGCAATTCCGCGTACGGTGCGAAATGATTACTCACCTATCCTCACAGAACAGATACATCCCAATGGTTTACGCCGGATGGACGAGCTCTCGTTCGTTACAAACTCGTCGAACTCTGGTCCGAGTGACTGACTGACTTCCGATAACTCTAGTCATCAGCCTGATATATCCCAAATCGGTATGACCCTATGAGACCCCTTGACCGCAGAATCTCCACTTATCTATACTCATTACAGGTGTAAGCATATCAGAGCCTTGGTGTTTCGGAATACCGATATTACTCTTCAGATGCGACAAAACGGCGGTCCTTGAGTTCGCCTTCTTCTTTTGGGCGACGTTCATTGCACAGATAATCTTGATTGTTCGGTAAGCCTTGCTCGCTTAATACAGGAAGGTCTAGTCCTGAAGGAGCGGGTCTTCCATAGTATTTATGCGTTGACGTGGCGGAACCGCATCGTTGCCGGATTCTTCGTCACGCTCGCGACGGCGCAAATCATCCTCGGCGCGATTTTTTTGGCGTCACCCGAGCGTGCATGTAAGGCCCCATTTGATGCGCATTGAGGGTGTGAATGACCTCCTCCGTCCCTTCCTCCGATAGCATTAGGGCTCCCGGAAATCAAACTCGAGGCATTCTACATCTGCCTCTTCAATCCAAACTTCAAGCTTGAATCGACTTGCATGTTGTTATCGCTGATTTTCGATTCGTGCGCTTTCATCGCCATCGTGGTTTCAGCTTACAAGTCTCTGCCGCCTTCTTCGGCGAAGAATCTCATTTTCACCGGAGTCGTCGGAACAGTCGTGCAGGACGCCACGATCTACTTTGGGCTGATCTTCACCTCGCAATTTACTGTGACGATGTTCTCCTTCTTCATAAGGGTATGTGGGGTTATGGTCTCGTTTAGGGTGAGTGACAATCTCTTACGATCTTCTGTTTTTGTTATGACAGGACAGCTTGAAGTTATCGGCTGGAGCGTGAGTCCATTTCGCCGTGAGTGATTCAATGAGAGGCTGACTAACCCACTTAGGGGAGCTAACTTGTACGTGCCGCCCAACATACATGGACAACGAGATCCAAGGAGTATGTGTCCTGAATTCGCCTAACTCAACCTTCCCCTACAGGTTCTGTCCAATGATGATCTCTCGACTGTGCCTATCACTGAAAAAGTCAGCCGATCCACGATCTGCGGCCGAATGGCGCGTGGACCACTTCAGTCGCGTCGAAGCTGCGGATGGCGGCGGGATGCGATTTGCCATGCGGCCTATGGGAAAGGCTACGGTTGGAACCTCTGAGACTCAGTGTTAGCTTGGATGTGTGTAAATGACCTGAAGAGATCCCTTTTGGCGGGGTCGTTCTTTCTTGTGTATATGCTCTCCGCCATCAACCAGGCGAGAGGTGTTTCGCGATTAATGCTCGTGTTATCATGATATTACGTTCATATATTCTTTATTATTACCACCGCGTGAGGCTCGCCACGACAGTGGTTCCACTATTTACCGAGACTGCCACAGAGGGATATTGTACCTTGTCTCACCAAAGAATTGACATGTCGTCCCCTTTCCGGCGGGGGTGATCAGAACGAGACCAACATTACCATCTTATGTACGTTAGGTTGATCAGAGACATTGATGACCCCCTCTCGGGCTGATTCAAATTAAACAGATGCCCGAACGATTCGGCGATTCCGAGGTGAAACTCCGTGTCGTCCATGTGAAGGTGTAGACATCTTGCCGGACCTTGAGGACAATGCATGGGTCCGCGACGTTAGTCTCCCGTTGGGTGGGATGAAGGGTAAGGAATGATGCGGTTGCGCTCGTGTGTGTGGGGAAGAGCGCGTGAAAATGGGCCTTGTAGCTCAGAAATTGCCGCTGGCGCACATCGTCGCGTGTTTCCCCGGAACGCAGGTACCAACCCAAAGGGACTATATACCATAACTGACTCGTGAAATGCATATTAGTGAATTTTGAGTCATCGGTAAGATTGAACAGGACAAACCTACTCCAAATATCCAAATCAAGGGCAGTTAGCTTGCCATGGTGGTGGTCTGGACAGCGAAGGGATGACCGGACGAACACAGACCAATGTCCTGGGCGACGAAATGATGAGTGGCCCGGGATCGCCATGGGCGTTGGGCCACCCCGACACTCAGCCGCCCGCGGTGCATGACCGCGTCTACTTTACATGTCATCACCGTGGCCAAGATGCCTGTGGACGTAAGGCCGTCTGATAATGGAGTTGCGCGTGGGCAGGTATACGGATCGCGGCTACGCGCGTTGCCGTCCCACATTGTTTTTTTATTCCCGCTCAGTGGGCGACCCAGAAGAGCCAATAATACCACGCTTGCTGTGCTATCGCCGTCCTTCTCCGTTGGTGAACGTAATCCAGATGGGTATAGGCTGGGTTCCTCGAGTTCAGAGCGGAGGGGGGAGGTGATGGATGATCGCGATCATTATATACCACATGATGCACCAAAGATGGTACATACTGTAAATCCTCGGGACAATGATCCCCAAAGGTACAAACATGCAAAGGATTCTCGTGTCATGCGGACGCAGGGGGAAAGGGAGCGGGGTTAGCATTCACCTCGATGGAAATCGTCACTGGTGGCGTATTATCGCGCACTGCTGGCGAACCCGTAAACGGCGTTTGGGGCACTAGAGTGAATCAACGGTAGGTGAGTTGGATCTTCCATGCATGCTCGTCCCAAGATGACCCACTCGACAGTTAGCCGCTACCGGGATGACCCACTCAGTTAGCGACGCGTCCCTGCATTCCCATCGTTCCCACTTACTTATGTCACATCCTGCCGGTCTCCATTCAGACCCATTGGACGGCGTCTTGAGGTTGTTCACCGCCACATGTGCCCACCCAGTTCCTCCCACGGCAGCGTGAACATACGTAAACCCCGGCGAGAGGATCCGGTGGGTCCAGCCTGTCACCCCGCAACATCGGATCTGACTGCCCTGGTTGTCAGGTTCCGTGCAAGCGGGCGCCCAGTAGCGAATTTTCATAATTCACAATCCGCACATGTTCCCGATAGCCCTGCCGGTCGAGGAAACGACTCCGAGCCGGGGACGGGGTGCGACGACGAAACACGACTTCAGGTGAATTCCCCTGTGGTCTCTTCCTGAAGTGACAGATGATCTGTCTTCACAGCTCGGTTACGGAAAGAGGACAAATGGTAGCTGCTGACATTGAACGCAGAACGAAAACTCACAAGGATCGCAAAGGCATTCCAGTCGCTTTGAAGGCGACAAGGTACTAACAGCTGGATTTACCATGAGAGCATCTCGTCGTCATCAGGTTCGTTCGTCTCAAAACTTCCATAAAAAAATCAACGCTTAAATAAAGACCAATCGGATGAAGCTGAAGGAGATCCTGGTATGATGCCCACTCAACTGTGATCTCATACCTCGATGTGGAGTCGAGCTTTGCACAGACCGTCAGCGGTATCGTGTGGTCTGCTTGAGGAGACTAGGGTCCCGCGGATAGTGAACGTCGAACTCTCAATGGGTCTCCGAGTCCCTCGACCAGGAGGTGTCTGCATGAGTCTTGAAACCCTTCATCCCGGGCGACTATGGGGAACCTGTGCGACAGCGGGCATCTGCATCTCCTTTTCCTTCCATAATACTGACCAGGCGACATCCTGGTTGTGCACTCTCACCCCCCGTTCTCTGGCTGTTTACTCTCCCGGATCCGTTCCACCACTCAAGTCAGCCTCCCTCGAACAATTAATTCAAGTCAGTTTTGACCCGTAAGCGTAAAGACTCCGACGTTCATGTACCCCCGTCGCCGGCGTTTGCTGTCACCACCTCACGGTTAACGTGGTTCATCCTGCGCCCCTGGCGCATCGGAACGAAGATACCCACTATTCATAGATCTAATCGATGCCCTCGACCATATTGACCCCTCTTAGTACTATATCGTTGGCGTCGAGGTATTGTACTTCTACGATTACTTCTTGCATTAGCGGACGAGGTGAGACCCTGTTATTATGATCAGATATCACATTCTAAACCCTGTACGGGTAGGTCGTATACATCTGGTGAGTGCCGTTCTGCGTACAGTGTTAAAGGTTGCTCACCCATGCTAGTAGAACAGGTACATCCCAATGGTTTACGACCAACGCTCGTTCGTTGCAAACTCGTCCCGCTTCAGCTTACTTTTGATTACTCCAGTCCCCAGCCTGATATACCCCAGTTCAGCATGAACATGGTGTGAGTGCGATAGGGCCTTAGCGTTACAAAGCGCCGATATTGCCCTTCAGATACGACAAAACGGCGACCCTTGGGTTCGTCTATTTCGTTTGGGCGACGTTTGTCGTGCAGGTATTCGTAGTTTTTAGGTAGGTACACCCTCGATTCAAGGAGGTCTAGCCCCGAGAGACCGGGTTTCCGACAGAATTTTCTTCCCAATGTCCCTTCCAACGATTGTCTCTTGTCTATCGCTGAAAAAGTCGGCCGACCCACGATTTGTGGGTGAACGGAGCGTGAACCACTTCAGTCTCGTAGAAGTTAAAGATGTCAGCGGTATTCACTTTCGATGCGGCCTGTTGGGGATCTGCGGTTGGAACAGAGTGTTCTGAGGTTCCTTGTTACATGTAGGCTGAACGTATTAGGTATATGATCATGACTGAGTACTGGGCCCTTGGGACTGCGGAAACGTCCGTCTGGGCGAGGCCGCGAGGGGTACCCGGTACCTTGTTATTTATACTCGTGATGTTATTTATAGGTTATGTAAGTATCTATGTAAGGTATTTATATTAGGCTCGACCGGTCTCGATTTGACGAAAAAACCAGAATCTCCCTCTTTTCCCCACACCGGAAGAATGGGTGACTAGTGGGTGACTGTCCCCGGGTCTGCACAGTGGTGTAGACGAGTCTAGATGAATATCAATTGCCCTTTAAGGGAGCTATCAGGACCCCGACCTCTCTGTCGGGTCGCAGACACCGCGAGGGACAGTCACCCATCGAATATCGCCTTGGGGACCTGTTTGGAAAGATGCCTTGAATGTTTCTCCAACCCGGATTGTTCGTGATTCTTACACAAACAGAGACTTTGAGACGCGAAAACCGACGGAATTGGTCGAATCTGATTGAGCCCTACCTTGGTACTGAGCAACTTTCTAAACTTCAAATATCTTTTCCGAGAAGGGGGACCGCCGGGTGCCCTGACCACAAGTTGTAGGTTCAAAACGATCGGCAACTCACGATGGCTAGACTCACCGTCCTCTTGAATACAAGATGAATTGCGTGCCTTCAGGGGTAAGTCTTGCCCGGGTGCGTACCCCAGTTAGACCTTTTAAACAAGGTCCGGACTATATATATATTCTACAAACTGTGCCCGTAACTATACAATTGGAAAATATGGTCATGAGTAAAGAGGGTGACATGGGATGGGAGGGGAGAGATCGAGACGGTCGCGGCGGTGAGGTCTACATCCGATCAACCAAACCTGAAATCCCCCTGATGTAGCATATCTCGGAGTCCGAGAACCAGCACCTTCGCAGTCGACTCCAGTCGCTCCTCCCTCGTCCTATTCTCCTCCAGTATCGTCCTCTTCCCAGTACGGGTGGTCAGAACGAGGCCAACTTTACGGATGGAGAAACTGACGCTGAGAGAGGAGTATGGAACTGGTGCGGGACGCGAAGTCACCGTTTCACGCTGGGTTCCCACTTGATCAGAGACACTGATTACCCCCTCCTTGACGCCATAGTGACGTATTAAATCCTCCAGCCTGCTCTTGGGCTGATTGAAGTCAAACAAGTCCCTGAACGATTCGGTGTTCTCGAGATGGAACTCCGTGTCGTCCATGTAGACGTCCTGTCTGACCTTGAGCGCAATGAACAGGTCCAGGACTTTTGTCTCTCGTTGGATGTGCTGTAGAGTAAGTGGAGATGCGGTCGGCTCGTGTGTATTGGGAAGGGCGTGGGGAAAGGGGTCGGAGGAGTAGGGTCGCCTGATCATGGAGCTGTACGCAGGCAGATACGTGGACCGCAGCATATGCATGGAGACTAACTTCTGCTCAGTTTCGATGCATGCGGCAAAGCGAAGGGCTACTTACCAACATAGAATACTCTGTTCACGAGCCGCAGGGAAGTGCTGAGATAGTACAGCGTCATGCGCTGACGTTCGACCTTTCCTTTGTCCACATCGGATGTCTGCGGGAATAAGAAGTGGACTATCTGCAACAAGATGTTTGGAGGTAGGGTGTCGAGTGTAGGCGGCGGTCTGCGGTACACCACGAACGGTGGCGGTTGGAGGTGCTCATAGCTGTAGGGAGGTGGAACGCCGCGCATTGGTTGCGATTTTTCGTCGATGATGATCATAGCTAGAGATATTTATAAGAGGGGGAAGATCTTGAGCTGCGGAACGGAACGGTCACTAAGGAGGGAGAGGTGGATACGCGGGGATTATATAACGAGGATGACGGGCCGGGGTGACCGAGGTCCCGTGATTGTTCTTGGGCAGGTCGGACCCCGGGACGCTCCCTCCACGAGCCAGAGCGACCGTGTTCGATAATCTGCTTTGCAAAGCCGGATCCTAGTAGACGTACAACTCATCACATGCCCTCATCCAAGAGGCAGAAAGCAGGGGCAAGGGGCCCACAGCCCAGTGAGTAGACGTGGCCGCGCGCCAGGTCGTCACTGACAAAGCCGTTTCGTCGTCGCCCTCTTGTCATCAGTGCGCTCCCGCACAACCAGGTCTTCCAAAGCTCGGGTGGGTCCCGCCATATATGCACTTTTGTCACCTGATTCGCTCATCCCCCAGCCACTACAGCTCCTTTCCGACCCTACCGAGAATACACAACAGCTCACTCAGCAGCTCCGAGCCCTCGGATTATATGCTGCCGATACATTGGGGGACGGCAATTGTCTGTTCCGGGCCCTCTCTGACCAATTATATGGCACCCCTTCATATCACCTCAGATTAAGACAAGAGATTTGTGATTGGATCGCTGCCCACAAGTCACGCTACGAGCCCTTCGTTGAGGATGAACGTGGTGTTGATGTCCATTTGCAATGCATGCGACAGCAGGGTTCGACCACGTTTTCTCCCTCTACACCTGGTTCAACTCACATTTCGTTCCAGGAACTTACGGAGGACATCTAGAGCTTTCTGCCTTTGCTCATTATTCACGGCGCGATGTGAAAGTTATACAACCCGGCTTAGTCTACGTGATCGAGTGGTTCGCTGGATGGGATCCCTCGGAGATCGCAGCCACTCCCGTCCCCTCCTTCGAAGAACCCCCTTCCTCCGTCGACGGTAGAGAGAAACGCCGGATGAAACGGGAAAAAGTCCGCGCAGATCAGGAAAAGATCGAACATCATCACATGGATACGCCCTTACCCCAGCGGCCGATCTACGTCGCGTGAGTGCATTCTCGCTGATCCATTCTTCGATCCGAGCATTGAATGTTGAGTACAACCTAAACTCCTAGATACCATGACTGGGAACACTTCTCGTCAGTCCGCAACCTCAAAGGCCCTCACACCGGGGTCCCCAACGTGACCGAGCGTTCGGGTGATTCCGGACCGCCCTCACCTGTCCCCCAGAAAGGCAAGCAAAGGCCCGCCTCCAAACAACCCTCAAGGGTCACCACCCCTACCAAACGCAAGGAGCGCAAACCCGTACCGAAGCCAGTCAAGAGTTCTACCACCACGCCACCTCCCCCTCCGCCCGCCCCAACCGATATTCCTCTCCCTCCCTCCCGCTCACCTTCTCCAGCCGGTCTGTCAGAGCCTCCGTCATCATCCCTCACTACGCCACCACCGTATCCTATGATGCCAAGCATCAGCTCACTCCTTGAACCTCGACCGTATAGGTCGCCAAAGCGCACGTTTGATGAGTCTTCAGCGTCTTCCCATTCAGAAACTTCAGAGACGGCATCCAAGAGGGCACGTAGTCTAAATCCGTCTCCCTCGCGCTTATCGCAGGACATCGCACCTCCCGGAGCGCAGGAGCCGGAAGAGGACAGTGACATCGATGTCGACGTCAGCATGGTCGAACCAGACGCTGATACACCTGGACTTTCCCCTTCGGGATTCTCCTCTGATTCTTCACTATCCCCTTTGTCTTCGCCCTCGCCGAGCCCTCCACCTCCGGAGAAGCCACTTACGCGAAGACAACGAAAGGCGCTCGGGTTGACTAAGCCACGAGCACACGTCGTTAAGGGGAAGGGCGTGAGCGCTGGGAAAATCGTGATCCCCGGTGGCAAGTTCAAAGGTAAGAAAGGTGGGCAGAAGGGGATCAAGGAAGAGCCGGACGATGACCCCGACGCGGAATGGACGAAGAACGGCACCGGGAGGGTCGATGTTAGAGGATTTAGGGAACTGAAGATCTGAGAATCGCCTGGTTGGAATCTTCCTTGCCCTCTCTCTCTTGGCCTCCGCAGCCAGTCTCTTGGAGCTCGGGGAACGACATGACAATCACGACCTTCAGATGATGACAAATTCGTTTGCTCGCCCTGCTCTCTCAACTTTGTGCATGCTGTCGAAAACAAATTCAACATCAAGCCCCAATCCCAATCAACGATTTATAATTCGTAATTGTCACGCACATCCCATTGCCCTTCGTCAATCCACGTAATCAATCAGCAGTACGACTCAGCAGCAGCATCTTCCTTCCTCCGCCCTTTTCACGCATCCTGTTCATACCCCCCCTCCGCCGGCTTCACCCGATCCCAATCCAGGTAAACACGAACCAGCAGCAT
>Ga0307514_10004275_pt1 | contig 13193 bp, 8 predicted proteins | sample 16_EM_MG_FD_203088 | JGI IMG/M metagenome (GOLD analysis project Ga0307514, IMG submission 203088) | Populus trichocarpa ectomycorrhiza microbial communities from riparian zone in the Pacific Northwest, United States - 16_EM | ecosystem: Host-associated > Plants > Roots > Unclassified | place... | reverse complement strand
CGTTGGCAGAGTAACAGTTGGTCGCTGATTAAATCTCTGAAGCAATGCCGAATAGCCATATTATGGTGAGGCCATTAGTAGCGAAGAGCTATTAATATTAAATTGCGATAAAGCATTATGAAGATCAAACACAGTTAAATTGCACTTGTGCAGAATTACGTGTCAATTGATAATGTCCCAACTACTGAACAAAACGAGTAGCGAGACATCCAAGTTGAAGTTCTGATCTGATACGTCATTTGACTTAATTTAATATAATGAATGGCCTGATATTAATCAGGAGCGTAATGCTTCAAAACCACATTTATATTAACACGATAACCTAAGGGAAGGGTGGCAGTCAATTACGGGGCGCATTCAATAGAATGTAAGACGCAACAATAACACTGCAATTAAGCGATAAGCGGAATCATAGCATGGAAGTCTGAGCGATAAGAATACTGTCCCTCGAACATGACTATAAAAGAGATCACGATTGTGCAGGCAATTGAGAAGAAGAAGCTCTAGCAGCGAACAGTCAGAAACCTACCAGCGAAAGAAGACCTTTATTTATTATTGAGTTTTTATGATACCTATTATTATTATAAAATTTATTAGCTTTTAGTAGCAGCAGCCCCGCACCTTTGATAAGTATTCCTTACGAATGACTATAACCTTCGAAAACGACAACGACATTATCGTATACGCACTCGAAAAGATTGTATCCTACGCCAGAGAATTACAGTACTTCTTCGTATGAAATTGTGTCTGTTGGATAGCCTCAGTTATTGGATTGGACGAACAGTTACGAAAATATATCGATAACCTAGCAGAAATGCAACCAGCGATTGTTAGAGAAATATCTACGACCCCGAGAGATATTGCTAGAAACCTCAGCATTGAACCTGCTACGAAGTTACCAAAGGTATCTGTGAATAGTTACGTTAAGGACCCTTTAAGAAGGACTAGGAAAGGGCGGGTTAATCCTTTACCGCAGTCAAAAAAGCAACTTAAAAAGGCTTGGCAAGCAGAGGCCAGACGCAATGAATTATAGGAATAGGATCTACGGCTGTACTAGTACCTGTACTTGGTACCTAAGTATCCCCGTGACAGGTCTATTAGTGAGGAGGCTCGGCAGAATGGGCCACACCAAGTCTTGGGAAGCCCATGAGTGTGATCAGCAATTGTGAAAAAATGAAAGCGAAGACATTTGGTTGAGTGAAAGACTTCCAAAAGAGGGCAATGCAAGAATGATCAAGCTGTTGGCCATGGGACTCGGTTTAGCAAAGATAAATCAAGAAAGTACTTATTTCAAGAAATTTTAAAAATCCTGAAACTGACCTTCATATAGCAGCAAGTACTAACAGTATTGATTACACTGATACAGGGTTGTTGAAAGGAGTTCATTGACTGTCGACAAGCAACTGTCCTGCTAGCTGAACCACTGATTCTGGATGTGCACACACAGTGAATTTCGACAGAGGTGATGTGTGAGTGAGTATACTGATTACAACAATTCAGTCTGCAGTAGCTCAAGAATCCAAAATACAGTGATTCTGGGCCACTCTTTACAATACATGCGGAATGAACTCTCGTCAAGTAGGTTATGAAAGTTGTAATGCCATTCAGATAACTGACACTGTGGATGTCAAAAAGGCATGAAGTTACTGTGCATTAAGTTATTACTGTCTTTAATAACATGTTTGATTATATGTATGGCAGTATGCAAGCTTGCAAAGAGAAGGAGGCTCAATGGAATGATGCCGTATACTTCACATTGCAGTTTGTGCGATACTATCTGTCTAAATATTATGCTGACGTTACTTCAACAATGGGTTGGCTTCTGATTTCGGCAAACATCATTGATCTTTTCAGTCAGTTGCGATTGTTCAAGAAGTGGGATAAGGGAATGTTTATTGATTATGAAGCCGAGGCTTCTTATACTACTCAATTTCAACAGTCACTTTTGAATAATGTAGGTGATGCATAATGTGCCAAACATAGACATTTGCCTGGGAGTAGACATGAATGAGTACCGATCAATGACCTCCTTCTTTCTGCAACACCTTCTGGATCCAGTCAATCTTCTTTTGATGCATACAGTTTGTCCAGTAATTCTGAGGAATACTTAATGTCTCAACATCTGACTGAAACAACACCCTGACGAACCGATAGCGTAGCACACTGATTGAACACCACAAGACTCAATTTGAATTCACTGCGCGAATTACCAAATGGCTGATGGCAAGATAATTCAAATTTCAATGAGTACAACTCTGACCTCATGGATACTGTTAGCATAAGTCCCAACCCGCCAGAACAGTCCAGGACAGATTAGGAATGGAGTCTGAACTGGTTCAATGGATTTTACCAGATCAAATACCAGGACCTTTGCAATTGGGTCGGGTTTACCACTAAATATCTGCCATTTCAACAATATAATAACAGTTCCAATTAAGTATCTCAATTCTGATCTTCTTGCGGCATGATGATGCTATATAATTAGATTGTAAAGCATTATGAGGACATTCACCACCCCATATCAGATTTGGGACCCAATCAATATTCATTGAGTAGCGTTCAACAACTAGCGAATGTCGCATTAATTTTGGCATTCTTCAACAGCAACTAAACAAATATTGCTCTTATAGCAAATGGGAAACCGAGATATAAAAGCGCTTGTAAATCTGCCTCTAGAACATATATAGGATGATGCAATACAATTAGAACTTAAAGACAGAACTGGAGTTGAAGTTGTATGAACTGTACACTGGAAACGCAGTCCGTTCTAGCCTTGTTTGAAACCTCCGGATTTATGTCCTGGCCTGGGTACAATATCTATCTAGATAACCATCTGGTCCCTTGGCTTTGCGCAACATGGACCGCGAATGCATGTTCGGTTTTCACCTGGGCTGCTACCAGGTAACCTCGATTTTTTGCAATTACGACCCATATAGATTAGTGGTACATTTTCTATACTGCAAATCTCTAACTGGTGGTGTCAACAAGAGGAAACACACTAAACCTATGCAGATACATCTACTGTGGCACACCGTATTTTGTATATCACATCACGTGGTGTGGGAGTGAATTCAGGTTTTTCCTCTTGGTGAGAGCATAATGGCTGAAGGCAGCCGAAAACCACAGGCAAGACGGTTTGGGATATAGTCTGAGAAAGGCAGTTTGACTGAGCATACAATGTGACACTGGCTGGAGATGACAAAGCATTGGATTAGATGAAAACAGAAAATGACCTGGAAACGAAGACAACCCAGGAGGAAAGTTAATTACACAGAACAGCCAAGGTCTATGACGTTTTGAAGAAGTAGGAGGGATGCCAAAACATACATGCTATACAGAGCGACTCTTACACTCAAAACAAGCAGATGACAGCTGTAGAACACATTTCAGATTCTAAAGAGATTGTCCAAAGCATCCTGCCCAAACTTGCAACATGATGGTACGGCTGCATATAAAGTGTCAGAGAGATCACCTTCGCCACCAGCTGTGACTGCAAATGACTTTCCCAGAGAACTAACTGAAGTACAAATTGGCCAAAAAATATTAAGAATTGACAGTCATCCAGGCGACATTCGCGAGGATAGTGCACCCAAAACCATTTGAGACCTCAAATATTGACTTCAACGTAATGGGGACTTGGAGAAGGCAAATGTGAGCGAATATTACGGGGAGGGAGAAAATGAATGAGATATTGACCCGGATAATTGCATCAAGGATCTGGAAAGCCCTGTGCAGTGGGACGTACATGCCGCACCAAATGTTTGTGGATTGATTTGGCCTAAATGGAGGTCAGAGATAATACCTTCAAAGGGGTCAATGACAGTCAATGGAATGGAAATGAGAAGGAAGAAAGAAATCAAGATAAAGTCTGACCAAATATGGCAATATAATATCACCAGATTCATTCTATAGCTTGGCCAAAAATTTCAGTTTGATACACATTATGCCACCATAGTTAGCTTTTGCATGTGAATATTTGTTGATCAACAGAAGCGTCAAATATGAAATAAATCATATAGCGATATATCTTAGTTTTCTTCCAATGTGAAGGACCAGTGCAAGAATATATCAGGGCTTCGCATTACCAAAAGGCCAAGTCTCAATTAGTCAGAAATCGAACCAATAACTTCAAAAAACAATGCATACAATTATCAATGGCTGCAGCTTTTTAATATAGAATGGATTTAAGTGAGCATCAATGAAGACTGAACAATTTTTGGTCTTGTACATAATGTAATTGAAAACTGATTTGGTTATTGTTACGCATTATGAATCTAATGGCAGCCTTTATACATAAAAGTAATAGTACCTCAGTCACAGCCTGATTCTGAACCTAAGTGTCAAGGGAGTGTCAACGATTGCTGGTATTATATCATGGGTAAGCTATGTGGCGATTGATTGCGGACATCCAGGAACAAGGTAATGGCTGCCATTATGTGCAGAAACAAAAGGGACAAGCTCCCTGCCCCATCCTCAAAATGCGAGTCAATGGAGTGTCAATAATGTTTGGTCTTCCTTCTTGGGTAATCTAAGTGTTGCGTTGTGGCAATAATGCATAAATGAAGTAATACCGGCCATCTCAGCCAATTCATTGCGTGACAACCAGACCACCCCATCATGAAAATGAACCTCAATGCAGCATCAACAATTTGTGGTCTTGCAAATTGCATAATTGAAGCATTGCATGGATACTGGAGCTCATAACAGAACTATTTGCTGCCCTAATATACAAAAATTCAAAATGTGGAAGAATAATCTTGGATTCCAATATAATTGATATCGCAAACAGCAAAACATGCAAGAAGAGATTACTGCATGTTGAATGAGTGATTTTGACAAGGTACTATTAAGAAACAGCAAAAACAAAACCATTATAAGAACCACCAGATGGACCCACTGATAACCTGTCCAATTAAGACTGATAGGGCGTATTCCATCAAACCATGCCCGAATTGACAATTCAGGTATATTTACAACCCAGACTGCTAATTTTGAAGTAGATTGCTTTTGACCAGTACCCAAACCTGAAGGGACAGTCTGTAACCAGTGCCAACACTACTCAGAAATCTGCAATCTTTTACCTTTATCGTATAGGGACTATCACTCCCAGCTGGCCATACAATCCCTTCGTATCTAGGTTTTCTGCGCTGCTGGCCGATATATCAATCTTGTCACCTAGCCAGGTAGCAACAAATGTTATCTGCTCTGACCCCTTGATGGCGGAGATGGTGATCTGACAACTGCCAACATCCAGATCCCTGTTACATTTTCTAGGGCAAGTGTCCCATGGGCAGCACTATAATACCTGTTCCAAATTGGACATTGGTAAAACTATTGACACCTGAATAATAATGCCAAGGAGCTTTGAAAGGGCCCGATGCTGCGACTGTCATCAAACAGAGTTGTTGCCCTCTGCCGTGATCATTATCTCGCTGGCATAATTCTACCGTATGTTCAGCTCTTTGCAACGTTCTCCATTTAGTATGTATATTGCAGATGCTCCTATCGATGAGCATGGGATCCTTCTGCCCAGGTTACTTTCTGGAAATGGCTGGTAAAGCCCTGGTAAAGTATATGTCATTGTATCCAACATCATCTTTAAGGCTGGAGAATCCAGCAATGTGAGCGATCCTGATACTCTTTGGTGCAGTGTGCGTCTTCTCAGCATCTAGTTTGTCTGAGGTAACTGAGACCATCTTGGCTTTTGGCAGTATTTGAAAAGTTAATCCATTGGTTTGTGTCTCCCATTGGGCTTTGATTGGATAACTGAGTGGCCTGCTTTTGAGCAGATCATCAGTTCCAGTGTTCATAGGCACCAATGTCTTGCACACTACCTTCAGAGACATTATAGCCTGTTGACAGATACAGTTGATGGAGTAGGCTCTGGCTGGATGCCTGCCAAATGCCACTGCTTGTCTGATTGTTCCTATGTCATGGTTACTAGCACTAGTACAAACCTCTGGGGCTTTATCCTCCATATGTGCTTGCTAAGTATCACCCATAGTCACATTGTCAAGCCTTTTGCTTCTCTTCTCCATCAAGGCATATCTTGTTGGCATGTGCAAAACTGCTGACCTTCTTTCACTCTGTCCTGTCTAAGAAAGTCTCTCTAGTTCTCAGTTTCACATTCCTCCTTTTCTTCAACAGAGATATTGACTTACCCCTCACCACCTGCACTGCCGTTTTGTCTGAAATGCTGTATATGGTCTCCGCTACCATCTGTGCTCCATTACTGACCGTCGGAGAGATCAGACAGATACCTCTTGATTTCACATCACTGTCAAGTGATTTCGGCCCCAAACGCAGTCACCTGATCGCTGGCTCTCTCAAACAGCTGAGGTTATTCACAGTGCTGAAGCTGGGATGTCAATGGTCCAGTTGAGGTGACAATATCCCCTCCCTGTTACTCATGCGAAACTACTTCCTAGGGGTCCTCTTGGAGTGACAAATACCTTCCATCCACTCAATATCCAAATACCTCCCCTCCATTTTTTCATTGTGCACCTTTCTCATAGTCTTTCACCTTCATCAAGATGTACACCACATTTTTTCTGGTTACTCTGCTTATCATGATAGAACCAGCTGTCGTGTGGTAGGTCAGCAAAATTCATTTGTTGTCAAAATGTTTGGAGTGAATTCACTAGGTATTAGGGTCCAGATGAGAGGAAAGTGGGTTCCATGGGTCTATTTGGCGTTGGGAAATTCAATCGCAACTGCAGATACAATACTGTATATAGAGAAATTTGGCTATTGGTGTGGTGGACAGTATCTTGAACTTCCTCTTTTAACACCTCCTTATCTTGTATATAATATTCATTCATCCAAATTACCATCACTGGGATTATTGCTGATTTGAAGTCGAGGGAAGTTGTGCAGACTATTATACCTTGTAGGTATGTCCTGTTAGGGGTTCTCCTCTAACAGTGATAAAGATACATGACAGATCGAAGAAGGTACATGTCTTAGGGTAACCTAAGGGATGCAAAACACCCACCTTCAAATACGATGTCATGTTTGTCTGTCAAGTGATCTTTAGCGGGATTACACTTGAGTTACTTGTCGATCAAGCAGTGACGATACGCTAATACTGTCGAATTCAAATATGATGATGAAGTTATGCTGCCTGCTCTGGAGGTGAGAAACCTTCTTAGATGCGTATAACTCTTGGCCACGATTACTATATCATATCTAGCGGGGCAATGCATAGTTAAATTGCGAATACGTAGAATTACATGCTCAGCAGACGTTATGCAATATGCTATTACGAGGGATCTGCAACTCAGGCGCAAAAGCGGTGTGATAACTTGCGGCACTCCCCGGTCTACGGAAGGTCGAGGCCTAAGCATGCAGTGTCTGAGGGATTATTGGCATTGGCTGAAGATAAGAGGCCTGAAGCGAACTGGTCTTTTTGATTAGAGGCTGCATGCATCGCAACGTCAGATTATGACATGTCAAAATCTACGTTGGCATAGTATCAGTTGGTCACTGATTATATCTATGATGCAATGCCAAATAGCCAATTATGGTGAGGCAGAGAATATTGCAATTGAAAGCACTAAGAAGATCAAACACAGTTAAATTGCGATTACGCAGAGATACGTGTCAGTCGTTAATGATCCAACTACTGAAACAAACGGGAAAGCAATATGTCCAAGTTGAAGTTATGATCTGAGACGTCATTTGATATAATTTAATATGATGGATGGCCTGATATTAATCAGGAGTGTAATGCTTCAAAACCACATTATATGAACACGGTAACCTGAGGGAAACGTGGCAATCAATTATTGGGCGCGTTCAGTAGAATGTAAGATGCAACAATAACATTGCAATTATACGATGTGCGGACTCATAGCATGGAAGTATGGGCGATAAGCATACGGTCCCTCGAACATGACTATAAAGAGATCACGATTGTTGAGGCGATTTGAAAGAACAAGCTCTAGCAGCGAACAGTCAGAAACCTCCCAGCGAAAGAAGACCTTTATTTATTATTGAGTTTTTATGATACCTATTATTATTATATAAAATCTATTAGCTTTGTGTAGCGGCAGCCCCGCACCTTCGATAAGTATTCATATGAATGCCTATCACCTTTGAGAACGATTCCGATGTCATTGTTTACGCTCTCGAGAAAATTATATCCTTTGCTAGAAATATTCAATACTTATTTGAGGCAAATTGTGTCTGGTGGATAGCCGGAATTATAGGATTGGACGACGACCTAAGAATACATATCGATAATCTTACATTACGGGAAAGGATATTACGAGGAGTATCCTCAACCCCTCGAGATATAGCTAGGAATATTAGCCTTGATTTAGATAAGCAAGCATTATCCTCTTCAGCTAATTACGTTAGCGATCCTTTGAGGAGAACTAGGAAGAGACGAGTCAATCCTTTACCTCAATCGAAAAAGCAACTTAAAAAGGCTAGGCAAACGAAAGCCAGACAAATCCAACTAAAAGCGAAATCAAATACTAAGCTTCCCAATATACGCGAGAAGATTACTAGTAATCTCAGCCAGGAATAGGATCTACGGCTGTACTAGTACCTATACTTGGTACCTAAGTATCCCCATAACAGTATAATAAATAATAAACTCTATGCTCCTAAGTTTATTATTACGATACATGCAAGAAGAAGAGCTAAAAGCTTCTCAAGAATTGCATAAGCAAGGAGCTTACTTGCTGCGATCACCAAAATACGGATTAGTTGTGGTATCAACAAAACAACCAAATCTTACAGTTACATTACCGTTTCGGATACCAGTTACGATACAAGAATATTTTAATTGACATCGATATATTCCGGAATATTATAAAGGACCTGATATTCGATCACGTCAAATCGAATATTATCAACAAGAAGAGATATCTGATAAGCTATCAGAAGTTATAATATTCAGAAGAAATTGAATGCCAATTAAGGTTTTTGATTTGACAGGGTATATGCCTAATCTATTCGAATACGAACCTTTTAATATATACCGTTCGATAAATTCGATTGTATCCGAAAAATTCGAAAACGACTGGAATAAAGCGATATTCCACGCAGAACCCGAGACACCTAAACCTTGGGTTCAGTACTATCCACAATCGGCCATTAATGGCAAATTACTTACGATTGACGATATAATATTCAAAGATCACTGGAAAGAACATCACTCGTGGGCAGACGAGTGGGATTGTGCCTGCAAAGAATAAGATAAAACCGAGTGGTGTTATAGCGACGACAATAAATCATCGGCAAAATGCATCCAGTGGTAGATCTTACCTACCCTCCGATGGCGAGAGTTTACGATATATTGATCATTATTGTGTTGTCGATAATAATGATTCAATTACGAAACGTCATCGAGCAATCTATGCTCTTGCGATACTATACATTTTGGCAAAATAATTTATGGTCAATACCTCCGGAATGGATTCAACATTTCGAAGAATCTATTCAGATCGCACATGCGAACATTGATAAATATACCCCTCGTGATTGGAGGATGTATAACGAAGGAAAAGACAGCGGTTATACCAACGGTTATAACCAAGGGCTTTTAGAAGGTCATGATAATGGCTGGGATGAAGCCAAAGAATATTATCAAAAAATATTCGAAAGGGAGCTTAGAGAAGCTAAGCAATTATTGAAGGAAGAAGGAAAGATCAAAGAGTATTCTGAGGATTTAGCAGAAGAATACGAGGAACCGGAAGTGGATGACGAGTGGTCATCTTACGGACAGAAATGGGACTTTAAGCAAACTGAGTCTAGGGAATGGTTCGATTAGCCCGATGATGAGCTTAGGGATGCCATCGAGCGTAATCAATTGACCCAATATAAATTGAGCGAGTGTTGTTCGAATGCAGATTATGTGATACTTGCTTTCGACGTCTAGATGTCACTTTCAAGAAGTTATAAAAGTTCATTAGTTGACGTTAAAGACCATGGTGTGAAGCTATTTTAATGCTACCACCACCAATTCAATAGTGTGGTCGGTAATTTGTATCTTTGATATTACTTTGTCGATATTACCTTCACATTTTACTTCGATAATATATATCTTCGATATTACTTTGTTGATATTACCTTCACATTTTACTTCGGTAATTTATATAGTCGATATTACTTTGTCGATATTACCTTCACATTTTACTTCGGTAATTTATACAGTCGATATTACTTTGTCGATATTACCTTCACATTTTACTTCAGTAATTTATATGGTCGATATTAATTTGTCGATATTACCTTCACATTTTACTTCGGTAATTTATACAGTCGATATTACTTTGTCGATATTACCTTCACATTTTACTTCGATAACTTTTATGGTCGATATTACTTTGTCGATATTACCTTCACATAGTACTTCGGTAATTAATATCTTCGATATTACTTCGTTAATATTATCGTCAGTTATTACTTTGGTAATTAATATCGTCGATATTACTTTTACATTTTTTTTCGGTAATTTCTATCTTTAATATTATTTTGTCAATATTACCTTTGCATATTACTTCGGTAATTTATGGCTTCGATATTTTTATTGATATTACCTCTAAAAAGATGTTGCCGCAATTTAGATCTTTAACATTACTGTTATAAGATTTATTACGATGGATGGAAATTAATCAGGTTGGGTTATATTCCGTTTGAGATTATAAGAATCCATTAAGGATAAGGATTATAACATATGGGTATTGAGACTTAGTATCTGAATTTTAGTCTGGTAAAGACGAGGAATTAATATGATTCGATAAAGGTGCCCGGCGTTCACCTTTAGAGAGGGAGGTAGTTGAAATTACTTTTCAACTAAGAGAAACGAAGTTATACCACGGATGCTTCAGGAATTCTTGTATGATATTTGAACTACCTTCGAAAAGAGAAATGATGATACTTTATGATATTATCAGGTATTCTCATTAACATTCAAAATACCTTCGAAAAGAGAAACGGTGATACGTTATGGTATTATCAGGTATTCTCATTAACATTCGAAATACCTTCGAAAAAGAGAAACGATGATACGTCATGGTATTATCAGGTATTCTCATTAACATTCGAAATACCTTCGGAAAAGAGAAACGATGATACGTTATGGTAGTATCAGGTATTCTCATTAACATTCGAAATACCTTCGAAAAAGAGAAACGATGATACGTTATGGTATTATAAGGTATCCTCATTAACATTCTAAATACCTTCGAAAAAGAGAAACGATGATACGTTATGGTATTATCAGGTATTCTCATTAATATTCAAACTACCTTCGATAAATATTCTGGATATTTGAATTACTTTCAATACAGAAAATGATTTTTGGTGAAAGAAGATGATAAATAAATAAATTAAGATTTAGGATGCAATGTTAATAGATTTGATGGATCTCCTTAAACGGAAGGTCAGGATTCAAGTTAGCCAGAATTGCATGGCTATGTTCCATAGTCACACAAAGCTAGTGTTATTAACATTCTTCCGAATGCCATTTTGGTTCATGAATCAACTTGTTAATCTTGGCTTATATGAACTTTCATTGGTACAAGTGGGGACTTAAACCTTCGGGTGATTAAGACTTGTGCTAAGCGGAGGAGTACATGAGCAATGAACTGTATAGAGAAGTATTAACATTCGGAACACCTTCAACTAAGAGAAACGAGGACATGTATGATGTCTTCAGGTATTCTCATTAACATTCGGAACACCTTCAACTAAGAGAAACGAGGACATGTATGAGGTCTTCAGGTATTCTCATTAACATTCTGAACACCTTCAACTAAGAGAAACGAGGACATGTATGATGTCTTCAGTTATTCTCATTACCATTCGAATTAACTTCAACTAAGAGAAACAAGGACATGTATGATGTCTTCAGGTATTCTCATTAATATTCAAATTACCTTCGACAAAAAGAGAAACGAGGATATGAATGATATCTTCAGGTATTCTCATTAACATTCGAATTACCTTCGACATAAGAGACACGAGGACATGTATGATGTCTTCAGGTATTCTCATTAACATTCGGAAAATCTTCGACTATAAATAAAAAAAAAAAAACAACATACCACCAAAATTCATTGCAAATATTGGAGACAGAAATATAATATGTTATTTCCAGGTACTCTCGCACACGGGGACTTAAGATACCAATATCATATTTAACATAATTGATTGAGTAATAAGGGTTAACAATATAGGAGCTTATCCTTGTTACCTTTGGATTAAATCCAATAGGCTCGAGTACGGTTGATATTGAGTAAATCATTATTACCATTGACATTGTGGGTCGAAAACTTTAGGAGACATAACTAAATAATTCGGGCGTGTTCTAATTGTCCTATCAGACGCTCTTGTGGGTGATACCATCAGGGCGAAGATAGTAGATCATTGGAATGTTTCTTGATTGTTTGGATATATCTTTGAATGCATGGTGAATCCAAGGAACATATAATGTCCTGATTCATTATGAAAGTTCGGACATTCAAGTATGAACTTGGTTTTGGAACAAGTATTGAGTATCATCATTACTGTTCTTAATTGCGCTACAAGTTGTTGCAACTTGCTGAGAACTTATATGTACCAAAGAAGTAAATGGGCTATCAGAGTAATTCTGAGCTTATATGTATCTTTGGAGTAAATGAGTTAATTATAAGAATGTGTATGTACCTTCAGAGGAGTAAACGCATCTTATAAGACTATCCGCAAAAGACGGCAGAAAGCATTGGGTAATCATCCCTAGAGGGGGAGGTTATGCTATGGGTTTCGAAGTCTAAGAGTTGGACTTAAAAAGGAAACGAAAGAGTTGATGAACAATAAACGGAAGAGTTGATGAACGATAAACGAAAGAGTTGACGAACGATAATAGAAAGAGTCAACAAACGATAAACGAAACAGTTGATGAACGATAAACGGAACAGTTGAGAAACGATAAACGGAAGAGTTGACAAACGATAAACGGAATGAAGCATACTCGTGTTCTGCAGGATGCTGGTTCTGAGTACAAAAACTTTAGTTACGATTCACTTCTCAAGACGAAGCAACCGTTGGGTCACCGGTCCTAGAGAGTGAGGTAATGTTAGGGGTTCTCCTCTAACAGTGATAAAGATACATGACAGATCGAAGAAGGTACATGTCTTAGGGTAACCTAAGGGATGCAAAACACCTACCTTCAAATACGATGTCATGTTTGTCTGTCAAGT
>Ga0307514_10004274_pt1 | contig 13196 bp, 16 predicted proteins | sample 16_EM_MG_FD_203088 | JGI IMG/M metagenome (GOLD analysis project Ga0307514, IMG submission 203088) | Populus trichocarpa ectomycorrhiza microbial communities from riparian zone in the Pacific Northwest, United States - 16_EM | ecosystem: Host-associated > Plants > Roots > Unclassified | place... | reverse complement strand
AGATTGTGGATTTACCAGTTCCCGCCATGCCATTTAGCCAGAAGATGCATGGGCTACTAGGACTTTCATACCACTCCGTAATCTGCTGACGGAGCTGTACTCGCGTATCTGGCAAACATCGATCTTCATGTTCCCAGGTGCGGTGGTTATAAGCAGCACGTTCGGCATATGGTAGCTTCTTTGACAGATTTGTGCCCCCAATCAGCTGAGTGCGAATCTCGGTTACTTTGTGGCTGCAACAACGTTAACTTTGCCTCACTTTGCCCTGTGCAAATTAGTTTGTAGTTAAGTAATACTTACTTTATATCCTCTCCAATACTCTGCAGTTGTCTAACCTGGCGGCTGTCGCAGTGTTAATCATTCACCAGCCTTGACAATATATAGCGGAGCACAAACACTTACTTTGTGTCTACTCCGATATTCAGACTCAGCTTTCCACAATGTACCCTCAACCTCGAAGTAAATTCCCCAATGTCTTCATCGGTAATTGGGTTCGACCACTTCCGGGATTTGGCCTTGTATCTGGAGAATTCGAACTTTCCCGGTTCCTTATCGGCCACCTCATATTTGTGAAGCAATTCCTCCAATTCCCTGAGCGTCTTATGACACTCCTCAATTTCGCCTGGGTCTGCCCCACTGCCTTGCAGTATCTCTATTAGGGATTGATCTGATCTATCATCCGCTTCGTCGATTAATTTCTGGATGTGAGAGAGGGTATCGTTCATAGACCTAAGTTCCGTTTGTAGCTCTTTGATACTGCCTTCGTGATTTTTAACCGCGTTGGCGTAATCGGCTACATCGCCAATAACTTTGCTTGCAACATCGATGATCCCAGCGATGCTAGCTACCACGCCAATAACTTCAAGGCCAGACATGGTCTTCGATTTTGGTAGACGGTATGTGGGATTTCGTTTAGCCGATTGATGAATATTGAATAGAAGGGGAAATTCAGATTGTTGCTTGCTAGTCTGGGGATAGGTATGGGTTGCGGTAAAAATAATGACTGGTTCTTAAATGCAAATCCCCCCGCTGAATGACAATCAGCCGCACCTGGTTTCCAATTCTGATTCTCCTAGCCCCGCATAGCCCAAGCTGGCCTTCGACGGGATTTGGAGAGGGGGTCGTGCCAATCAGACTAACCTGGAATGGGGATTAGTGGATGGGGTCATCAACGTCAGACTACGAGGTGTTGTGCAACCAGACAGACGAGAAAACCTTTGAAATACCTATCACTCGCTTAGTAGAACACGTCTAGAACACAACACTATACCACTCTCCCTCCTAGTCGCCTCTATATGTAAAATCCCTCTTTGTTATGCAGAGTAGCTAACAAGCTCCGCCGGTTCTGCCAGCTCGGCTCTCCCTAAAGACTCCGGCTCCTCCCTCGGCTTCTCCGTAATAGATTCTGCCAGCTCGGTTGGCCAGAATCTCCGACACGGGTTCCTATACCATGCCATACCACGCGACCTCCCTCTATACCAACGACTTCCCTCTACTAGCGACCTCCCTCTATACCAGCGACCTCCCTCTATAATAGAATTTTTTTTTTTTTTTTTGGCATAGCAGTATTATACCACTTTGCCAGCGTTATGCCACTATTCCACCGTTATACCAGAATTCTACCCTCAATCACACATACACACAAGGAAAGTAATTGGCTAGAGACTTTTTTATTGTATTATATAACCTATGACCTCGCAGGAAATTAGTATATATATCCCTAGGTCTCTGTTATGGCCCAGCCGTAACGAGAGAGGGAAGAGTGATAAAACAGCGAAGTTAAGCTAGGGAGTGGGCAAGCGATTATCTGAATATTCTTCGGACACTGAATAAATCACTTGCTCGGGCCTAACTATGAAAGAAGCTCGAAATAACAGAATCATATTTCAAGCGAAGGCAAAACTTCGCTAGGGGCTTGCCCAACTAACTACGTACAAGAGGAGTCCCAGTGGTATACAAACTAGCTCCCCACGGGGTATGAGCTCAGGTATTCAACTTATATTCCGCAGGGAAACACCCTTAATCCAGTTGGACACAGGAGAGCTTCCTCCTGCGATTTCTTTGCGGATTCCCCTGTGCTGCCGCCAGAAAATCAAAGGATACTGGGATCCTGTGATGCGCAGGAAACCACACAGGGAAGCGCATAGGACAAGGCACAGGGGTAATTACATATGTCTCTATAGATCTATCATGGGCATATATTTGTCTAAAATTGTATCTGACTGATACTATGTATACTAGAAGAATCATACAGGAATGGTGAATTATAGGGAAATTCTACGAGTGGGGTTAAGGACTTGAGAGAAATTTTGTCAAAGCTTAAGCGCTAGTGTCATACTTGTGTCTAGTAAATTAACCAGATCTGTTTTACATAGCTAGTAGTTCAAGTATACGGAGTGGAGGATGGTAATGGTAGTATAAATGAATTTAAGTAGTAGAATGGTAGAGTGACTCTTGAGATGGAAAAGGTTCTGGGTCCAATCCTGGGTGAGATTGCTGAATATTCTTTTTTAATTTTAAATATCATTTTCTGGTCACTGCCCAGACTAATCAAGCTCTTAGGAATAATACCTATAGCATATAGGAACCATTGCGTTGTAGCACAGGAAATCTATTCTCCTGTGCTGCTGGGTGTGTCAGGTTCACGTGGATGCACATGACTGTACACAGGAATATTTTTCCTGTGTATCGGCGTGAAAGGGCCCATGAGTTTTCCCTGTGCGGCACAAGTGTTTACTCCTTAGCAAACCTGCACTCAAGGGGGCTACATATGTATATTTCCAGATTTAGAAATTTTGGTGTGGTCATACAATCACAACAGAATGGAAGTTCTGTGTTTGGATTCTCTTTGAATATTGACTCCAGGAAATTCATCATTAACATTGCTTCCGCCCCTCGAGGCTCCTGCCTCATCAATTCCCATCCTCGATTAGGTGGCATCCCATCAGATGCGCATGCACTTCATTTGTATCTGTGTAGGTGTATTTGTTATCTTCTCCTCTCCGTAATCCTTTGCACTTTACTTTGTTATTGTATACATTCCGATACCGTATATGCATCGATGCATAAGGGCATGCATAACTAGTACTATGTGAAGACACGAACAGTAAATGTCCAAATGGCGCACGACTGGTAACACTATGGTCTTAGCCGAAGATAGCTTTAGCGCAGATAACCTAAGAGTCTGGGAACGAGATCAACACTATGGTTGAATTTCAACATGTCTATATATAGAAACTATTTTCTCCTCCAAATTCAAAATCTAAAAATCATCACCCCAACTCCCACTGCCTCTCTTAATGATCCTCCACCTCGTCCAGACTACGACTACAGGTATTAGTAGGGTCTGTGAGGGTCGACGTGGGTATTGATCATGAGTAGATCCAGCGTGGATTGCACAGGCTGTTAGGTGGGCACCCCACTCCCCCGGAACCATGCATCTCCATTCACGCACTCCTCCACGCCAGACGTGTTCTTTTGAAAATATACGCGGATGTGCTTGCCTTGTGGGGAGCAAGCAGATACATTGCTCCCACGTCCTCCAGCCGCAATCTTGAGTGGCAAAATCCACCTCGTTCCATCCAAAACGCTCTGCGCGATTCCACCATCCGGCCATACCATGTATACTCTAATGTCACTCCCAGATAGTGCTGTAAAGGACCCGCCCACCTGTGCTGGGTAGACAAACATACCTGTGGATATTTTGATGGTTAGCCTGTGTACAATTTGACTTTGCTAAACATGAACGGTATCTACACCTACCAGTGGTCCAGCCGTCAGGGCCAGCAACTCGTTCTCGGATAAAACCGTCATCAGTCTGATAATAGACCCTAATGCTCGGTGCCAAGCCCGGGGAATCACAAGTGGATGCTAGGAAACTTCCAACCGTCGGTGTCGGGGGTGTGAACGTTGTGCCGCTCCTCCAGCCTGCGTCCTCCCAGACCCATTCGTGCATGGCCCCATCCGGTGCTTGGAAGTACACTCGAATGTGCCAATCTGAACTCGTTAACCAGGCACAGGCGGCGAGTTTGGAGTGAACATGAACACTGATGTTGTAGCTACTAAGCCCGCCAACGTACCAGCTATGGCCATCATCGCAACAGTGTTCCCGCAGGATGTGATCTGCATCAACCCAATAGATGCGGATCTGAAAGCACATGTGAGCATAGCCACTGAGTCAGCCTGCTTTGGTCGTAGCATGATCACGAAAATCACAGTTCATTGGGGGGGGCACTCACGGCTGGCTGTGCCCAGCCGGGTGGATTGACACAGAATGCCGCTAAAGGGGTATGTGGTTTTGCAAGAACAAGTCGCTCCTCTAGTCCACCCCGGTGCCACTCGCCAGCGACCCCATCGCTAGTGTCAAACCGGGATTGCCTTATATAGCCTTCGGGGTCCTGAGTGTAGACCCGAACATGGAGGTCACCCCACGCGACACTTGCGATAGCAGCATGGTCTGTGGTTGGCATGATCATATGATTGGAGGCTGCTTTTAGGAACAGAACCGCAAGTCCACCGGAACGCTGATGGGTAAGGTACAGTTCAGCTGATTAAGTGTAGTCAGGTTTTCAACGCCAGACTACGTTCCACGCCCTATAATACAATGCGTAGGTGAAAGTTATGGCGCGTTGGCGCATATAAATATGCAGGGGGGCGCGCCATAACTTTCACCTACGCACTGTATATACTGTATAAGCGGATTAATAAACAACTAGAAAGTATATACATGTATGCACGCGCAACCTCGCGATCGACGTCAGCGTAGGAAACTAAGGCATCTAGTCGACCTCGAAAAATAGCCTAGGTACCTTGTCGCCCAACTATGTAGTACGAAGTATAAATCCCAGTCCAGATCATGATTTTTACCCCGCACATGCGCGCACCATAAGATCCTTGTACGGGATTCCACAAAGTAGCTCATAGTGCTACGAGGGGCAGTGCAGCCAGACTACTCATAGTGCAGTACCGGTAAGTAGGTGGACCAGGGCTAAAATACTAGCCGTTTTGGGCATTCGCGGGATATCATGCGAGCATATAAGTAGTGGATTCAGATCTATGGAAACAACTACGCTCTACAACATGGTTACCCTCACGTCCTGTCACAATCAACCTAATACCAAATAACCTGGCAGGGGAAGAACGAGGGAGCAGGCGAGGAAGGATGAGCGGTGGTGCGAGGCAGTAGCGGAATTTGTGAGGCGAGGATCCTGTAGATAGTAGATTGCGGGGAGGGTAGGGACTGGTCCGGGAGGGGAGAGAGGCACCCGGGAAACCGGGAGGCTGCAGTCCATCATCATAGTCTAGATAGGCTCAATATGATTAATGAATCCCCCCCCCAAAAAAAGAGGATGGGGCTGTGGTACTGTGGTAGTTCGAGTAGCAGACTCCGCTTGGTATTGGCATTCATGCATATCAATTTCATTGAGGCTCTCTACCCACAGGTCGATAGTATAAGTGTCGCCAGCCTCCCGAAACCAATCAGGTGTTTCTTGAATCTTGCTGCTGTGCCTCGCTTCAGGGCTGCCAGCTTTGAAGGTTCATCCCAGGTTACTTCTGCCGCATGTCTTTGGAATTCCGCATAATAGCTAGAGAACTCCCTGCTACCCAGCATTATAGTTTGACTTCTGCTTCGGCTAGCTTGTTGGGTTGCCGAAGGCTCGGTCAAGGATCGTGGTTAGGGCTGCGAGATTGGCGAGATTAATTCGGTCATCCTCGATATGGGGCAATAATTGGTCTAGAGCTTCTCCCCGAAGACAATTCATGGCCAAGCGCAGGATGTGGAGGCGGATGCTGATGCAGACATAGTTGCTCAGTGGAGTGTTGTAGTGTTACAGGCACGGGGACTGGGGAGGGCTCCAGGAAGCGCGCGGGCTAAGACTCGGGGACTGGGACTCGGGCGCTGTACATAGACTTAGATACAAGACGTTGCGTGAGGAGAAGATCTATGGGGAGGACATGACATGGACGGGCCTTTTATAGACAACGTCCATCCTCCTCACATGTCCTTCCTCACATGCCCGCATATCGCATTATTGCACCTTACATATCTCGTGTCGGCTAATATCGTGCGCCGTGACACATATCTTCGCCGGAAACCAGACTATAGACAATATTTTCTAAAGAACTCTCTGCATCGATCTCCTGCGTTACAACACTGCTAGTAGATAGCTATTGCTATAAACTTTGCCAAACATAAGTATCTAGCAGCTTTCTGCCAGTGTACGATTCCTGAGGTAGAGGTTCCAGGGTAATTTGCCAGTTGTATAAATCTGGGTGCTACTCAGAACCTAAAGCCGAACTTAATCACTGGAGGTAACTCGCAACCTATCCCACTATTTATGGCCCATCACCCATCTCCATATCCCTCTCAATGCCACACCCATCGTCATTGAGCGCCACCATTTGCTGGCAAATGACTAGGCCTGGGCACGAGCCGGCTCGAGTTTTTCCCAAGGACGCAATGAGGTAACTTCATACGATGCATGTATAATGTGGATAGATTCAAATACACAAAAACCCCGAAACTTCACAATCCCCCTCGTCTAAACCCTCCATAGTACAATACATAATGTGAAAAGAATTGCATACGAGAAATGAGTCAATAAAAAAATATATATAAAAAATAATTACATATAGGAAAAGCTCGGAACTCCTCATCTAAACTCTCTGCAAAAAAAAACCGCAATATTGCCATCTACACTAAGCTCTTGAAACTGTGCCAGAAGATCCTCTTCCGCTGTCAACTCCTCCTCTGTGCAAATGGCGTAACTGAGTACTTGGAGTAGTGAACTTTGCTGGTACCTTCCATAGAACTCGATTGCAATGTGTGCAGTAGATTAGGTGATGTCCTATATTAATGTATCTTTATGAATATATTACAGAGTATATATTAGCGAAAACTTACCTGAATCATCATCTGCCATCCTTCACCAGGTACCTAATGCATCATCACCGGGATATGCATCAGCCCCCACGCAGCCCCTGTCGGTTCATTCTTGGCAGCGTAATGCAGTCTAAAATGATCGAATTCGTAGCCAGCAAAGTGTGTAAGCATTGTGAAGACGTAGAGTTCAGTTGACATGCTGTGGGAATGTATTAACTATCGTTAGTAAGGATCTAGAGAGGGATTGGTGGCTGGTATTGAGCCGAAGAGAGTCATGCAACTCACCCACAATACGAACCAAGTCCTGACAATATAGATAAATTGAGGTTTGAATGACATACTCCAAGGTCAATAAATGCATTATAACTATCTTACAAGTGGTGGGGCCATTAGTCTCACACTGGGAGGTGAGGGAGAGTTAATGCACTTTTCCAGGATTTTTTTGTATGGCGACCCAGGTCGGACTGAACCAGCCAGTGCACCATTGAGCTAGCCCAAGCTTGCCAATGAAAGAATAACTTCATTTTAACCTACCTAAGCTTGCCTGGCCTGTCTCGATGTATTTGAGCTAATCTAGGAATACATGTGCTAATCTATATCGAAAATATAGATACTAAGTACCTGTCTCACCAATTGTGGATCAGCTTGTACCATATTGATAGTTTTGAGGTTCTGTAAGCTCCTCTATCTTTGCATCAACCAGTATAAAGCTTTAGAGTATATTATTTATATACTTCAACTCACTTGAGCTCTCACAAGCTGAATACATTGGGACCGAACTACTTTGATATCAATAGGGCTAGACCATAGCTCTTATCTCCTCATATAAGGTTTAGAATATTCTATCTAAATATGTGATAGATACAGTACCTACTGGAAGGAAGTTCAAGCCCTTTTAACACGATTTGGAATTACCTGACTTAGGGTTTGACTTGACCCAAGCCATACAGTAGTAGCAGGCTGAAGATATCTAAATACATATTCTTTAGCTACCCTGGTGCCCACTAGACCACCTATCTCGAGAAAGAGCGCTCGAGCGTAACCGGGTATACAGACCAAAGGCAGGTTAATAGGAAAGGCTCTAAATATTTGCAAGAGTGGAAACTAGTGTAAGCAAAGAGAGGCTAATAAGCAAAGTTAAGCCTGGACAACTTGATATAGCTCAATTGTAGTTTACACAAGAGAGTAGTACCTTATAGGACCTGGGAATTGCTCCATTGGCCCCAAACTGGCCCACAGTCGGTCAGGGTAGCTCCTGGTATATACTTACCAATCGAGACCAGGTCAGGCACCTTCAGATTAGCCTAGGCATACTTAAGCAAGCCAGGCAAGCTTAGGTAGATTAAAATGAAGTTATTCTTTCATTGGCAAGCTTGGGCTAGCTCAATGGTGCACTGGCTGGTTCAGTCCGACCTGGGTCGCCATACAAAAAAATCCTGGAAAAGTGCACTAACTCTCCCTCACCTCCCAGTGTGAGACTAATGGCTCCACCACTTGTAAGATAGTTATAATGCATTTATTGACCTTGGAGTATGTCATTCAAACCTCAATTTATCTATATTGTCAGGACTTGGTTCGTATTGTGGGTGAGTTGCATGCCTCTCTTCGGCTCTATACCAGCCACCAATCCCTCTCTACCGTATTCCGCCGTTGTTCTTGTTGCTGCTGCTGCTCTGTTCTCCATTCTGCTGCCGTCTGTCCACTCCTCGACCAGCTGTTCCTCCATCTCTACCACCTTTACTTCTCCTTTCCCTTTCACCCCCTCCATCCATCGCAGCTCTGCGTCTTCCTGGATCCACTCGCGTAAGATTGGTTCCGCCACCTCTCTCAATTCTGGTAATCATATGTGCTTGGTGAAGTTCCTGAAGAAAGTAGACGTTGTTTTCCCGATGAGCTGCAGCCCACAAGCTGCCAGCCTTCCATATGTTCCAAATACCCTTTTTATAGTGAATTCCAAGCCACGACCTTCTAGTTGGCCAACTGATATGAGGTTCGTATGTTTCACCATTTGGGGAACGTAGATAACCCCCGAGATACGAATGGTTCCACATGTTAACTCCAGTATGACATCACCTATTATTTCACCATATATGATCTTACTAGCAGTCTCTATAGGGACTGGTTTTATTTTATTGAAGGTTGCGAAACTGTCCCTGTTTCCAGTATAGTGATTGGAAGCTCCACTGTCAAGCATCCATCGGGGAATATCTGTGTCTCGTTGTTGTTGTTGTAAACGCATTATACATGAGTGGTCTATGTATGGTGTCGTACGGGTAGCTGGTGTTGGTGTTCCTGGTATTCCCAACATCATGAGAGCCTTTTGTTTGTCCTTTTCCTTTTTCGAGTCCCGTTTCTCCTTAGCTTCTTCCTACGCTTGTTGTCCTGGTTTGTATCTCGATGGGCACTTCTTGGTGGTCTTTGGTGGGTATTTGGCTTTCTGCTGGATTTCCACCAAAGGGGGGCCTTGTCAGGATGTATATGCCAGCACTCACTTTCCTGATGGTTAGGGATACCACAGGCAGTGCATTTCTTTCTCTTTTCCTCTACAGCGGAATAGACAGAAGTAGGAGGAGGTATTTGGGTTACTTGCGGAGTATTTGGTTGGTGATCAGGAAGAACTTTTGTGTATCAACATCCGTTCCTCAGTCAAGATTCTGACCTTCAGCTCTTCCATGTTCATAGAATTCTTGTCGGTGTCAACGTTGGTCAGGGCAGTGACCAAGCCAGCATATTCTGGCAGTAACTTTCCCAAGAGCTGCCATTTTATCTTTTGATCCTATATTTTCGCCGAGGAAACGTAAATCCATTGCAGCTGCAAACACAGCGTTGATAAATTCTAGAGCTGGTTGCCCTACATGTTTGATAGAGTTAAACTCAGTGGTAAGACGGAAGACATTGCTTAGTGAAGAGGATTGGTATACGTCAGCCAAAGTTTCCCAGGCCTCCCTGGCTGACATGGTATATTCTTGCTCCTTTTTTCCGCAGTTGAAATATATTCCAGAGAATACCCAATGTTCACATTTATACCAAAGAGCATTTGTATCTGGAGGCTCCTCGGAGTCGATTTTTGGGAGCACATTTAAACGTATGAAAAGGATTCTCATAGCCTTTTTCCAGCTGCCGTAGTTCGTACCATCCAGTGGGGGAATCAACATCGTTGATACGTCTTTGTGGATCTTTTCTGGGAGGTTGAGGTCATCTATCGTAGCTTAGGATGAAATGCAGTAGCTATGACGTGAGCTCTGCGTAACAACAAAGGGTCATAACCTGATAGAACCAGTGTTCTATGTATTCTGAGTGTTAGAGCCCATTATTTGGTCTCCCACTCTAATCTATATACATGTATTCCGCCAAGCCTGCCATCATAGCCTACCATCATAGACTACCCATTGAGGTGGTTCTATCACCACTAACTAACTAGTGCCTATGGCTAAGCATGTTGGAGACATATAGTGAGATTAGTCAGAGGTTGCTTACTCATTGATTAGTTAGGAGAGTCTTGACAGAGAGTAAAGAGTTGATAGGATGATGGTGATGAACACCATCCATCGAACAACCAATAATAACACCTTAACACTCCTACAAAGCAGCGTTCCCTAGTCAAAGCTTCTTGAGTTCTCTATCCCTCTCGCACATGTAATTTACATTGGTATTACTCACACCTGCCCTCCTCATGGTTACCACCAGTAGGTTCCTCACATCGACCCATGGGGTCAATACCCATTTTTGGGCGAGCACAAAATACTCTCTATACTTCAGGCCCTCCAAGTTGTATGTCTGGTCATAAAGTGCTAAGCGTTTCTGCAGTTTTCGCTTCAGTTTGTGCATCTCCCACAAACCAAGCTCGTTACACGTTAGCTTCCGCAGCCGGATGGCCACGTGGACGTTGGAGGCGGCGTTCATCTCTGGAAGTGGAAGTGCCAGATATCGTCGCACTAGGATCCCCACTACATAACCTAATAAGCCCTTGCACGCGAAATTCCACGTAACACTCGGGGGCAGACATACAGCTTCCAGTCACCCTCGAGGCGTCAAACCTCGTTGTAGGGTTAGTAGGGACTATATCTGTGATTCGCAACGGCAGGTTCTTCCCTAATGGTGTGCCTAGAACCATGGTTGTCGGGGTACTCCCCTCGGTTGATGTCAAGCAGGGCTCAGGGTCATCGTATCTGTCCTGACCTCCGTAACGAGGGTATCGAGCCTCGTCGTTTTCGTTCGCCTTGCGGACGCAACTTGCTCGCGAGATAGATTGGCCGGCTTGAAACAAACAACATCCTCTCCATTCACTTGGACTGGGCGCTGGCAGGAAGATATCATACTCTTGGTACAATTGTCCTGTGAGGCAGTTCACGGCATAACCCCCCTCTGAAGCACTTGGACCCAGATTCTGCATGAGACCAAAGTTCATCGCCAGCCTGACACCTAGCTAGGATGGTGCAGTGTTCTCAACTTGCCTTCTTATTCAGGCCGGGGTGAGGGTGACCTGAATAGCCCATGGTGCCTGAATAGCCTGGGACTTGGCCTGAACAGCCTGAATAGCCTGGGCCACGGTCTGAATAGCCTGGGCGAGGCCTGTATAGTCTGATTAGCCTGTCTAGCCTAGAGTGGCCCAAATAGCCTGGGGCTGGCCTGTTGAGAACACTGAAATTATTATTATTAAGCATACCTCTCGGGGTCCCCCATATGTCAAAAGGTGTCATTTTCTCTCGGTACAAGCATATATTCGCTATAAGCATATCACCTCTGGCCCCGACAGTATGCTTATAACGAGAGTTTACTGTAGTATCGCCTTTGATCGTTCCTTGCTTGATGAGAGTACAGCCCTGGATACCGCTGAACGTTTCCCTGAACTAGTTGTAATACTGTCGTAGTTGAAGTAACTGCACTGAAGTTTGTTGAGATCATGCGTCGAACGCTGGCCTTTTCTGATTCCTGAAGTTTGCTGTGCTCAATCTCGGTCTGTTTCCGAAGTAGTGAAGTCTCAACGCAGCCTTAGCCAGTACCATACATCACCGGGCTGTACATCATCAAGATATACAACAGCCTCTATAAAGCCCCTGTCGGTCCATTGTTGGCAGCGTAATGGGGTGCAAAATGAACGGATTCGTAGTTAGTAAAGTGTGTAGGATTTTGGGGGTGTAGGGTTCAGTTGACATGCTGTGGGAATGTGTTAGCTATGGTTAATAAGGACCTAGTCTGGCGGGCATCGGCCTCTCACGAGAGATAAGGACTTAGGGAGGGATTGGTGGCTGGTGTTGAATTACAGAGAGACTGTGCCCACTGATCTCGTTAGTGTCGGTAGATAAGAGTCTGGGCACGAGAACATGTGCCCGCTAGGTAGATCACTCCCACCAATATCGGAAAGCTGGCACATGAACACGCACTACGCTTTGGTACATCAATAAGGCACAGTGGTCTAATGGTAGGACACCTCCCATGTAGGCCCTGCTGATTACAGGCAGAGGGGAGGTGATCTGGGTTCAATTCCCAGCTGAGCCAATATTTTTTTCTCTCCCGTGCAAGGAATTGCCTTACCCATTTCCCGCAAGCTATCTAGCATTGACTTCGTCACTAATTTCACACACCCCCAAAGTTGAGATATTGTCGTTTTCTAACCAACTACAAGGTTAAGTGTCCCCAAACCGACGCACCTCAAATGGGACCGGGAGGTGCTTGACATATGTCACCACCAATCGGGGGCCCATGAAATGTTGGCTGTGGGTCATAGGGAGGGCGGAGGATAATATGTACGAGTGCGGCGTCGCGGGAAATGGGGTCCACCTGCTCCGTTGCGCTGGTGGGAGATGGAAAGGGGGGGATGGTGAAGGAGGCGAGCCGGGAGCTGACGAGGATTTTAAGGAGGTAGTTAGTTTGATCTTGTATGTAACCTGGGAAGTATCTAGGGGACAGAGACTGGCCCCGAGGGTGGACACCCTACTAGTAGGCGCGGTCTCTCGTCATAGTCTAGATAGTCTGAATACGAGTAATGATTTACAAAAAAGGTCGAGGGTCCTCATAGTGTGGTTAACACCTCGTAGCGGGGTCCTCAAAGTTTAGCTATGTAGATAACTTTGTATCATTACGTTTCTTATACTTACTCGGGGAGCCAACCAGACTAATGATATATACTGGGTACCTACTTTCTTATTATATGGCACTTATAGGCGGGATTATACGGTAGCTAGGTACAATCACTGTGTTTATAATGGAGTACAGTAGCCCAGGGTCGGGGGAGAGTACCCCCCAGAACATGCATGTACCTAGTTACCTACCTTTGTGGTGAGTGAAGATGTTTGAATGGGTAATTATTTCG
>Ga0307514_10004273_pt1 | contig 13198 bp, 12 predicted proteins | sample 16_EM_MG_FD_203088 | JGI IMG/M metagenome (GOLD analysis project Ga0307514, IMG submission 203088) | Populus trichocarpa ectomycorrhiza microbial communities from riparian zone in the Pacific Northwest, United States - 16_EM | ecosystem: Host-associated > Plants > Roots > Unclassified | place... | reverse complement strand
GCTTGCGCCCATTGTGCAATATTCCCCACTGCTGCCTCCCGTAGGAGTCTGGGCCGTGTCTCAGTCCCAGTGTGGCCGGTCACCCTCTCAGGCCGGCTACCCGTCGTCGCCTTGGTGGGCCGTTACCTCACCAACTAGCTGATAGGCCGCGAGTCCATCCTTGACCGAAATTCTTTCCAGCTCCTAGCCATGCGGCTGAAGCTCGTATCCGGTATTAGACACCGTTTCCAGTGCTTATCCCAGAGTCAAGGGCAGGTTACTCACGTGTTACTCACCCGTTCGCCACTGATCCAGAGGAGCAAGCTCCTCTTTCACCGTTCGACTTGCATGTGTTAAGCACGCCGCCAGCGTTCATCCTGAGCCAGGATCAAACTCTCCATAAATGTTTGATTGCTAGCGAAGCAAGCTCCGCTGCACATCTAGCGCCACCCGCATCCGGAATGGGATGTCGAGGTGACAAGTTTGAAACTGACAAGAACAAATCAATACTGACTTGCTTTGTTTTGTTTATATCTTTTCCAAAGGAATCCCTGCGAATGAATCACTCAGGCCGAATGGCCGTCGTAATACAAACGCCGGGGTTTTTGGCATTTGACATTGTGCACGCTGTTGAGTTCTCAAGGATCGGACGCTCCTGGTTTTCACCTCGCGGCTTCTACCCAGGGCCTACCTAGTCAGATTTGGCTGCCTTCGCTTTCGCGGCGGGCAACTTGTCTAACTTACCACCTGCGCGTTACTTGTCAAATCGGCGAGAGTGACTCGAGAGTCTCTCTCAATCCGGACTTGACCTGCTAGGCGAAGTGGATTTTCATCCTAAGTTGTAAAGACAGTGACTCAAAGAGTTGCGCTGCTTTATTGCTAGGAGTTGGTCCCTCTTGAGGCCGGAAGCTCTTCGGCTTTCCGCACCTTTGGGGTGACAGGTGATTACATTACGTGGATCGTGAAGACCGGGCAAATCTCGGCCGATCCCGGGCGTGTCGCGCTCGATGGAGACCAGAACGCGTCGACACGCCGACTTAATCGCAGTACTTCGCCACCCACGCTGGTATGCGGGTCTGCGCCGTGACGGACGCCATGGTCGCGAGGTTGTTCGGCCGGTTGATGCTCTGGCTCGTCTCAACCGAGGTGCGGATAGTGCCGGCCGCTGTCGCAATCGCTGAGAGGTCTGCGCGGATCGACGGAGGGCCGACCTTCGCGAGGGTAGTCCACCGCTCTTCATACGCGGCCATGCTCGCGATCGACGTCGGAAGGTCAGCAGCATCCGTCGGCCAGCCGAACCCGGCTTGGCTCAGAACACCGGGGGTCGTGGCAAGGTCTGCGCACAGCTCAGCGCTGTCTGCCTTTACCTGCGCTTCAGACGCCTGCACGCGGGAGAGTGCGACCACGGCCGCTCCGCCGATCAGGGCGACGGACAGGATCGCAACGATCAGGACGCGGAGAATCAGGCTGCGATCGGGACCAGACCGCCGCCGCCGCCGTTGCGCGCCTCCGCCACTCTCCCCGGCGTGCTGCCGCTGCGAGGACGAGGCTAGGCCGAAATCGAAGGCACCCGTCTGCTGGCGCTGTGCCTGCTCTGTGCCACTGCCAAACGTCATGCGCGCGTCCCTGCAACTCGAAATCGGCTCAATTTACGCCAGAGCCTACAACGCCAGGGTCACGAACGTGTTACGCGGCCCACCGTGGCGCTACTCGACGAACACGCCCGCGATGGTCTTCTTGCCTCGTCGAAGCACCGCCATGCCGCTGGCAAGAGCGGTGTCGGCAATGGTGGCAGCGTCATCCTCGATCTTGACGTTGTTCACGTAGACGCCACCCTCGCCCACCGAGCGCCGCGCAGCGCTGAGACTGGGGCTCAGTCCGGTGTCGACCAGCAGCTGCGCGATTGTCGCGTCGCGGGGGGTCGTCGTGTTCGGCAGCTCGCGCAGGGCCGCCTCCAGCGTTGCGTCATCGAGATCGGCGAGATCGCCGTTGCCGAAGATCGCCGCGGATGCCGCAATCGCCGCCTCGGTTGCCGCGGTGCCGTGCACGAGGCGCGTGACCTCCAGGGCCAGTGTGCGCTGCGCCTCTCGGCGGAACGGCTCGGCCGCGACGGCGGCCTCGAGCCTGTCGATCTCGACACGGTCGAGGAACGTGAATACCTTGAGCCGGGCGATCACGTCAGCGTCGTCGGTGTTGAGCCAGAACTGGTACAGCGCGTACGGGCTGGTGAGTGCCGGGTCGAGCCAGATGGCGTTGCCCTCGCTTTTGCCGAACTTCGTGCCGTCGGAGTTGGTGATGAGCGGTGTGCCGATCGCGTGCGCGCTCACGCCCTCGGCCTTGTGGATGAGGTCGGTTCCGCTCGTCAGGTTGCCCCACTGGTCGCTGCCGCCGGTCTGCAGCACGCAGCCGTATTGGCGGTAGAGCTCGAGGAAGTCCATGCCCTGCAGGATCTGGTAGCTGAACTCGGTGAACGAGATGCCCGCGTCGGAATTGAGGCGGGCGCTGACAGCATCCTTCTTCAGCATCGTGCCAACCCGGAAGTACTTGCCGATATCGCGAAGGAAGTCGATGGCGCTGAGTGGGGCGGTCCAGTCGAGATTGTTGACGAGTCGCATGGCGCTCTGGCCGTCGGTGGCAAGGAAGCGGCTCACCTGCGCCTGCAGGTAGCCGACCCACTCGACCACGGTGTCGCGATCGGTCAGCGTGCGCTCGGCCGTTGGCCGTGGGTCGCCAATGAGTCCGGTGGAACCGCCGACGAGTCCAAGTGGCTTGTGGCCGGCGAGCTGAAGCCGCCGCATCGTGAGCAGCTGCACCAGGTTGCCGAGGTGCAGGCTGGGAGCCGTCGGGTCGAAGCCGCAGTAGAAGGTGATCGGGTCGCCGGCCAGGAGCTGCTTGAGCTCTGCCTCGTTCGTCGAGACGTGCACGAGGCCGCGCCACTGCAGCTCATCCCAGACGTCGTCAAAGGTCTGGTCGTTGCTCTGGGTGGCGAGGGATTCTGATTGCTGCGCTGGCACAGGTTCAACCGTAGCGTGGCCTGCGCGGCGGGTAGACCCACGTCACCAGCACGACGGAGATGATCATGAGCAGCAGCCAGGAGATGAGCTTGCTCGACGACACGGGCTGCCATCCGTCCATCTGGTTCGGGTAGGACCAGGCCTGCGACCAGGTCGCGATGTTCTCGGCGAGCCAGATGAAGGTCGCGACGAGAACGAAGGAGACCAGCACCGGCATCCTTCCGGTGACGCGGTAGATACGGAAGTGCATCATGCTCGTGCCGAACAGCAGGATGGTGGCAAGCAGGAGAACGTGCCGCGCGTCCCAGACGAAGTGATGGGTGAAGAAGTTCGCGTAGATGAGCACCGCGAGCACCGCCGTCGCCCAGCGACGCGGGTAGCGCTCGAAGCGGAGGTCGAACAGCCGGAACACTCGCACCATGTACGACCCGACGGCCGCGTACATGAAGCCGGAGAACAGCGGCACCGCGAGGATGTGCAGCACCCCGCCCTCGCTGTACTCCCATGATCCGACCGAGGTCTTGAAGAGCTCCATACCGGTGCCGACGATGTGGAACAGCACGATCACCCGCAGCTCGCGCAGCGTCTCGAGCCGCGCCACCACCATTCCCACCTGGATCACGACCGCCGCGATGGTGAGGAAGTCGTTGCGTGCCAGCGCGGCATCCTCCGGGTACCACAGCCGCGCTCCGATAAGCACGATGAGCAGGAGAGCTCCGAAGATGCACGCCCATGCCTGCTTCGCCACGAAGACGAGGGCCTCGGCCAGCCACGCGCGCGGCCCGGTCGAGGGAACCCCCTGGAGGAGCCGATGCGCGAGATCGTCGATCCCTTGCTCGACGTCGGTAAATGACCGGTTTTCGCTCACACTGGCAAAGCTACGGACACCCGCTCGTGAAGCCGTCAGCACAGAGGATGACGAGGGTCAGCCGGTGGTCGCCTGTCGCTTCTTCGGCATCCAGCGCTTGTAGGGCGACACGGACGGCTCCCCCGGGATGAAGTAGCGCCACACATACGGCTCCACTCCCCCTGGCCCCGAGACGCCGGTGCGCAGGCTGGTCTGGAACTCGGATGGCGCGACCGGCATTTCAAGGCGCACGCGCCCGGTTTCGAGATCGTTGCCATCGTCCGCCAAGCCGATATCCATGGCCACGGTGAGGCGAGCAGGACCCCGGGCGAGGTCGACGTCAGAGCGCGACGTGACCCGCCGCATCCTCGCGACCTCCACGCCGTCGACGATCGAGCCGGCGCGCAGCAGCACAGCGGATGCCTCGCCCTCGGGGAGGCACACGACGTTCGAGCACACGTGCATGCCGTAGGTGAAGTAGGTGTACAGGTGCCCCGGCGGCCCGAACATCGTGTCGTTCTTCGGACTGCGACGACGGTAGGCGTGCGACCCCGGGTCGTCGCCGACACCGAGATAGGCCTCGACCTCCGTCACTCGAAGCACGACATCGTCGACCGTGAGCAGAGCACCGAGGAGCAGGGGCGCGACCTCGGTGGCGGGGTTCTCGAAGATGGACCGGTCGAACATCGCTAGAAGAGCGGTGGCCCGTTCGCGATCGTCCACCAGATGACGTAGCCGAAGACTGCAACGACAATCGCGATGATCGCGATAAAGGTGCCGCGGCGCATGGGTGGCCGCAGGTACTTCTGGCGGTTGCGATCGCGGTCGAGGGTCATGGTCAGTCGGTTCCGGCGTCGAAGGCAGCGCCCTCGGAGGCGACGTCGGTGGCGCGTTCGAGAGCCGCAGCTGCGGCATCCGGGTGCTCCACTCCCCCGAGGATCTTGTCGGCGGCTCCCCTCTCGAGGCGGCCGATGAGGTCGCCCGTCGGACCGCCGATAAGGCCGGCGGCGGCGTACTGCTCGAGGCGGGAACGGGAGTCGGCGATGTCTAGGTTGCGCATGGTGAGCTGGCCGATGCGGTCGTCAGGCCCGAACGCGGCGTCGCCGACGCGCTCCATCGACAGCTTGTTCGGCTGGTAGCTGAGCGAGGGGCCCGTCGTGTCAAGGATCGTGTAGTCGTCACCGCGACGAAGGCGCAGCGTCACCTCGCCCGTGATCGCCGAGCCCACCCAGCGCTGCAGCGACTCCCGCAGCATGAGGGACTGCGGGTCGAGCCAGCGCCCCTCGTACATGAGGCGCCCGAGGCGGCGGCCCTCGTTGTGGTAGTTCGCGATGGTGTCTTCATTGTGAATCGCGTTGAGCAGTCGCTCGTAGGCGATGTGAAGAAGGGCCATTCCCGGCGCCTCGTAGATGCCGCGGCTCTTCGCCTCGATGATGCGGTTCTCGATCTGGTCACTCGCTCCGAGTCCGTGGCGGCCGCCGATGGCATTCGCCTCGAGCACGAGCGCGACAGAGTCAGTGAACTCGACTCCGTTGAGAGCGATCGGCCGGCCCGCCTCGAAGCGCACGGTGACGACCTCTGTCGCGATCTCGACGTCCTCGCGCCAGGCGGCAACGCCCATGATGGGGTCGACGATCTCGAGACCCGTCGAGAGCTCCTCGAGGCTCTTCGCCTCGTGGGTTGCTCCCCAGATGTTCGCGTCGGTCGAGTAGGCCTTCTCGGTGGAGTCGCGGTACGGGAAGCCGCGTGCGACGAGCCACTCGCTCATCTCCTTGCGGCCGCCGAGCTCGTTGACGAACTCGCTGTCGAGCCACGGCTTGTAGACGCGAAGCGCAGGGTTGGCCATGAGGCCGTAGCGGTAGAACCGCTCGATGTCGTTGCCCTTGTAGGTGGAGCCGTCGCCCCAGATGTCGACACCGTCCTCCTTCATCGCGCGCACGAGCATCGTGCCGGTGACGACGCGGCCGAGGGGCGTGGTGTTGAAGTAGGTCTTGCCGCCGGAGCGGATGTGGAAGGCACCGCACTGTAGGGCCACGAGACCCTCCTCGACAAGCGCTGTCTTCGCATCCACCAGGCGCGATGCCTCGGCGCCGTACTGCAGGGCGCGCTCTGGAACCACATCGATGTCTGGCTCGTCGTATTGGCCGATGTCCGCCGTGTAGGTGAACGGGATCGCGCCCTTCTCCCGCATCCAGGCGACCGCGCAGGAGGTGTCGAGACCTCCCGAGAACGCGATGCCTACTTTTTCGCCGACGGGGAGGGAGCTGAGGACCTTGGACACGACGACAAGCCTAGAGGGACGCCGCGCGCACGCGAGCCACGAGGGATTCGAGCTGCAGCGCGACCTGCTCCGGTGCCGTTCCGCCTGCCCCATTGCGGCTCGCGAGGGAGCCCTCGACGGTGAGCACGTCGCGGACGGCGGCGGTCAGGTGCGGAGACACCGCAAGGTACTGCTCGTCGGTCGGCTGGTCGAGCGTGAGGCCGTTCTGCTCGCAGAACCGCACGAGCGCGCCGCTGATCTCGTGAGCCTCGCGGAACGGAATGCGCTGCCGCACGAGCCAGTCGGCCACGTCGGTCGCTAGGGAGAAGCCCTCCGGCGCGAGTGCCGCCATCCGCTCGACGTCGAAGGTCGCCGTCGCGATCATGCCGGCGAAGGCGGGCAGCAGCACCTCGAGGGTCTGCACCGAGTCGAAGACCGGCTCCTTGTCTTCTTGGAGGTCGCGGTTGTAGGCGAGCGGGAGTCCCTTGAGAGTTGCGAGGAGCCCGGTCAGATTGCCGATGAGCCGCCCCGCCTTGCCGCGAGCGAGCTCGGCGATGTCGGGGTTCTTCTTCTGCGGCATGATCGACGACCCCGTCGAGTAGGCGTCGTCGAGGGTGATGAAGCCGAACTCCTTCGTGTTCCAGATGATCACATCCTCGGCGAAGCGCGAGAGGTCGATGCCGATCTGGGCGGTGATGAAGGCGAACTCGGCGACGACGTCGCGGCTTGCCGTGGCATCCATCGAGTTCTCCGGTGGGCCGCTGAGACCGAGTTCGCGGGCGACGAGCGCCGGGTCGAGTCCGAGCGAACTTCCCGCGAGCGCGCCGGAGCCATAGGGCGACACGGATGCCCGCACCCGCCAGTCGCGGATGCGCTCCAGGTCGCGAACGAGCGGCCACGCATGGGCGAGCAGGTGGTGGCCGAGCACGACCGGCTGGGCGTGCTGCAGGTGCGTTCGCCCGGGCATAGCGCTCGAGGCGTGCTGCCTGGCCTGCCCGGTGATCGCCTCGATGAGCTGGGTGATCTGCCCGCCGATGACGGCCGCATGGTCGAGGAGGTAGAGGCGCACGAGCGTCGCGATCTGGTCGTTGCGTGAGCGGCCGGCCCGCAGCTTGCCGCCGAGCTCAGCCCCGACGACGTCGATGAGGGCGTTCTCGAGGGCGCCGTGCACATCCTCGTCCTGCGGCTGGGCGACGAGCTCTCCGCGTTCGATACGGGCACCGACCTCTCGGAGGCCTGCCGTCATCCGGTCGAGCTCGTCGGCATCGAGATACCCTGCTGCGGCGAGCGCGACCGCGTGGGCCCGCGAGCCGGCGAGATCGTAGGGCGCGAGCTGCCAGTCGAAGTGGGTCGACTTGCTCAGGGCCGCCAGTGCAGGCGAGGGTCCGCCGGCGAAGCGGGCACCCCAGAGGTGGCCCTGGTTGGTCGGAATCTGGTTCATTGTGGTCCTTTCGCAGCGGTTTCGATACGGGCGCTTCGCGTCCTACTCAACCCGCAGAGTTCAGCAGCCAGACGAGGAGCGCCTTCTGCGCGTGCAGCCTGTTCTCCGCCTCGTCCCAGATGACGCTCTGCGGCCCGTCGATGACCTCGGCGGTGACCTCGAAACCCCGATCGGCGGGGAGGCAGTGCAGGAAGAGCGCGTCGGGCTTGGCAAGGGCCATGAGCTCCGCGTTGACCTGGTACGAGCCGAAGGTGGCGATGCGCTCCGCCTTCTCAGCCTCCTTGCCCATCGAGACCCACGTGTCGGTGACGACGACATCGGCACCGGCGACCGCTTCGAGCGGGTCGGTGTAGAGCGTCACCGAGCCGGTGGTCGTGGCGGCTATGGCGTCGGCGTCAGCGACGACCGCGTCATCGGGTGCGTAGTCGAGCGGCGAGGCAACCCGCACGTGCATCCCTGCGACAGCGCATGCGAGCAGGTAGGACTGCCCCATGTTGCTGCGGCCGTCTCCGAGGAAGGTCACGGTCTGCCCCGCGAGCTCGCCACGGTGCTCTCGGATGGTCAGGAGGTCGGCCAGCAGCTGGCATGGGTGAAAGTCGTCGCTCAGCGCGTTGATGACCGGGACGGTGGTGCCCGCTGCCATCTCCTCGAGCCCGGACTGCGCGAACGTGCGCCATACGATCGCGCTGACGAGGCGCTCGAGCACCCGCGCCGTGTCTGATGGGGTCTCCTTGCCGCCGAGCTGGCTGTTGGCGGTCGAGATGATGAGCGGCGAGCCGCCGAGGTCGGCGATGCCGACAGCGAAGCTCACCCGGGTACGGGTCGACGACTTGTCGAAGATCACCGCGACCGTCTGCGGGCCGACCAGTGGCGTCACCGCGTAGCGATCCTTCTTGAGCTGGACGGCGAGATCGAGGATCTCGGTCTGCTCGGCCTGCGTGAGGTCGTCGTCGCGAAGGAAGTGCCTTGTCATGCGTGTGCCTCCTGGGCTGCGGTGGTGAGTGCTGTGGTGAAGATGGAGAGGAACTCGGCGATCTCGGTGTCGCCGACGATGAGGGGTGGAGCGAGTCGGATGGTGGAGTCGTTGGCCGCATTGACGATCAGGCCAGCTTCAAGGCAGACCGCAGCCACCTCATTGGCCACCGGAGCACTGAGCCCGACCCCGAGCAGGAGTCCCCGGCCGCGCACCTCGGCGACGAGCGGGAGGCCGGTGATCGCAGCCCGAAGCTGCTCGCCGCGCGCGGCGGCGTTGTCGACCAGGGCGGCATCCTCGATATAGGTCAGTACGGCGTCGGCGGTGCCTGTAGCCAGCGGGTTGCCACCGAAGGTGCTGCCGTGCTGCCCCTTGGCGAACAGGTCGGAGGCCATACCGAAGGTCACGAGTGCCCCGATCGGCACTCCCCCGCCGATGCCCTTCGCGACCGCGATCGCGTCGGGCTGGATGCCGTGCTGCTGGAACGCGAACCAGCTGCCGGTGCGCCCCGCCCCCGTCTGGATCTCGTCGATGATGAGAAGCGCGCCGTGCGTGGTCGTGAGCTCGCGAGCCGCCTTAAGGTAGCCCTCCGGCAGCTCGATCACGCCGGCCTCGCCCTTGATCGGCTCGACGACGAGAGCCGCGACGTCGTGCGACTCGAGCGCCGACTGCAGTGCCTCGACCGTCGACGGGATGTGCAGCACGTTGGGAAGGAGCGGCTCGAAGTCCTCCCGAAGCGCGGGCTTACCGGTGAGCGACACCGAACCGGTGGTGCGCCCGTGGAACGAGTTCTCGAGCGCGATGATCGTGCCGTGCTGCTTGTGGCGGCGGGCCAGCTTGATGGCAGCCTCGATCGCCTCCGCTCCGGAGTTGCCGAAGAACACGCGCCCGTTCTCAGCACCAGCCAGCCGAACGAGCCGTTGGGCGAGCGCGATCTGTTGCGGGCTCGCGAAGAGGTTCGAGATGTGGGCGATGCGCGCGGCCTGCTCACTGATCGCTGCGACGACGACGGGGTGCGCGTGGCCGAGCGAGTTGACCGCGATCCCCGCGAGGAAGTCGAGGTAGCGCGTGCCGTCCTCGCTCCAGACGTAGCAGCCCTCGCCGCGGGTCAGAAGGGCGAGCGGCGTGGGAGCCGACTTCATCATCACGGACGCGTAGTCGTCCATCCAGGCTGTCATGCGGGTACTACCTCTGTTCCAATGCCGCTCGAGGTGAAGACCTCGAGCAGGATGCTGTGGGGCGCGCGCCCGTCGATGATGGCAGCCTTGGCGACGCCGCCCTCCACCGCCTCGAGGCACGCCGTCATCTTGGGGATCATGCCCGACTCAAGGGTCGGCAGAAGCTCGCGCAGCTCATTCGCGTCGATGATAGACACGAGCGACTCGCGGTTGGGCCAGTCGCTGTAGAGCCCGGCGACGTCGGTGAGCACGACGAGCTTGGCCGCCTTCAGCGCGATCGCGAGGGAGGCAGCCGCGGAGTCGGCGTTCACGTTGTGGAGCTGGCCGGCGGCATCCGGAGCGATCGAGGAGATGACCGGGATGCGACCAGCAGCAACGGCCGCGAGCACCGCGGCAGGGTCGACCTGGACGACATCGCCGACGAGTCCGATGTCGACGAGCTCGCCGCCGACCATCGCGCCACGCCTCTCGGCCGTGAAGAGACCATCGGTCTCCCCCGACATGATCGCCGAGAGGTCACCGTGCTCGTCGATGAGGCGGGCGAGGTCGGTGCTGACCACCGTCGTCAGCACCTCCTTGACCACGCCGATCGACTCCTGCGTCGTCACGCGGTAGCCGCCGGCGAACTCGCTGGCGATGCCCAACTCGGCGAGTCGGGCCGAGATCTGCGGTCCTCCACCGTGGACGACGACGGGATGGATGCCAGCGAACCGCAGATACGCCATGTCCTCCGCGAAGGCGCGCTTCAACTCCGTGTCGACCATCGCGTTGCCACCGAACTTGACGACGATGATCTCGCCGTGGAACCGCTTGAGCCATGGCAGCGACTCGATGAGCACCGCCGTCTTCACCTCGACGTCGAGCTCCTTGGCTGTTCTGAAGACGCCCATCAGCTGGAGTAGGCCGAGTTCTCATGCACGTAGTCGTGCGTGAGGTCGTTGGTCAGGATGGTCGCCGTCGCGTCGCCGACCTTGAGGTCGATGAGCACGTGCACCTCGCGAGCGGTGAGGTCGACGCTCTCGGCGGGCTGGTCTGGCTCGCCCGACCGGCACACCCGCACGCCGTTGATCGACACGTCGACGTCGTAGGGGTCGAACTCGGCCGCCGTGGTTCCAATTGCGGCGAGAACGCGGCCCCAGTTGGGGTCGTTGCCGAAGACCGCCGCCTTGAACAGGTTGTTGCGGGCGACGGAGCGACCGACCTCGACGGCGTCCTCCTCGTTGGCGGCGTTGACCGTCTCGATTGCGATGTTGTGGCTCGCGCCCTCGGCGTCGGCCTGTAGCTGCAGCGCGAGGTCTTTCGTGAGTTCCTGCAGCGCGGCCGTGAACTCCTCGAGAGACGGAGTGATGCCGGATGCCCCGCTCGCGAGCAGCGACACCTGGTCGTTGGTCGACATGCATCCGTCGCTGTCGAGGCGGTCGAAGCTCACCCGCGTGCTCGCACGCAGCGCGGTGTCGAGGTCGCCGGAACCGAGCAGGGCGTCGGTCGTGATGACGACGAGCATGGTGGCGAGGCCGGGCGCGAGCATTCCGGCGCCCTTGGCCATCCCACCAATCGACCAGCCCTCGCGCTCGACGACCGAGCGCTTCGGGATGCTGTCGGTCGTCATAATCGCCAACGACGCATCCTCTCCCCCGTCTTCGCCTAGGGCCGCGATCGCCGGAGCGACCCCGCCCAGCAGGGACGCGCGGAAGTCGTCTCCGCCGACACCGATGAGCCCGGTCGAGCACACGAGCACGTCACCGGCACTCAGGCCGAGACCCTCCGCGACCGCCTCGGCCGTGAGGTGGGTCGTCTGGAAGCCGAAGCTGCCCGTGTAGCAGTTGGCGCCGCCGGAGTTGAGCACGACCGCTGACGCGATGCCATCGCTGATGACCTGCTGCGACCACAGGATGGGGTTGGCCTTGGCCCGGTTGCTCGTGAATACAGCGGCCGCGGCGAAGCTGGGCCCGAGGTTCTGCACGAGGGCGAGATCTTTGCCGCCCTTCGACTTGAGACCGGCCTCGACGCCACTCGCGACGAATCCCTTGGGGTGGGTGACGCTCACGGGGCGACTCCGTTCACGGTGAGGCCAGCGGTCTCGGGCAGGCCGAGTGCGATGTTGGCGGACTGGATGGCGGCACCAGCGGTGCCCTTGACGAGGTTGTCGATCGCCGAGATGACGACGAGCCGACCGGCCGCCTCATCGACGGCGAAGCCGATGAGGGCGGTGTTGGCGCCGAGGGTGTCGGCGGTACGCGGGAAGGTGCCAGCAGGCAGAAGATGCACGAACGGCTCATCACCGTACGCCTGCTCGAAGGCAGCCTTGATCGCGCCCGCGGTGGCCCCCGGCGCGAGCTTCGCTGTCGTCGTGGCGAGGATGCCCCGTGCCATGGGAACGAGCATCGGCGTGAATGAGACGGTCGGGTTGGTCGCACCGGCCAGCCGCAGATTCTGCTGAATCTCGGGGGTGTGACGGTGGATTCCGCCGACGGCATACGCCGAGGCGCTGCCCATGATCTCGGCCGCGAGATACTCCGTCTTCAGGTTCTTTCCCGCTCCCGATGGGCCAACCGCGAGCACGGCGACGATGTCATCGGCGGCAACGAGTCCCGCCTGCACCGCCGGTGCGAGACCGAGGGTGATCGCGGTCACGTTGCAGCCGGGCACGGCGATCCGCTTCGAGCTCTTGAGCGTCGCGCGCTGCTTGGTGCCGTCGGCGTGGACGAGTTCCGGCATCCCGTAGTCCCAGGCACCGAAGTAGTCTCCGCCGTAGAACGCCGCCCAGTCGGCCTCGGACTCCAGGCGGTGGTCTGCGCCGCAGTCGATCACGAGGGTGTCGGCCGGCAGCGCGGCGGTGACATCACCCGACTTGCCGTGGGGAAGGGCGAGGAAGACGACGTCGTGGCCCGCCAGAACCTCTGGGGTGGTCTCGGCGAGGGTGAGTCCGGCGAGCGAGCGGAGGTGGGGCTGGGTCGCGATGAGCGGCTCACCGGCATTGGAGTGGGCGGTCACCGTGGTGACCTCGAGATCGGGGTGCGCTGCGAGCAGTCTCAGCAGCTCACCGCCCGCGTAGCCGGATGCGCCGGCAACGGCAACGGATAGAGGCATGGCTCAACCTTATTGTTCAGAGGGACGGAGGCTGGGGCAGGCGACGGCTAGCTGGAAACTGGAAAAACCAGGTCAGCGAACCGGCGCCCCGAATCGCTCGTCCGTGCCACGACGTCGCGACGCAGCGGCCAGCACGCGGCTGTCCGTTGCGGTGGGGCGGATGGTGGTCACGGTTTGAGGCTACTACCTCGCGGGAGTCCGGCGCCAATCGCTACTGTGAAGACAACATCCGGACGACGAGGGAGTGGCCATGGCAGAACTAGACGGACTTATCGAGCTCATCCCGATCGGCGACATCGCCAAGAAGCTCGGCATCGACGAGAAGCAGGCGAAGTCAGCGGTGGAGACCGCCCTGCCAGCGATCGTCGCGGGCCTCTCGGCCAACGCAAGCTCCGCGGATGGAAAGGCCTCTCTCG
>Ga0307514_10004272_pt1 | contig 13198 bp, 8 predicted proteins | sample 16_EM_MG_FD_203088 | JGI IMG/M metagenome (GOLD analysis project Ga0307514, IMG submission 203088) | Populus trichocarpa ectomycorrhiza microbial communities from riparian zone in the Pacific Northwest, United States - 16_EM | ecosystem: Host-associated > Plants > Roots > Unclassified | place... | reverse complement strand
GAGTCAACTCATTCTGAATCCTTTGAAGAATGCCCCTACTCAATCAATTCAACTGGTTGTAGTAATTGATGCACTTGATGAATGTGACAGCATGCAAGATATCCAATTAATCCTGCAACTACTTGAAGAAGCCAAGGACCTTGCGACAATTCGGATCAAGATTTTCCTTACCAGCAGACCAGAAGTCCCCATCTTTGATGGATTTCGCCAGTTGTCTGGTGAGGCGTATCAGGATTTTATACTCCATAATATCCCGCTTGATACAGTTAATGCAGATATATCAACTTTCTTTCAGCGAAAGTTGTCACCACTGAAAGCCAAACATGGGCTGGGGACACCATGGCCAGATGAGCTGATCATTGAACAATTGGTGGAGAAAGCAGCTGGGCTGTTTATCTATGCTGCAACAACACTTCGATTTATCCAAGACGGCATAGATGGACCTGAAGAACCACTCTCTTTAGTTCTTAGTGCAACCAAGTCATCCCTGTCGGCAACCGAGCATCTCGATGGCATATATACAACACTACTCCAGCACTCAGTTCTTGGAAGGCGGGGTTATCAAGAGTGTGTAGGACGGTTTAGACAGGTAGTTGGATCCATTGTGGTAATGTTTAATACTATGCCAGCTAGAAATCTAGCACAGCTGCTTCAAATACCACCCAAAATGGTTTCAAGCACTTTGGACTCTTTGCGTTCTGTCCTCAATGTCCCAGAAGATGAAAGCCAGCCTGTCCGATTATTTCATCTATCCTTCCGTGACTTCCTACTGGATTCCCAGAGGTGCAGTGATTCTCGGTTTCAGATAGATGAGAAAGAGAGACACACCATCCTATTTCGAAAATGTATGAAGCATATATCTCAGCTTCAGGAAAATATATGCAATCTTTGGGGGCCAGGAGTTTTGACAACTGAGATTCCCGATGATACGATACAAAGAAGCATTCCGCCACACGTTCAATACGCATGCCGTTACTGGCTTGATCACTGGTGACTTGGGAATCCAGTAGAAGAAGACATCAAGACTATTCGGCAATTTCTGGAACAACACTTTCTACATTGGTTGGAGGGACTTAGCTTAATTGGTGAGGTACCAAATGGAGCTCATATGATACTAGCTCTAGAGGAGATTCTATCTGTAAGCTGCAATGCTCATTACGTTATACAGAGAATAGTATTGACTTGAAAACAGGGACAATTTGGAGACAATGATCCAGGATTGTTAGAACTTGCACATGATGCAAAACGATTTGTATTGCATATGAGGTCGATTATTGAAATGGCACCTCTTCAGGTCTATTATTCGGGACTTTTGTTTACTCCAGGATCAAGTCAAATTCGAGTAGGATACTTAAAAAATATCCCCTGGGTTACTATGGAGCCCAAAGTGGCAGATGTGTGGAACTCATTGATACAGACGCTAGAAGGCCATACCAGTTGGGTCTATTCCGCTGTGTTTTCACCTGATGGAAAGCTTGTTGCCTCTGCATCCGGGGACAACACGGTCAGATTATGGGATACATCAACAGGAAAGCAATGTGGAGTTTTGGAAGGTCACCTCAGTGGGGTCTATTTGGCCGTATTTTCACCCAATGGAAAGATTGTTGCCTCTGTATCCCAGGGCGGCACGATCAGATTATGGGATATACCAACAGGAAAGCAATGTGGACTTTTGGAAGGTCATACCAGTTGGGTCTATTCGGCTGTGTTTTCACCTGATGGAAAGCTTGTTGCCTCTGCATCTTCGGACAAAACGGTCATATTATGGGATATATCAACAGGAAAGCAATGTAGAGTTTTGGAGGGTCATACCAGGGGTGTCAGTTCGGCTGTGTTTTCACCAAATGGAAAGCTTGTTGCCACTGCATCTTCAGACAAAACGGTCAGATTATGGGATATATCAACGGGAAAGCAATATGGAGTTTTGAAAGGTCATACCCATTCAGTCGATTCGGCTGTGTTTTCACCCGATGGAAAACTTGTTGCCTCTGCATCCTGGGACGAAACGGTCAGATTATGGGATATATCAACAGGAAAGCAATGTGCAGTTCTGGAGGGTCATACCAGGGCTGTCAGCTCGGCTGTGTTTTCACCCAATGGAAAGCTTGTTGCCTCTGCATCCGACGACAAAACAGTCAGATTATGGGATACATCAACAGGAAAGCAATGTGCAGTTTTAGAAGGTCATACCAGGACTGTCAGTTCGGCTGTGTTTTCACCCAATGGAAAGCTTGTTGCCTCTGCATCCGACGACAAAACTGTCAGATTATGGGATACATCAACAGGAAAGCAATGTGGAGTTTTGGAAGGTCATACCAGTGATGTCAATTCGGCTTTGTTTTCACCCGATGGAAAGCTTGTTGCCTCTGCATCCTGGGACAAAACGGTCAGATTATGGGATACATCAACAGGAAAAGAATGTGGAGTTTTGGAAGGTCATACCGATTATGTCAATTCGGCTGTGTTTTCACCTGATGAAAAGCTTGTTGCCTCTGCATCCTGGGACAACACAGTCAGATTATGGGATACCTCAACAGGAAAGCAATGTGGAGTTTTGGAAGGTCATACCAGCGTTGTCAATTCGGCTGTGTTTTCGGCCGATGGAAAGCTTGTTGCCTCTGCATCCGACGACAGCACGATCAAATTATGGGATACATCAACAGGAAAGCAATGTGGAGTTTTGGAAGGTCATACCGATTGGGTCAATTCCGCTGTGTTTTCACCTGATGGAAAGCTTGTTGCCTCTGCATCTTCGGACAAAACGGTCAGATTATGGGATACATCAACAGGAAAAGAATGTGGAGTTTTGAAAGGTCATACCCGCGATGTCAATTTGGCTGTGTTTTCACCCGATGGAAAGCTTGTTGCCTCTGCATCTTCGGACCAAACGGTCAGATTATGGGATTCAGCAACAGGAAAGCAATGTGGAGTTTTGGAAGGTCATAACGATTTGGTCAATTCCGCTGTGTTTTCACCAGATGGAAAGCTTGTTGCCTCTGCATCCTCGGATAAAACGCTCAGATTATGGGATACTAGAAACAAAGCAACCATAGAAATCATCAAAACTCATGCTGTCATCAAAATTATGAAGTTTTCTCATGACGGAACGCATTTACATACGAGGCACGGCATACTGCAGCTCAAGTCACCTCTTCACAGTGGCGGCAATCAAGAACTACCACACACATTACCTCATTCCCTGTATGTTACGGGTCAATGGATCACATGCAACATGAAGAAATTGCTCTGGCTTCCTGTTGACTACCGGCTATCCTGCTCTGCAGTAAATGACTCTGCCAACCTTATTGTCATCGGAACTGCCCACGGTAGAGTTATTTTCATACCTATTGATCTTACCGCTCTCCCGGCTGCATATCTCCAGCCATCTGTTAACGTGCTGCCATAGCAGGTAAGGGCTTCCTTGGACTTGTTGACTGTTAAAACTTTGATGAACTAATTCACTGATTGGTGTATTTTAGGTGCAAGTTAAATCAATGGAACTGCAGTTTGGGTATGGTAGGCTGGGTATTGGATGTTGGTGTATTTTTGTGTGATGATTTGTATCTGAGCAGCGGGTCACCATCCACCTGCCCATCCAGGGAAGAATAAGTTTTCAGTTGACTGAGGCTGACGTTGGGGGGTTCTCAAGACGGCTTATTGGATCTTCCTGTACACTGAAAAAGCTCGAGGTCGCATAGGAGAAAGCGATGTCGGGTGAAATTTACAACTAGCGTATTCCATATGGTGAAACTTACAGCTCACCAAGTTTTTTCCTAATAAAAATGTAAAACATCAAAACGACCCCAGTTTCCAAACCTTGAGAGCGAATCATCAGAACGGATGGATGGATGGATGGATGAATTACCTGACAAACCCTGCTCTCTAGCCTAAGTAGTAATATTTCACACGATTCACTTTTTGGAAATCCCTCAATCGATAAGTACCTACAGTACTTAACCAGAGCCGTAAAGTAAAAGAACCCTACTTACCACTGCGCCATGCCTACCGTCAGTTCATTTGTGGTGTTGCAACAAGCAATACCTACTCTAGGTAACTACCGCATAAACTGGTGGTTAAGAACCCTCCGTCTCGAACATATAGAATCCGTTGCTTACGGTGGAGAGTGACCTTAACCACTGGTAGTAGATAATGGAGGTAACGCGTTTCATTCAATCTCGGCTCCTGGGCACTAGCCGCTTAGTGCTCATCTGTGGTCAGCAGATCTGATTGTTCAGGGTAACCCCAAATGGCAAATTGTTAAAACAGACGAAGGATATAAGCGCAGGTTTGCAAGAAAAAATAATCGATTATACTTCAGAGCTAATCTGAAGCCCTTTGGCGGGTTTCCACTCGGGGGATGCGGTCCATCGCCATAGTCTAGATAGGTTGAATGCGATTAATGATCGATCACTTAAAAAGGCGTTGTACGTGTCAAGAGGTAGACGGAGGCTGGGACCGAGGACGACTTGGGCGGGACCAGAGTCAGACGGACAGGCATGGATGGGGACAAGGTCGAGAGTATATAGGTTATGACGGCATATCTCTGCATATAATAGAGGGATTTTACCACCTTGTCCCAAATTACCCATGAATCTGACCGGGGCCCTAGTAAGCAACATAAGTGGTTTTGGTTTTTACAGCCAGGTCGACAGAATACCAATAGTCACCACCCACAACTCAATGTCATTGAATTCGAAGATGAGGAGGTAGTTCTGCTTGGGCTGGGGTGGGACCTGTTGCTGCATTTTATAGATGCAGCAGAGTGACTGGAAGCTGCAGAAAGCAGAGAGCCACTACGATACCGAGCGGCAGAAGCTGGTTGGGGGGATAGCGAATATCTAGCCTACTTGCGATTCTCCAGGGCAGAAATTCAGAGGCTGATTGAAGAATTCAAGCTGGTAGAAGCATGGGTTGGTTCAGGGCGAGATCACAAGTATGCACGAGTCCCAGAGCAAGCGGTATGCATATTAATATATTGACTGGCTAGCCCACCTCGTCTAGTTGACATGATGCAAGTATTCGGAGTATCACGAAGCTATACCTATCTCTTCAATTGTTAACGATCTTCCAACCTACCTCTATAAGCAGGGCTATGAGAAGCTTTACTGGGATTAGCGGCGCCTCACATATCAACAACTCAAAGCATATTCCAAAGCTATTGAGCAGACTGCCGGAGTTACTGGTTTGAAAACATGGGCATTCATTGATGGAACTGTGCGTAGTATTGCAAGGCCTACGGTGGGGCAAAAGAGCTATTACTGTGGGCATAAGGGATCAAATTCCAGAGCATTGTGACTCCTGACGTGCTGATTAGTAGCTTGTATGGACCGGAGTTGGGCCCAAAAGGAGATTGGAGGCTATGGAAATAGCCCGGGATTGAGGGTATTCTGCGTCAAACCTTTGCAGAATCTGAAGATATCTTAAATATTTATGGAGACCCTGTGTATGCGCCCTCTTATGGAATAATGGGGCCATATCGAGCAACATCAACTCATGCCTTAACACCACATGAGCAAGTATTAAACCTCAAAATGTCAAGCTACCGCATCGTGGTTGAGTGGGGATTTGGGAATATATTGAACCAGTTTAGCTATACAGAATGGAAGCGCAACCAAAAAAACGGACAATCTCCAGTGGCTCTCAACTATCTCATTCCTGTCCTTCTCTACAACTGCCAGACATGTCTGCGAGGACGTAATCAAATCACCCCCCCTTCATTAGAGACATACCTGAAGTGTTACGCACAGCTGTTAATAGAGCCTCTATACGAGCCATGCGTGCATCCATTCGAGCTTCCAAGTTTGTGATTTCTGAATTGGCAGGTGGATTGGCAAGAGCATTGGCGGGTGGATTGGCAGGTAGATTAAGCTGCAATGCTCGAGCTTCCATAGTAGTATTCATATATTTAATGAATACATCAGTCAATTTTTTAATGTTTTCCTTCATATCATCATCAGCTTCACGGCTCTTGTGTAAATTCTCACAGATTCACACCGTTTCCTAACCACATCTCCTTCTGTGAGATCCACTGTTTCACAAGCATCTACCACAGTTTGGAAGTCCCTCTTTTTCCCTAAGGATTGTCTCTTAAAACTTCAGCAACTGTCTTCTCTGCTTTGATCTCTGCTTTGACCTTAGTATCTGTTGATTGCTGGTCTCGTCGGCGCTCGATGATTTCGACTCACATATCGATTGCCTGCTCCGAGTCTGCTTCTGCTGCCCCAGACAACTTTTTGCTGGCTTCAATCACACTTCTCCTTTCTATAACCATCGATGCAACCTTTCTTTTACCATCTCCTCCACCCTGATAGCCTATACTCTGTTTGAAGAGATGGGTCAGCCAAAACTTAGTTTCTGTAGTTGCAGACAGATATCGCTCGCTTTCACTGACACATAGGCGGATACGAGCAGGTGTCAAACATCCCTAGCTAACACTGACTACAAAGTCGCGTAGGTACCTGAATAGCACAGAACAAAAACTTCGCATCTCCGCGCCGGTGATATCACATACTCAACGGTCCCAATCATACATCGTAATCTGGAATAACCTCCTACCCATTCTCAAACTCCTAACTTCCCCAGGATCTCTCATGTAGATAACTAGGGAGGACGCCTCCTGCGCCCCCCCCTGTCCTCCCTCCACAGCCACCTTATCCCCACTACCTTCACCCCCTGTTATCCTCTTCGACTCACCTCCGCATGGTGTCCGGCTTGTACTTGAGAGGAGCCGCGTGCATGACCAAAGCTCGTATGGTTGGTGCTCTCTTTAGGTTCGGGGTTTCGGTTAGCCGCCGGACTCTCTGTGCTGGTGTCCCCTTTCTCTACCTCGGTGGTATCTGTTGCTTCGGCTTTTGCGTCGGTGGTCGAGCACTCTGGGATTCTCTATCCATTCTCTTTGGAGTTGCCGGGTGGCCTCTCCTTGCGTCGGTGGGGGGGCCTGAGCGGCGGCTTCTGCGTAAGTGCGTGCCGGGGTTTCCGGCGGTGCCTCTGCAAATTTGCTGGTGGTCTGATTTGCTTCCGCGTGTCTCTTTGCGGCCGCAAGCATCTCCTCCGCCAACCTTATGGTACGGCATCCAACGTGTGTCTCCAGTAGACCCCTCACGTGAAAGCTCCACTTGTCAAAACTTTCCGTCGGCATGTAAGTCATCCCCAGCAAAGTGCACGCGACGGCCAGGAGCTCCTTCACCTTCTCCCGGATCCGTGCCTCGTCGCTGCCGGTTCCAAGGTCCTCTCTGCTACCGAAGTCGCAGCCGCTGCGGCTTCCTTCTTTTCCTCTTCCGATGCCGCTTCCGGGCCACTAGGGCACGCTTCGGCTTTCGGCTTCTCCGCTGCTATCATCGGGGCCTTTTTCTTTTCCTTTGCCGGCATCGTGTTCTCGTTGGTCAGGCGGCGGTGTAGGTAGGAATTACAAATATTCGTATTCGCTGGTGATGTCGTGACATCGCTCCGCGTGGTGGTGTGGGAATTATCTTTTCCCTGAGTGGACACCTGTGTTGCTCCCGACACACAATCACAGGCCTCGTAGACCAATACCCTATAAGGACAGCTTCATGAGGGAGAGTTGAAAGAAGCGGAAAGAGGAGGGGGAAAGACCCAAAGCAAGGGAGAAAGGGGGAGAAAGGGGTCGCGGTGGTAGATATTCTTGTGGTGGACGGCGAGGGCTATCTCGTGTGTCGTCCGCTTATTCGTAGCTGCTCTGGTTGTCGAGATCCGGCCAAGTGCTCGTTCTGTCAAAGTGGTTGTCGCTGACATGTACAAGCCGCATGTACTCCAGTTCCTTAATGCATGCTATCGTGCTCTCAATCCTGTGTCCCCGAACGTGCCTTTCCCACTGAACACACATGTAAGTTTGTGTCAACGCAGATAAAGAGTACCCAGGCCGTCTAGAAACTCGTATCTATCTGCTTTGGTGCGTACTTGGGACATTTGGCAGTCCCTGAAGGGCACAAGACAAACGTCCAAAGATACAAGGTCAAAGGGTGCGAGAACGTCCAAATGTGGAAATACAAGCCCCATCTTGATCAGTCTACAAGAGTCATTGATCTTAAATCATAAGGAGTAAAAAAAAATCATAACAAGATAGCACGGACGTCGTCAGGAGCGTAGGGTGGCGTCGTAATAATAATATGAAACTTAGGCAACGGCTTCAACAAAAGATAAGACTGAGCCTGAAAAACCCAAGATTGGAGAGGCAAGCTATTAGGCAACAGAAACAGACAGGGAAAAGACAAGGTAAAACAGACTAAAGGAAACTAACCACCGTCGTTCCTTACATCCTTCCCTCATTAGGAAGTGACTACCCAAATAGGAGAACCCATGCCTAAATAGGAAGTCAACCAAAACCGAAAATTCAAAAAGAGGAAAGTAACACAAAGAATTCGGCTGTGTTTTCACCCAATGGAAAGCTTGTTGTCTCTGCATCCGACGACGGATCGGTCAAATTATGGGATACATCAACAGGAAAGCAATGTGGAGTTTTGGAAGGCCATACCGACCGTATCAATTCAGTCGTGTTTTCACCCAATGGAAAGCTTGTTGTCTCTGCATCCAGTGACCACACGGTCGGATTATGGGATACATCAACAGGCAAGCAGTGTGAAGTTCTGGAAGCTCATACCAATTCGGTCAATTCGGCTGTGTTTTCACCCGATGGAAACCTTATTGCCTCAGCATCCGCGGACGAAACGGTCAGATTATTGGATGCACCAACAGGAAAGCAATGTGGTATTTTGGAAGGCCATACCCTGGAGGTCAATTCAGTTGCGTTTTCACCCAATGGAAAGCTTGTTGCATCTGCATCCTGGGACAGAACGGCCAGATTATGGGATGCTTCAACAGGAAAGCAATGTGCAGTTTTGGATGGTCATACCAGTTATGTCAATTCGGCTGTGTTTTCACCCGATGGAAAGCTTGTTGCCTCTGCATCCTTGGACTCCACGGTCAGATTATGGGATACATCGACAGGAAAGCAATGTGGAGTTTTCGAAGGTCATGCCTATGATGTCAATTCGGCTGTATTTTCACCCGATGGAAAGCTTGTTGCCTCTGCATCCTGGGACGGAACAGTCAGATTATGGGATACTAGAAACAAAGCAACGATAGAAATCATAGAAACTCAGGACACCATCAAGATTATGAAGTTTTCCAATGACGGAACGCATCTACATACAAGTCGCGGCATACTGCAGCTCAAGTCATCTCCTCACAGCGGCGGCAACCGGGAACCACCACACACGTTAACCCATTCCCTATATGTTACCGATCAATGGATCACATGCAACATGAAGAAATTGCTCTGGCTTCCTGTTGACTACCGGCTATCCTGCTCTGCAATAAATGACACTGCCAACCTTCTTGTCATTGGATCTCTCTCTGGTAGAGTTACTTTCATATCTTTTGATTTTACCGCTCTCCCGGCTGCATATCTCCAGCCATCTGTTAAAGTTGCTGTCACAGCAGGTAAGGGCTTCCTTGGACTTGTTGGCTGTTAAAACCTTTGATGAACTAATTCACTGGTTGGTGTATTTTAGGTGCAAGTTAAATCAATGGAACTGCATTTTGGGTATTGTAGGCCAGGTATTGGATGTTTGTGTGTTTTTGTGTGGTGATTTGTATCTGAGCAGCGGATCATGTCCAGGGAAGAATAAGTTTTCAGTTGACTGAGGCTGGCCTTGGGGGGTTCTCAAGACGGCTTATTGGATCTTCCTGTACATTATCAATACTGGAAAAGCTGGAGGTCGCATAGGAGAAATGATGTCGGCTGGAATTTACAACTAGCAAGATATTCACTGTCAGCCAGCCATATGGTGAAACTTATACCTTACCAGGTTTTTTCCAATGACAGACTTTTTTCCTAATAAAAATGTCAAATATCCAAACGAGTTACCGGTACCCCAGTTTCCAAGCCTTGAGGGCGAATCATAGAACCCGACAACCCTGCCCTCTAACCTAGGTAATATTTCACACAATTCACTTTTTGAAATCCCCCAATTAATCAAAGCAAGAACTTACCACTGTGCCATGCCTACCGCCAGTCCATTTCTGGTATTGCAACAAGAATGTATATGATCATAATGAATATAGGGTAAGAAAGCTACGAGGAATTCAAATCTGATACCCCCAGCCTTACGCTGGATACTCTATAGCCCACTCATGGGGTCAACCCCCCCCCCCCACTCATATGAACCCCCATGTCAACCCCGCCTCGCCCCAAAATATGGCTGTCCATAGGATAAACGAATGCCTCATAGGTCTCTTATATAACTCTCATAAGCATGGAGCATAAGCTCACCTCACGGATGCAGTGTATGGACTACAAAGGACTAGAAATGGTAATCACATGCTTGATAGCTTGATTCGGCATGGTATTTGGACTGTGCTCTTGTGTAAAAATGTTCAGGAGGTTCTTTAGCATACCTTCTCATGTTCGCGAAGCCTCAGTAGCCCCTCCCTGACTGCATTTACCGCTCCCAACGCTTTGGTCAACATTTGCTTCATGCTCACAGCCACCATACATGCAATTCGGGCCCTTTCATGGCAAATATAGGCTTGACCGAGAGCCCAATATATGTTTCAAACCTTCCGCAGTCGCAATTTCCTAGAGTTCATGAGAGCTTCTCCCCTCCACCAGAGGTTCCCTGAAGGCCCCATCCTATTGACCTATCCATGAAAGCGTCTGAGCATGGTAGAGCATGGTAGAGCATAGTGGAGCTATTTTCGAGCATAGGAACAAGATTTTCGAATCTGGCATGACTACCTGGGTCTGTAGGAAATTACCCTCACATCATACTTCGGCCACGTGATGAGGGATCCCGTGATATAAACCAGGGACCCGAAAGGTACAGGGTATCCCAAGTGGCTGGGGGATATAAGCGCTGGTTTCTTGTATCTAGAGTTCGTTTTTTCCTTTAATCTTTACGGTTCAGAGAGCGCAATAGATACCGTTGGCTGCCCCCATATGACCGGCCACCTACATATGACCGGGGTCAACATGCTAGCTATTTTCGGAAATCCTAAAATGCTAGGCAAGCAGAGTGGAAAGAGACCATTCCGGCCAAATTCAGATCTATGGAAACAGTTACGCTCTACAACATGGCAGCCCTCATGTCCTGCCAAAACCAACATATCTCCAGGATACGATATGACCTCCTCGTCTACCAGCACCCCCCCCCTACTCCACCATATAGGCTGAATATCAGGCAGGTGAGCCTAGGAGCATAAGGAGGCCTTTATTAAGCAGCTATCTTCATATTAAAACCGTTCTTATAGCAGCAGCCTACAATATAGTGAAATCGTATGCTATCAAATAAGCCATTCACCACTGTAAAATGTGCTATTTTGAGAATACGCTGATTTATGCTACCCTGAACCTCCTGCTCTCAATCCGCTGCAAATATATATTCATAGTACTCTTGGCCGCCGTGGAGAGGCTTCCAACATGGCGAATGAGACGCATAAAGCCCAAAATGTGGGGCTCCTGGAGGTTTTGGAGGCCTCCCTACAGGTACTATGGATGCTCTAGAGGAAAGACGTGAGAAGGGGGGGTTGATGGGGGTGCATACGTTGGTTGGATTTGGCTGATTCAATAAAAACCCTCGAATTGTGAATTTGGAAGTTATTGCCTCGAGTTGAGATCTTCCAACCCTGCTTCCCCTCCTTCGCTGCTAAGTTAACATGAATATAGAAGTTAGATAAAGGCACCTAGTAGTTTGAGGCCTATCCGTTGATAGTAGAGGGGGTGCGGTGGGGGGATTGTTGGGGAGGGCGGTTGTCTTTAATACGGGGACATATTGGTGCTATTGGAGGCCCCTCCATGGTAGTTGGGAGTACTATGAATACGTATTTGCAGCGGATTGAGAGCAGGAGGTTCAGGGTAGCATAACTCAAGGAAAATTGGCGAATTCTCAAAATAGCACATTTTACAGTGGTGAATGGCTTATTTGATAGCATACGATTTCACTATATTGTAGGCTGCTGCTATAAGAACGGTTTTAATATGAAGATAGCTGCTTGATAAAGGCCTCCTTATGCTCCTAGGCTCACCTGCCTGATATTCAGCCTATATGGTGGGGTAGGGGGGGTGCTGGCAGACGAGGAGGTCATATCGTATCCTGGAGATATTGGGTAATATGTTGGTTTTGGCAGGACATGAGGGCTGCCATGTTGTAGAGCATAATTGTTTCCATAGATCTGAATTTGGTCGGAATGGTCTCTTTCCACTCTGCTTGCCTAGCATTTCCGAATTTCCGAAAATAGCTAGCATGTTGACTCCGGTCATATGTAGGTGGTCGGTCATATGAAGGTAGCCAATGGTAGCACCTAAAGCATGAAATCGTTTTATAGCTTGTGGAATTCTTACGTAGATTGCTTATTCAGCCATCCAATTCCCCATTCAGGTAGTAGCTGTCGGCGCTCGATAGTCTGGTTGGCACGACCCTCCTCTGTAGATTTATACCGAACTATAGGTGATATTGGGTGCAATTCGAGTCCTTTCACCAGTACCCCCTCTCCTGCGAGAACATATAGAGCTACTGCAATCTGTTGGTATATGGGTCTTTTGTAGCCACGAACTATCTCTCGTTGATCCCAGTACCCCTCTCCACCAGCCTCTGTCAATAGTTGTACGATATGCCAAAATGAGTTACGATACATGCGAAATAATGCAAGAAAGGCGGTTTCAGAGTATTGTTGGATATATGCCTCTAGGACATCGACATGATGTCGCCCAGCACTGGTATTCCGAGGTAGGTAGTAGCGCTGTCTGGCAATGGATGCTCGAACCACCAGAAGGCTCTCAATATCCCCAAAGATCTCGGTATCCTCAACATCTTCATCCTCTTCATCTCCTGAGGATGATACAGCTAATACATCAGCATATATGAGACACTCAATTGCAGTGTCGATATCCTGCAGAGCACGAGCTCTCTGTGGTGTTCGAGGCATGGCAAAGGCGGTGGGTGATAACTTTTCACGTATGTAGCCAACAGGCTACAAATAGCTACGTCGGGGGTTGTCAGTCCAAAAAAAATAATTTCGCTCAATTCAGCTAAGTCGGGACTGACAACCCCTAGGTACAGGTACACCTGGCTATAATGAACCTTGCAGTAGTGAAAAATTGGCTATAGTGAAGAGATTGGCCGGATTGTTTCAGCACACACGTATTCCGCCCTGGCTATAGTGAAATAAGGGCTATAGTGAT
>Ga0307514_10004271_pt1 | contig 13203 bp, 17 predicted proteins | sample 16_EM_MG_FD_203088 | JGI IMG/M metagenome (GOLD analysis project Ga0307514, IMG submission 203088) | Populus trichocarpa ectomycorrhiza microbial communities from riparian zone in the Pacific Northwest, United States - 16_EM | ecosystem: Host-associated > Plants > Roots > Unclassified | place... | reverse complement strand
AAAGTGCAGAAAGTGACGGGAAGTGCACGGAAGTGCACTTCCAGAAGCCAAGCCTCCACTTCTCAGAAGTGAAGTGGCCCTAAGCGCCCAAATTTGGCGGGGGAAATCATCGAAAAAAAAGTGGCGCCCAGAAGTGATCGCGACTTTTGCTGATGTAGCAACTACAGTTTGTAAACACCACCTCTGTCCTACCGCCCTTTAAAGATCCTGATGACATCATCTCCGGCATGTTGAAGTTGTGCGTCCTTGCAGCTTGGATGAACGAGAGGAGACAACCCAGTTCTGGTTCTTCGCACGGTGACAGGGTGTGCGCGATTACCGACGATGGCATGGAGGTGTGAAGGTCTCCGATATGCGCATCCAGATCTGCAACAGATGAAAACGGCTGGACATCAACGAAAAGGACGACCTCACCTGTTATCTGCTGCGACTTGAATATACGTGAGCTCTACACCACCGGCGTTGGCGAGGTCGAACCATACACGATGGGACTATACTCCGAAGAGAACTTGAGTAAGGGGGTTCAGACGGGTCCTAAATATATATGGTAAACATCTCAGTCCAACCGTCCAAGTCCTCGATCTGCCCTTCATCAGACCGCTCTTCCAACATGGGGATGCAGATGAGGAATCTTGAAAATGATGTTATGTCCGGGAAATCACACCGAACACAGTCACCACTCCACCTAGCTGCGGGAAGTAAACAACGTTGAGGGTTTCGAAGCCTTCTGGTGCCGTGTAGACAACCTGTTGTGCAACTTTGGACTGCGATGTCTCATGAAACGGTTGAAATCTTGAAGATAAAGTGGCAGGGACGTACAAGGACGCTATCAAGCCCAGCATATGTGTTTCCTATTATCCAGTTCTTCATCGACGTGGTGCTGAACGCAAACACGGGAAGCAGCGATGGATTCCTCCCAATCAACGATTCACAGCTCCCTCGAGATTTCGCACTATTTCGTTGATGATTGTCCCAACATCCCGAAGCACGTTCAGGTCCAAAACGTTAATCAGCCTAGCGATGTCAGTCTCGAGATTCCCACTGGAAGGAACTCGCCCCCACCCTCCACAACACACTCACGCGGCTGGCACGCATCGACTCTGTCAACGAGTCACGGATCATGGCAGCATGAAAGGCAAACTGTGTGACGTGAACCAATCTGGGGCGCGAAGCGCCAGTCGTTATGGCCCTTACCTCCCGTGACGATCCCCTGCCAGTTCTTGACTTTTGCCCTCCCTGATGTCAGCGCTTTGAGTACCCTGGGGGTGTTCTTGATCCCCAACAGGTGTCCTTGGATATCACCCGCAGTCGCAATGGTATCAGGGTAACATGCGCTCATATTTATTCCCAAAGTTGTCCCGAGTGAAATTGCTGTTCGGTGGGTCACACATCGCACTTACCATCTGCGAAAACCACCCGGAATGTGAGGACAATTTAGCCATTCAGTTCCCTGGGCATGAGTCTGGATCACTTCATTCCGGTGAACACACGAGCTACGGCGAGCAAGTCAGAACATACCACCTACCCCGGATGCAGGTCACCAACGTTCACCGATTAGCGAAGAGTGAGAGGGAGAAGACATATATATATGCACCGGTGGCATATGGTGTTTGACAGACATGCTTTGGTAATAATCGATATATCAGTATCGGGGGGAGGGAGGGGGGGTCATTTCGTGTCGATCTATGAGAATTGGTGAGAACGTTCAAGGGTGGAAGAGAATATAAGATCGACAAGAAGGGGAACCCGAGAGAGAGAGGTTCGAGATCTGACAGAAGAAAAAACAGAGAACCAGATAAGGACAGTGAAATGCGGGGAGTAAGGGGACGAGGTACAGAAGAGGAACTTTGATCGTGAAGAGAGATTAGAGGATGAAGAGTAAGGAGAGTATTTGCACAAACATGTGACAAAGAGAGGAAAAGGGGAGATAGAAATATAGAGGGAGGGGCGTCGTGAATTTTCAACACAGGGAGAACGCGAGAACAATGAAGTCAAAAAGACACAGTTGACAACCGGAAAAGAAGAAAAAAACAAGGAAGGAATTGAATAGTTTAGACGCACGGCCCAAGGCCTCGCTTGGGAGAAGAGTGATCGAAGAACGTGGGGCGGGTGCGGTAAGGGAGGAGAGGGGCAAAATATGTGACACGGCGAACAACAAACGATCAAGGGAGGTATTAATACGTGTAGCGGGAGGCTAAAACGTGTGACGGTGGACGGGGGTCGCGAGGTGTGGAAGCGGGAGGAAGGTATGGATAATCTATGGGGGGGACGGTATGGGAGGCGGAGTAAGGTCCAGGAGTCGGAACGGAACAGAGGGTAGCGCGATTTTCAAGCCCGAGGGAAAACACACAAAACACCCGAAAACGAAACAAAGCGGCGAGAGACAGGGAGAGCGGGAACTGCGACAAGTGCAAAACAAGTGATTCTACAAATCGCCCAAAGGGAAAAAAACACGGAAACGTCAATACAATCTCCAATTATGGGAGAGGGGTAGGTGAACGAGAGGAACGCACTTTTCTAACAGGAAGGGGTGAAGAAAGGATAATCTCATCTAGTGCCCAGAGAATATCTCCGTGATTGTCCTCCTTCTCTCATTCTTCTTCGCCCTCGTCGTGGACGTTCCTCCCGCCCCTCTAGTGGTAGCAGGCTGATTATCAACTCCGCTTTCCCTATTCGACACCGCTCCATCCAACGACATCCTCACCGTCTTCCCAATCGTCCTATTCCTCGCCAACGTCCCACTCCTCTCACGGTAAAGTTCGGATTCCGCACCAGACACGGGGCTGTTCACCATCTGACTGGAATTGGTTCCACTCTCCGAATCGTTGCTATACGCAGCGGAGGACACCCGGTCCCTCTGCTCCCGCTCCCGCTGTCTGAGACCGTTGAGGGCAAAAACAGAGATCGTGGACGGTCGAGAGAAAGTGACAGCTGGACTGTTTCCACCGGAAGTCGTGCGATTATGGAACGATACGGCAGTAGTGGAAGTCGGCACAGTTGGCTGGAACGTCGTCGCCTGGCCGATCCCTCTCACGGTGTTCACAGACCCGGTGGAGACCTTCTTCCTCGACAAGCTGCTCTCTGAATCGGAGGAAGGCAGTGGAAGGTTCGGCAGCGGTCTCGGTACGACCAGGGATGGCAAGGCTCTGATTGACTGGGGTCCGGACTGTGGGCCATATACACGGGTGGCGGGGGAAGGTGAAGGTTCCATAGTAACTTCCTCGGCCAAAGACCGCGGTGAGTCCCTCGAGTCTCTTGGAGTAAGGTACCTCCTGAACGAAGATGATCCAGACGAGAGGTTAGAGAACTGGGAAGCGGTTGTTGTCTGAGGTGGGGTTTCTTCGCTTCTCCTGTCTCTGAACGATGAAGGAGGCCGATCTCTCGACCCGTCACGACTGCTCGTTCTCTCCAGCCTCGCTTCCCAGCTATACCTCGATCCAGCCACGCTCCTTCTTCCCTCAGAACTTCTCCCACCAGAAGTCGGAGCGCCTTCAGTATTCAGTCTCGCGGTGACATCATCGTCCAGACTGATACTTCGCAAGTGCTGGTTCGGCGTCCCAACATTGGAAGCATTCGTCTCCCTCAAGACCTTCCCCACGCCAAGCAAGAAACCGGTCATGTTCCTCACGAGATCATCGCTCGCCCTCAAACACTCTCTGAAATCCGATCCTACCGTCCTCCAGTACTCAGAGAGCTCCGAGTCCCCTTCGCCCAATTCTCCACTGACCTCGGCGCTGATTTGCTCTTCTAAAGCCCGGTTCGTCCCGTTACGAAGGAGGATGTTGAGTTTCTCGGTGGCTTGTACGATGGTCCGGGCAGCACCGAAGAGCTCTGGTATTGTATTCGTCGTGGTGTGCCCATTCGGCGGTAACCTTGATAAGTTGGATTCGAAGATCGAAAGCGAGTCCATCATGAGTTTCCCATGCTCGCCAGAAGACACTCGATCACGGGTAGCAGACAGAGGAGTACCAGAAAGCTGTCGTGATGCTCCAGTATACGGGGAAGCGTATCCTCGATCCATACTCGTTTTTCGGGTAAGCGGGAGATCTCGATCGGTATCCATTAGCGGTGTTGACTTTTTCCCCTTGAAGGTAGACACCCGTAAAGCATCTGAGGAAGGAGACTCGTGATATGTACCGCCCAAGGAGGACTCTGGCCGCGACGAGATCAGACTCCTTGGTGGCTCCCTTCTTACCGCAGAAGCAGGTGTCCTAGGTTCGCGATCATGATCCGCCTCTCGGCCTCGACCCCCAAGGACAGAATTTCGACCCGACGTCGTCACGAGCTCGAGTCTTCGTTCTTCGGGTTCCCGAACCGGTTCTCGGAAGACGTCGTCTGTAGTCTCCCGACGCTTCGTCGCGATCCCAGCTGCCTTCAAACCTTCCCCAACCAGGGTCCGATTCTGGATAACAGGACTCTCCAAACTACCAGCACGACGCGTCTGAGTGGTTTCAAACCCAGCTACTTCTTGTTCGTCGATAACTTGGCTCGAGATGTCTTCTGAAGCGCTTCGTAGTGTTTTACGGGTCGAGATATCCCTCATCGTTGCAGAGCGAATTGAATTGCGGAATAGCCGGGGTGAAACTGATGGTGGACCAGAGGCAGAACCGGAAGGATCGGATATCCTCATAGCCTTGCTTCTGCGGGGACTGATCGGGTCGGCGGAAGTCTACCGGTGGACGTCGGTCAGTAAAAAAATTGTGGGAAGCACAAAAATGCTTACAGAGTCTTGCCTAAACTCCAGTGGTAAAGGTTGTCGTGATCGCCTCCCAGTAGGACTTGTCCGTGAAGAAGCAACAGCAGCAAGGGCGGCGTTGGTCACATCTCTCACTCCCATATCCGAGACGGCGTTCATGCCCAATGACGTCCTCTTGCTTCTCGGTGATAATGGTGACGGCCGCTGTACAGCGGAAATAGAATTCCGAAGCTTGCTGGGTGAATCTGGCGCAGAAAGCAATCGTTGTCGGACTCTTGTAGCGGGTGGCGGAGTGACAGAACGTTCCACAAACTCTTCTCCATGGTGACTCTCACGTTCGGTATCGGATCCTGAGGGGGTGGCGTCTTTCAACGTGTATGTGGAGGTTATCGTTTGAGAGACGACGCGAGGCCGCGATCCACTTCCTGATAGCCTTGAGGAAGTCGATGGGGAAGATGTCGTAGAAGATGTCGTGGAAGACGTGAGTGAGGGTATGGGTGACCGAGCTGACCGACCAAATGCTGGGGAAGGCGAGCTTAATCGCATACCACTGAGTTTTTCGAGTGCCTGCAGTGGCGGAGGGAATGTCAGACGGGAACCGTGCGATTCACGAAAAGTTTCACCTCTTGATTCCTCTTCGCCAAACTCTTCACCCTGTCCAAGGCGGAGACGGTGTCGTTCGAAGATGCAGAAGTGGTCGACAAGGTAGACTTCCTCTTTCCAACACCAAACTTTGCGGTATGATCCTCATCATCGTACTCCACCGACTCGTCACGGGGGTCATCCAGGCTATCCAAACCCCCATCTCCATTCGCGTTGTTCATCGACCTATTCGGGGCCGAGTGGTTGAGCGTCGGTCTTCTCCTAACGCTTCCTGCGGTATTGCTCCGTGAATCACCTACGACGCTTCCACTTCCTGTAGAGTTCGTTGCAGGTGGAGAAGGTAATCCAGAACTGGTCGAAGAGAGGTTTGAAGCGGCACCTGGGCTGGGTGGTTCGGGTAGATCAGGTATGCTGGATGAGCTGCTGATTGTCGTGTTTATGCTCGAGGAGGAAGACGAGCCAAGGAAGATAGCAGATAGTGGTCGTTTGCTGTTCCCATACGCTCGACGGGTGGTGCTCATCTGATCGAGAGGGTGGTTTGTGGGGGTGGTGGGGTGGAGGTTGAAGGTGGTGGTAACGGATGCGTCGGGTCTTGTCGTCGTGTTGAATGGTCGGAACTTGAGAACTGGTGGACTGTGTGAGATTGGTCGAACTGGGACCGTGGAAGGGCCGACAGTTGATCAATCCACCAGTTCACGGTCTACTTGGACGGGTCGGTGGCCCTCTTTAGTTGGCAACAGGCCTCGTTTGTCGTTACGTCAAGGGGGCGGGATAAGTCCGGGAGGGGGGGGGGGGGAGCGGGAGGTCGGGCGAGGAGCGAACGGATGGTCCAAACGTCAATCGACGAAGGCTTTGTTTGTTTGTAGGTTCGCTGACGTCTCGGTAGATTTTGCACGCTTGGAATTCCTGGCGCTGTCTATCGAGGGTCCAAACTTCCAGGCGATTCAAGCGAGAGGTTCAATAAAGCCCCAAAAAACCACAAAAGTCTGGAGAAGAACAAGAGTTTGGAAACGTGGTGTCGTGAAGAAGGATATTGATTACGACGGGTTGCTGGTTGCGGTTAATCGATGATGCGAAACCGAGGAGAAAGAGGGAAGGAAAAGAAGGAGAGAGGGGAAGGGGGAGTTGACGATGGTGAAGCTCCTTCCACGACTCCGTAGAGCTGCAGCCTTGCTGTCTGGGCGAAGGGGAGAGTAGATGGCAAATTCTCGACCACGTGGTTCAAACGTTGCCAGGCGTTGCGGGGGATAAACTCGAAATCAGTTGGATACGCATTCGAAATGTCAGCCTCACATACTACCCCTAGTCCCAGCACTGGCCTCGCATCGGGAGGAGTCCCCACAGAGGCATAGTATATAAAAACAGAGAATTCAAGAACTCCCGTTAATAATAAAACCACTCGTATCACTCTAGCCTTAGAACCAGCCCACGTCAAATGGGCGGTTCTCAGTCAAACTCCCTCCACATTAGTGGTTCAATCCTCCGGACGAAAGCCCAGCCAGAGGATATCTAATGGAAGGGAGCAACTTCCAAGAGGCAGGGAAGCAGACCGATCAAGAATGGGCCAGGCGCGCACGTCGGCCACCGAGGCACCCAATAAGATGCCTAGGATAGGCTACGGAGGAAACGATTCTACGGAAGGAACAACAGAACTATACGACAACATGGATTGAAGATGTCGGAAGGGCGTGGGTAGAGGGGGGGGGAACAGCAATGTACGCAAGCGGGATGCAGAGGTGAACATAAGGGAGGAAGAATAGTCAGCTCGGAGGAATCAAGACTATGAATAAGCGTAACCAGTTATGGACAGCAATGGAAGATGACAGTGGATGATCGATGAAGAACGAGCAGAGAGGGGGAGGGGAGAGGAGGGAAAACGAGGAAAAAAAGAAAAGAGGAAAGAACGTTGGCTCATGTCAGTCGGAACATGATATCAAATCGCTGACTTCCGGCTTCTCGTCCTCCCCCCGATAGTCCCGTTCCCCGTATGATGCACGAACTCCGCCTGTGGTTGGTTTGGTGAGCCCTGTTCCGTGTACGCGTTCATGATGCTAGCGAAACCGGCAGGCAGCCCCGGACCATTCGACCCCTGTCCAGAAGAATACGCGGCTTGCACCGCCGGATGTGAATCCACAAACTGGAACTGCTGGTCTCTTTGTGTAACTGGGGAGCGTGAGGCCCGATGTGGATGTTGTGACGGGGAATGAGGGAATGCCATTTCTGGACGGCCACTAAACTCCTCGTGATGTCCATGCCCATCTTCGTTAATATCATGATTATTAGCACCCACACCAGATGAACGGACACCTGAGCACGGGAATAACGTACCTTGTCTAAGGGGATCCTCCTCTGCATCACCACCCTCATCATCGCGTCTCCGGATATTATTTACATGTGATTCATACTCATCTGGCAAAGCAGGAACCACGGATGCGTGCCTGCCACCGAGCGGCCTGCTGCCAAGCCTGCACGACAGAAGTATTGGTCGTTATGATTAACAGAATGGGATACGAGATATGCTTACCCTCCTTCGTGGAAATTCTGCCACACATAATCCCTCAGCTGATCCGCCCCCGGCAGTCCTTGAATAAGGTGCTTAATAGTGTTTTGGCCCAAACCGAAGAAGTCGGGCCCAGAGACAGAGTTCGAATGTTGCCTATTGCGAATCTGATTTGCTGTCTTGACAATCACCGACCACGCACCCGTCGCTGTTCCAGCGATAATGGGTTTTGCCGGATTGTCACCAGGAATAATTTGGAACTTGGGACCATCACCTCCGTCCAAAATAGAGCAGTGATAGACAACCTCTGTGCTGGGGTCGATCGTCGATAAATAACGCCTGTACGAATCGGGACCCGTCAGGGGCGTGAAGAATGGAGTGTAAGATCGACGCACCGTGTAACCTCATAACCAACCGGGAATATGTACCGCTCCGTATGGAAATGCTCTCGCTTGCAGACTTCTCCGAGGTTTATGACCGTCATAATGCCAACATTGAGGGGCAGCAATGGATTACCCTTCTTATCGCGAGGTACGACCGGGATACTATGGCTCTTGGAAAGGACTGTATGCGCCTTCAACCTCTTCGGCTTGGCAAGTCTTTGGTTCTCTGGTCCACGCGATGGAGCTATGGCCCTGGAGGAGGTACTGTTGTTGTTCATCATTGGAAGACCTTCGCCTATAACGGACGGTTAACTCGAACTCTATGGTTAATTAGGAACGCGAGCAGCACTTGTACCGTTTGGAACGAATGTAAATGGTTGCTCCTCATGGGGAGATTGGGACATCGGTGATGCTGAGCGCCCACGAAACGGGTGATCGCCGGGGAGTTGATGAACGGTCGGAGATTGTTGATAACCAGAAGATTGGTGAGAGATAGATCCACCACCCTCCGAAGGCGGAGCGGGCGGCTTGATACGGAGTCGGACACCGGTGGTGGCGGAAACTAATACGGATCCATCGCCAGGTGGGTGTTCGCCGGGATAGGGTTGGTTCCCGCCTCTGCCTGGGTCATGTCCGGGCGACGGATGGAAGGGAAAAACCTGACTCTGGGCGGTGGTCTCCTTTCCCTTGGTGGTCCTCGCTCGTTTGGTCTGACGACGTGCCTCACGGGCCTCTTCCTCGGCGCGGTGAGTCATTTCTTCCTCTTGTTGCTTCCTAGCTTGGGGTCCGACGTGGCGGGAATAATAGATGGGGTCGAGTTTCGGGTCTTCGGAGGATGATTCTTCGAGTGCGACGCGCATGTTGGCCCGAAAATAATCTTGAGCCTTTTTAGGCAGCAAAGCCCGGGGGAAAGCACTAGATCGTGCTTGAATGACATCTTCGTCGGTGCGCTGTGCGTTTTTAGGCACTTGTTGTTCGAGCTCGATGATGCGATCGATGAAGGAACTGTATGTCGGGACGATGACGCGACGACACGGTGAGACTGATCAGCGAACAGGGGGTCAATAACGAGATGTGAAGGAGCACTGACCCTCGTTCTTGCCTCATACGGGATGTGCGCTCACCAGATCGCAGCAGTTCAGACTCTGTCACTTTGAATTTCTGTAAAAGGCACGCATCATGCGCAGGTGTAAGTGGATGTGAGAAAACGGGCGGGTTGGATGGCAACGGCAGGGGTTTTAAGCTACAGTAAGACGGACCTCCTCGAGCTCAAAATACTTCCTCTTCAGCCGTTTGTACTTTTCGACATACTCCTGGGGTGGTTTTTGTTGGACGTTGGCTGGTTGGTTCGGAGGGGGCGGATATTGTTGGGGGTTGAACTGCGGGGGGACCATCACGACGTCCCGGTCAGCCGGCGGGCCCATGGGTGTGTTTCCAGAGGAAGAAGCCCTAATGCTCATTGTGCGGGGAGGACTTTTGGATCGGAGGGGGAGGCAGGGGCTGAGAGGGACAGCCACGGGGGAGACGGACTGATGGTGGACGTACAAGTGTAGAGTGGGTCGAAAGCGGAAATGGTCACTTGAAGCTCGTTCGTCCCTAGTTGCGTCAAAACACGCGCTTTCTGCCGGTGACGACTCGTCCTGCCCTAGCCCGTTACAAGTGTGGTTAAAGCCTATTGGCAAAGAAAAATAACAAGGCAGAGGAAAATCCCCCCCCACCAAAGCCGAATCTCCCTCCCGAACAAGCAAAGCCACGCTTTGAAACACCACCGCTGTCATTACGACCAAACCCGGTCTAAGGCGTGCACACCCCCCTCTTCTTTTCCAATCCGTCGGGGTGAAGTATTGTTCATCCTCTGCTCGTGCCCTATTTGTTCTGTAACCTCCATATCCACGCCGTCCGGGTGCGTTTTACCGGACCTGCTTCATCAATACATCCGACCCCATTCTCCCTCATCCCGACATGGCAAGCCGGATCCCCGACTGGTTCTCCCTTAAAACTTTCCCACACTCGCATCTGCGCCGAGCCGATCCCTCCGAGGCCCTCAGATGCTTCCGTGGTCACGTGCACGGTCAATCCCCCTCATTCTCACATCCAACAGGTAGGGGGAAATCCTACGGCCAAAGATATAGGTAATTGTCTTGTTCAACGCTGGGGCAATTTTGACGTATATACGACTAGTAAATAATAAGGGTGATAAATAGCAATGTACTCGCATAGCGGGGACGGCGGGCTGGACCAACGGAACCCACTACCTATATACGCCCGGATTCAAGTATCCGAGAGAGCGAGACATAAACATCACAAAGCAGATAGAAGGTATACACTACACACAGAACGAGGTTATACAGTACGACAAAACTAGTTTCTAAGACTCGTCTGATGGATGGTATCCGTCCAGGATTGAGCAAATGATGCGTCCGCCAGAAAACCGAGGAAAACTCACCAACACGAAACATCGGCCCGCTTGGTGTGTCCTAAGCTCGCATCTGCAACAAGCGGATTCTCGCTCCCCTTTGGCTTCAAGTATTCAAAAAATATGGCCCCTTCAATCCCTGAATTCATGATCTCCGTCGGCAGCGAACCCGGAGAGTATGGTGGGGGAACAGGGTCGACAAATGGATCGTTGATCAAGAATCCTTTGCTCCCGCGACTGGACACGAGAGATTCACCCCGAGAGTTGGGAGGTCTCGGGAAAAAGAACGCTTCGGTAGGAGTAAAAGGTCGGACGGAAATGGGAGTGCTGGGGCAACTTCGAGCGGTTGTGCTGGTGTTGTCGCTATACCCCGCGTCACGAATCATCCACTGAGTCTCGCTGCCGTCGGTTCCCCCACTTTCTGACGATCCAATGCTGAACTGGGAATTGCGAATGCTCCTCCTTCCAGTCGAGTACACGGCGGCGGTGGGAGGTATGATTTCCGGATGGGGGACCTGCATCATCTGAGAACCGGAGAGGTTGGCAAAAGCGATGGTGGGGGATGGTGGTACAGTCATCTCGTCGGAGGATGGTCCAGGATATCTTTCGGTGCTGGAGTCATCGTATCCGTCATCGGAAGAGTAACCGAAAGTGCTTGCTCGAAGATCCCCAAAACTGCTTCGGAGCGTGGCACGTGAGCCCCCCTCACTGCTGGACAACCAACGCGTGTGCTGAACGATGCGTCGGCTCTTGACCCGCTTACGCAGGAAGAACAAGAGCAGCGCTAACACTAGGGCAACACCGACAACAATGGCGACAATGCTTCCAGCACGCAAGCCCCCTCCGCCAGAAGAGTTCGGCCCATTGTAAGACCCGTTTCCGGAGCCGTTGTCGGAGCCGCCGGTACTACTCCCACCTGTGTTGCCATCTCCAGAGCTCCCGTTAACAGAATGGGGACGTGGGGTGACTTCCGTCCTCACGCCAGAGATTGTGGTGAGAACTACGCCCGCAGGACTGCCCGAGCCACCAAGAGAATTACCAGAGTTGGAGTTCTGCGGGTCCGATCCAGATGAGTATGCAAGATCGTTCTGAGGTGTCCTACTGGACTGGAAGGGTGACGACCCACTGGTGGGGGTTGGGTTAGAGGAATCCGATATGTTTGAGTCCGGGGAGTTTGCATCGGAAGGAGTAGATGGGTTTGGAGATGAGTTGGGATCTGGGTTTGGGACGTCGTGATCTCCGCTTCCAGCATTTGCAGGGGTCGGTATGTTATTGCCTCTGCCTCCACTATTGTCATTACCATCCCCATTCCCATCGCCATTGCCGTCACCGCTCCCATTACCATTACCATTACCATTCCCGTTCCCATTCCCGTTCCCATTCCCATCGCCATTGCCGTTGCCATTACCGTTGTCGTTGCCATTCCCCAGGTTGTCCTTAGGCGTAGAGGGAGGATCCTGCTGTGGTGGAGGCGTGGGTTTCGGTCCACTGATAAGAGCTGTCAACAGAGGATCGAGGATAGGAATGGAGGGGGGTGAGGCTGGTAGATTGATAAGACCGCGACGGTCGAAGAAATTGGTCGCTTCCGCGTTAGAGTTGAAGTTAGATTTTGAATAGTGTTTTTCCCGACGTGATTGAACTTTGTGCATGGTCGGAAGTTCTGCGAGAGAGATGAATCGAAGTTGGAGGCCGAAGAGCGAAGACGAAAGGTATATGCTTCCTCGGAAGGTGAGAAGCAAAGGAGTTGGAGGGACGGAGTCGATTTTGGAAAGGAGCGTGGATATTTAATGAATGTGGAGGAAAACTGGTGGTCGCAGCAGTGGTAGAGTGCTTAGTGTTGTAAGCTCATAAGCCGTAACGGTGGGATCTGGGATGAAGGTGAGAGCGTAGACCTTGCGGGCGAGAGAGAGAGAAAGAACAGGCAGGTTTGGGGTCCCTACAGGGCCTTTTCTCGCCTGTCGCTTGTCAAAACGTAGGGATCTGGCGGCGATGCAATTAATCTTCCCGACGTCAAACATCCGTCGTTTCGGTCCACTTCCGCGAGGGGGGGTTTCCGGATTGCAATCATTGTCTGGAACAAATTCTCGAATGAAACACTGCAACAAAATCCCAGCACACGAACCAAAGTATACCGACCGGTCAACCAGGAGCAGCCCATCGAGAGCAATAAGCACCTCCACTGGTGTTTCCAGTGAAGGACACTTGTCAGATCACCTTAGGCGAACGTCATAGTTTCCACCACGGCCAGGGGAGGACGACGGTGGATGACAGATATCAGCAAGAAACATCAGATAGGCACACTCACCCGGCCTTGACGTCGGCTCTAGGTCTTCTCGGGTACTTCTTCTGAAGTAACCCAGCGACATTTGTCCAACCGAGAAAACAACCCAAAACCACGCTAGGAATAGCGCGGAATGCCCGGGCGTTGCGGAATCTGAGCATTCCGGGAAAGGCGCTTCAGCCCATGTTGGGAAAACTGAGGGTGAGGAACAAGAAACGATTGCAGCCGTCTGGGTGATCGTGTTTCACACCAGCCGTCGTTCGAGCCATCAATCCCGACAACCGCGACATTCTGATTGGTTGAACGGTTTGGCCTGAAGTCCAC
>Ga0307514_10004270_pt1 | contig 13206 bp, 20 predicted proteins | sample 16_EM_MG_FD_203088 | JGI IMG/M metagenome (GOLD analysis project Ga0307514, IMG submission 203088) | Populus trichocarpa ectomycorrhiza microbial communities from riparian zone in the Pacific Northwest, United States - 16_EM | ecosystem: Host-associated > Plants > Roots > Unclassified | place... | reverse complement strand
GGTTGAGTAGTCGAGGTTCAATGTAAGATCCAGCGTATGATCGTCACCGCGATATGTAAACCCATCAGTCCTTTAGGTTCAGTTGTATCACTACGATGTCTTTCCCGGAATGTCCGTCGCTCCCCGCTAGTTCTGGCTCAGCTGCCGTGGTGTCGAGGCTGGTAATAACAAACTCTTTCTCTGCGCAAATATAAGCGAAAAAATCAAACAGAAGCAGACGCGAGTATTTACCAGCAGCGTCGAGGAAATGGCGAAATGTCTCAGGCCTCCTCACTGTGAGCGCCAAAACCGCACAGGCTAGATACTGACAGATCGACTTCCTGGCTGAAATCGCCAATCGGAGAGTAGCAACTAGGGGTGGAATGATAGAGGGATCATAAACCTGATTATATATCATCAGCCCGCGATCTGTGATAGTAGATGCGAAATGAAAATCTCACGATATCAGCACCCAATATGATATCTGGGTCCGCCTCTGTCATGAATCCGCATACGGAAGAGATCTCATTCACGTCTAACGCCGAAAACCAATCTAGCTGCCTGAGTTGGAGAAGTCGGTGCCTGGATGATGCATCTGTCAATGTGTAACCGCGTTGAAAGTTCGTCAGAAAATTTCCAAACGCACTACAAGGCAAATTCAAATTCTCCCTGCAACGGGAAAGCACAACGTCATTCACATCTGTCAACCAGATTGGAGACTCATAATTTTCTTGATTTTGGGCGTCGAGTTGGATGGCTGCGATGACAAGGCCAAGGTACCCCACACCAGATCCCAGCTCGAGGACTCGCTTCCCCCTCACGCGCTCTATTAAGTAACGCGTCAGATTTCTGAATGCGGAGTGTAAACAGCCGTGGTAAACCTGGGTGTTTCCCGAGCCACGCCGCCAAGGCGTGCGCGGCCGGCCAGGTCCTGAGTCCGGTGGTTCCCTGTTCAATCGTTGTGCGAGACTCCAGCAATGTTACACGGTGGATTGTATTTGGGACCTCTGGGCACAGCCGCAAGTAGTGAGTTACATACGACGGTGACGGGGGTGTTGAATCGCTTGTCAGAAGCTGTGAGGTCGGAGCGGACTGGATCAGGTCCATCAGATGTTCGTACATCCGAGTGTCAATTTCGGTGTCCTGGGCGAGTCACGAGGTGCAGCTCACACAAACCTGAAGACTAACCTCGTCACCGATAAGGACCTCGAGTTTCTGAATGGCCCATTTCCAGAACTTGAGCTGGTACTCGGGAGTAGGGGGGTATGCACGGAGATGCGGATCGAGCAAGATATTGTTCAACAACACGTCGTGGGCGAGGCCGAACGTCGGCGGAAGTGCTGATGGCAGATGGGCGAATGGGGACAGTCGGGCATATTGTTGAACCAGAGCGTCCATATCTAACATGGTCTAGGTAGGAATGGTGTCACGGAATGTTCCGAACAACATCTGTAGTCTCCCACTCAACTTCCGTTCCGGATTCGCCTACCCTGCGGACGTGCTGGAAGGACCTCCACAATTTATGCCTCCTCTTGCGTTTCGCAACCGATTCATATAAGATAGCAGGTCCCAGAATACCCGGATTTAACGGCAGCACGTCCGCCAGAATCGAGCTGGATTGATGTGGGCTCACCAAGTGAGTAATTACCGGCACTCCTCAGCGTGGGGTATTCTCCAAGCTCATCTTTTGGTAAGAGTATATTGAGGGTAGGCGCGCGTCTACTGTATAGAAAACTCTAGCACATGGTGTGATGGGCATCGCGATTGCGATGGTTCGTTACTTTCCTGCGTTTTGCTGACATTTCTGGCTTGAGAAACCACCATGGAAGCTAGAAAACACGACCTGGACCTTAGAATGGGGCAAATTGGTTTGCTGAGAGCTTATCCCATTCTATCGATCAGTTTGCTACCGTAACGGTGGGACGATTACGGTCTGGACTGGTTCACAATGAAAAGTGGAAACTTGGGTGCCTGCGGAAGCGCGACATCGCTCGCCTATCGACTCTTCTAACTCTTCCGATCGAAAGAATCCTCTCTTCCGCACTCGTCAGAGCCTGTATTGGTCTAGTATCATCAAGTCCTTCTTGTTACCTCATGGTTGCTATCCTGTGTTCAAGGACCCCGGGCCTGTACTGGATCCCAAAAGGCGAGAGATGGTCTAAACGACGTGCTTCCCGCTCTTGGAGAGCCGCCAATTACTAAGGAGTGGTGCCTGCGCATCGGTATGTGACATTCTTCCGGCTAGTGATCTTTTTGCAACCTCACGAAATTGTATCATGTGCCCTATATCGGACCCTCCTCCCAAACATCAATTCCGCCGCTGCAAGCACCCCCTTTTCCGTGGTCATCCCACGTATTCTAGTAGAACAGTGCCTATCGCTCTCATATCGCGAAACGCCCTAAACGCGGCGCGAACCGAGCGCTTGTTGTGTTTGTTGGCTGATCACTGGGCCGTTCCGTTCTCAAAGTGACGAGCCACCCCACTGCCCACCGCGTTTAACATCCCTCTCCAGCAACCAAAATTTGACTTCTCCCTGGCGGTCTTGAGTAACGACGTATGTATTCCCCAGCGCTCGACCCCGACCAATCGGCTTTTTGGTTTGCCCAAGCATCCCACCACTACCTGCTTGCCTGAAGATATGTAGAAACCAACAATTGCCGGTACCGCTCGCATTTTCATTTATCCTGGCCCATGGCTGCGTGGCCGCATGTCATTATAGCGTTGTTGGGGGGCGCATGGGATTTCCCGGCAAGTGCCCAGCGCCATTGTTCGGTCCTTTGGTGCCGTTCGCCTGGGAGGAGGCAAAGGTGAAGGTAGCTGATATCTCGGGTCGACCCGGTGAGTTGCGCCCCTTATCCATTCTGTTCATCCTGTAACCTCCCCCTAGGTATTGGCGGGAACCAACTAGTACCAGGCTCGTTCAAGTGCCGCACAGGGACACAGCAACGCAAATCAGCGATACCTGCCTCGGCTCGACGTATAGAATTGTCGATTGCATTCGTTACTGGATCCGCATGTACATCTCCATCATTTCTTGGGACCATCTGGGATCCGACCTGCCGAGACGACCGAACACTCAGGTGGATTAAGAACCCGTTCCTCACAAACGAACGAATGCTGTTCCCGGTCGTAAATCTCTGGTTTCCATTTACTGAGAATTCCGCCCGCACCGTATTAACAAAAACCAGTGAAGGAGGAGAGAACAACAGGATACCGAAACTTGAACGTAATGAGTGAGCCGTATCTTTTCAGTACGTAGTAGGAAACACGAGCATATGGCGGTGCGGTGTATTTTTCGGTTCCGTTCCACTCTCGCAAATGACCTGGGATGGTGCTTTGGTATTTGTTTTTATAAGCATTACTGCGATATAAAAGCTCAAGACCTTGCCCCTCGAGTGTACTCCACAAACCGCTCACATGTATTCTCAACCCTGTTTCTATCCTGGGGACTATCACGCCGTATACAACAACGCTGGTCAGCAGGGGGGATGGTCGTCGGACTCTCATATCGCTACCCAGACCCCGGAGCCTTACCGTCCAAGTAATCAAGGCACCGTACGTCGCCGCTCCTTCGTCTCCCCAAGAGGTCGTGAACGATTGAATTTTTGTTGGTAGCCCCAGGTCCAGGAAGACCCTGTCGCCCCCATAGACGACTACTCCCCTGCCTACAACGACCACCACCCCGCCTACAACGGCATTGATGCTACACAAGGACACTCTCATTTATCCAGCGCTTATGATCCTAACGTTTACTCCGCCGGAGCTGTTCTCCTCGATAACGTTAGCTGGAGTTCCTGCCGCTTTCAATACCCCTTCTGATGTATTTCCAGTATTTCCAGGGGTACGCTGTTGGAGACCCGAGGGTCAATGGACCCTCCCTCCCTCTAGCTTCCCCAATCCCGCCAAATTTTCCACTCCCCTTACAATACGACTCGCGAGAGAAGGTACCGCAACTCCGGTACAGATGTGGCAACACTCAAAAAGGCTTGGAACTGAAGCAGTCCATTTCCTTCTCTACATCCGGTCGCCCGGGGGTGAAACTGCTCAATGTGCTGAACGGGAAGTTTGAGGGGCTCGATGGCAGGGATGACCCTCCATTCGAATCAAGCTGCCGTGGGATAACGATCAGGATACAGGTAAATGCCTGAGATCATCGACTCACTCCCCACAACTTATCCCTTGTTTCCAGTTTCCAGGGTACCCTCCCAGTACCGATGTTGAGAAGAAACTGAAGGTATTTGCGGAGAAGGGCGAAAGGCCAAAGGCGAGATCAATGCAGGTGTGTAGAGGGTAAAAGTCCAGGACCGTCGCATGGCTAACAAACATACGGACAGCTCTCCACCAAGGACTACAAGAATCCGCCAGGATCCGTGACCAAAAGTAAACTGGCCCAGGAAGTCTCCAAGCGTATCAAATGGCATATCGTCGACCTCATTGCCAACTTTGATGTGAGTTTCCGACCTCCTTCCTCGCACAGATTCACAGACGGCCAGGCAGTTGTTCCCGTTTGACTACCAGTACGACGAGAAGTGGCGCCTTGGGCAGGGGAAAATGAATTTCGAGAACATGGTGGTCACTGAACTCGAGAACGTTTCCTCTGGTTCGTGGTCGCCTGTCATCTATATCGAGTAGGGTCCATCGGCAGGGCTACCTTGTTTCTATCTGGATGTTTCTTCGATATCTTCGGGACTTTATCTGTTGGGTGTGGACTTACCTTCCACACCTTTCCACCTTATCTTAGATTCGGGCTGTGCTCGCTGAATATAATTATTGGCTAAGTCAATGGACCAGTGCCCCCGAGAGAGTCACAGGTTCGCGTATTTCCGGTGTAAGGTCGGCTGGGGCTGTACTCACAATCTGGCAGGGGCCTGAGCTGGTGAGAGTGGGTTTGTTGGATCCCGAAGTTTGATCGATGATCGGGTGGCTGCCCTAAAGCCTCCGGCGTGACTCGACGCGTCACGCTCTTCCTCCTTTTTTTTGCTGGCATATGTTGGCTTCCGCCTCTCGTGTTGTCCGTCGTCGCCAGCCTGGCCCGGTGCAGCGGTCGTTTTCTGCGTCGTCAGCAAGGAAAAAAGCTGATTTTTTTTCAACTGGGGAAGCCGTTGCTCAAGAGGAAACAGAACCCCAACCCGAATCTCAGACTAGGGACCGGAACGCGCGGGAGGACCCACCCTACGAGCAATGGTTGGCCACCATCGGTAAACAGTATAAACGCGCGGATCGTCGTAATTGGCTCGGAGGCTCCGTGGTTTGTCCCTGTTTTGCGTTTTATGCGTGTTTTTAGGTAGTTGATGCCGCTCATTACAGCCGTTTCCATTGAATCCCTCCTTCAGACCTCCAACGCCCCTCTCTGATGCACGGCGCCAGCAGATTTTTGACCATTATCTTCTCGACCCAATGGTGAACAACGTCCGGGCTTTGGCTGCTCGACACGGTATCAGTATCAAACGTGTTGACGCGATTCTCCGGCTGAAAGGGCTGGAGGCGTCATGGAAGAAGGTGAGGATTCGCCTTTCCGTTTGCGCTTGCGTTGGCCTGTTTCGGCGCGCTTGAATGATGAACAACATCGATTAGTCTTTAAGACTCCTACATGGTTAAAACTTTTAGACATGCATGGCTTTCTGATTCCGTCGCCTTTTAAAGAGGATTTTTGACCCCTTACTAACAACGACCATCTCAGGTGAACCGATATTCTGTGCCTGCGCTGCAATCACTCACAACTATTATGTCGCCCATTGATGCTTGTTACAGGAGGTAAACACCATTTCTCACATCTTTCTTGTATGAAAAGGACACGACATCATCCGCGAATCAGAAGGCAGGCGGTGACGCCTTACATCGCTCCGTCGTTGGTCATACTCTCAACCCCATCTGATCCCTCCCCCATGACCCGTGCGGTTTTTTTGATCCATACTAACCTGCCCTTGTTCATCTTAGGAGCTTCAGACTGGATTCAGTATTGGAATGGAATCGATATTGGGAGTTCATGACAAGCCAGCCCTCTCCGCGGCACAGGAGTTGGGTGAAGACACCGTCGAAGCCGATCTGCAGGATCAGGGTGACCTCAGAGGAAAACTCAGGGACCGTTACGTTAGGACTTTCTGGGAACCTGTCGTCGAAGGAGTTGTAAGCGGTGGTCTGTTTTCCGATCTCAACACAGCTCACGAACCTCCTAGGACCCCGTCATGCCAAGCGTCCTCCAACACGCACGTCAAACGGCTGAAAAGCATGTCCAGGCTGCTGAGGACGCGAAATCTGACCCAAAAATCGTCGGCCGACACAAGGAAAATCCTCCCAAGGTCCAGTTACTACCATCCAGCAACACCCCTGGGCGCCCTATGATCGAGTTTGTCGACGTGGGCGGTAAGTTTATCAACGTCAAAGAACACACGGCTCGAGCGAGGGAGAGCGCTCGGAGGAAAGCCATCAAAGACAAGAAGAGGGTTCAAACTCCATAGTCCTACTTCTCGTTGATCTTGCCTTGGCGGATACGCAGCAGCTTACATATTACTAATATCATTGATCATTTCGTCGTTCTTTCTCGTCTGGAGTGCTAGGATTCGACCCTCGAACCCAATTCCTGTGCCCTGCCGTGAAGATGGAAATTCATCCTTTTTTGGATGGAAAACTTGTGTGAAACGGCTTGATCCGTACGAATGTCAGTAACCTCGTGGGTCGCACACTCAGGAATTCCCAGCAATCCAACAATCTGTTGGTACAAACCTAGAATTGAACGGCGTACCATAACTAGCATTACATTAAAGGACTCATAAATACGGAAATCTGATCAACTGACAGTGCCTGTGTAAGGTGGAAGTCATAGCAAAGTAAACCGAGATAGGACAGCCTCAAACGACGGGCGGATCGTATTAAGCCCAGGCTAACTTTCCGTCTTGATACCCCCACACAGGCTACACATCCAGAATTCGTCCTGCATCTGGGTACCGCAGTCGAGACAAACCCAACCGCTCGCTTGATCTCGCGGTGGAGGGGAAAGACAAGCGTCACACTGGAGGGCCAAGGGTTCGTTAATGAGCGTACAGGTTTCGCACGTCCACGGCGATGCCATCGGATCCGGCCGAACGCCTCTGGTTTCTTGGAAGTCGGAAGTTGAAGATCGTGGCTTGTCGGCAACCTTTGCGTTTCTGGGGTTGAGGGTCGAGGGTTTCGGGACGGTTCGAGGAGGGTACGATTCCAATATCGGAGAACGGGTGACACCGCTCGGGCCAGCTCGGGCTGTGCTCGTCTCGATTGCTTGGATTTCTTCATCAGAATCCAGGGTCAGATCGACGTAACCGCTTTCTACGCTTTCGTTTGCGGCTTTGTCGGCTTCCCTCTGAGCGTCTACCCCGGAGGCGCAAGCGATATTGTCGTGTTTTCTCCTTTCCGCAGCCTAAAAAAGATCCCATCGAGAGCCGATGGCGGTGGTGGAAAAGGGCAAAGAATGATCATGAGTAAGTTAATTGGAATTTCCCCCCCGGAGCGTTGGGAGGGATGGAAAAGGGTGAATCCAAAGAAGGTATGAGTCAATATGCTTACCCTTAACGCCAAATCCCTCGGAGTCAGTTGTTCCTTTCCACCGCCTCCACCTCCCAACCGCCTCCCTCCACCCGAGCCCCCAGCTCTCCTCCTCTTCTCGGCGGCTTCCAAGGCCTTGAGCCTCGCCAAGTGAGGAGGAAGGTTATGCGAAGTGCCGACCCCAAGTCTAGTTCCGCGCGAGTGGAATCCTTCCCCAGAATAACCCGATCGCCTCAGGTCTTCATACTCGGACTCGAGGCCGGCGAGATATTTGTAAAAGGAATCGTCATGGGGACCGTGGACGTTGTGGGTCAGCTGGAATGGAAGGACGAAGAGGGTGAATGGTGAGGGAAGGGATAGGTACGGGCTTACCTCGTGAAGCATAGTGTGCAAGACTTCGCTCTCTGGAAAGAAAGCATCGGGGTCGAAGTGAGGCCGCAACCTTACGAGGATCTTCTGACCCATATTTATATCTAGGAGAACGGAACGCGCGCGGGGTCAGATAAGTCGACCCTCCAAAGCTAGGATGACACCCACTTAAGCCTACGGATCCGGGAGGTGTTTCGGGTCAACGGACATGTCAGACGCGTCCGCCGGCGGCACTAAAGAAGGTAGATGGGAGCTCACCAAGTAGGTTCGGACTATCGGGAAAAAACTCTGCGAGGACGGGCAAGACCCATCCCCTCTTCCTCATGATAGGCTTCACCAACGAAGCAATCCTCAGAAGTAATTTCAGAGCATCGTCGGCTTTATGCCGATCCTTCAAGTGAGTGAAGGACTTGACGTATACGTCGGTCATAGGATTGTGTAAGCCTACGGGAGTAGCAGATCCAGGTATACAAGGGGCGGAGGAGGCGGTTTGGAGGAAAGATGTGTCAGGCGCGACTCGATCGTGGTCATTAATATATAGGCTCGCGCCGCGTGGACTCAGCACGGACGCGTCAGCCCATGCCTTAGTCATCCGCGTTCAAGATCCTTCGGACCAGTTCAGGATCCATCCGACCGCAGCCTTTCCAAGACATGGAAGGCATCACGCTCAACGGCCAAGGATGATGTTTACGAGAAGTTTCGTGGATAGTTGCAGCATTGTCGGGGGAGTTGAAAAGCTGAGCTGGAGGGGAGACACACGAGGATGAACGGACAAAGCTTTCGTTTGACCATGAAAGAGAGTAAATTCCTTCGTCACAAAAGTCCAACCAGGGAAACTAAGGGCTCTTTCCTCCCAAACCAAGACAGGTAACCCCTTCCACAGCATAGCCCGAGTAACTCATTAAAGATCGTGAAAATGATGACATGTCAGTACCAATACAAAAAAAATCGTCAGTCCAATCACTGGCGGTAACCCTTGTTAGTATCGATCACTGAAAAGACACTGAAGGGACGACACACGTTAGCGTCGCCCCATCCTGTCGGGGCTCTCGGATTGAGGCGGTTCCACGACGATTGCAGGGATCTCACCCATGTTCGGAAGTGATGAACGGTGAACCCTCTGACGTGGGTTATTTTGTGGACCATGGATAACCGGGGTGATGAGAGAAGTTAACTTCAAAGGCGGTGGCCTCTTCTGTGACCTCCTGCTATGCTGAGAACCCGCAGAGTCAGACGAGTACAAGGAGCCGACGGTGGTTTCCGATCCGGCAGATTTCTGACTCTCGGTGGAGTTCCTACGACTCAATGAGACGATGCGTCGTTGTTGATCCTCCTCGGGGGTTATGGCCGCAGAGTCCGACTTGAGTACGAATGGCTTCAGAGGGGTCTTCTGCTCCATCCGAGGTTGCCCGTTGCTGCTGCAATTTCCGTGGGAGCAGCAGGCGAATTGACCGTATCCGGGTTGTCCATCGGAGTGACTACCGCCTGAGCGTTCGGGATCCCTCTTCGCACGACGTTTACGGCAACAGAACAAGAGCAACGCAAGAAGGATCAGGACCAATACACCACCCCCAACTGCGCCGCCAATGATATACTTCTTATTGCTCGATGAACCCGTCCTACATCAAATGTGAGCCCCCTTTTTTTGACCGGGAGAACAACTTTCGGTGAAACTCACGACAAATCACCTCCCTGATTCAGCACCGCCGTGGGAGTGGGCTGGAGCGTATCAGTAGACAAAGTGACAGTGCCCGAAGCTTGCAAGTCGGGAGTTGAGACGATCGTCGAAGAAGAAGCAGGCGTAGTGTCGGTTCCAAGTGTCTGCGTCGGCAGCGGGTTGCTAGAGTGGGAAGGAGGGATAAAAGAAAACACCTATCAGTATTTGATCTGCATGAGGAGTTGAGATAATATTCACTTCAACGCAGACGATGGGATGAAGTAATCGGTTTGCGTTGGTTCTGGGGGCGCCGACCGCGGATCGTACTTGATTGTACTCGAGTGGGGTGGATCAGGGCTCGCGGGAGGGATGGAACCCGGCGAAGGATTCTGCAAAGGGGTGGTAGTCGCAGGCGGCGGCGGAGGATCGCTTGGGTGTGGTGATTGATCCGGAATATCAGGTGGCTGTACCAGGACCCCAGGAGAATTCGTTGCCATTGGTAGAACGTCGGTTGGAGTTGGCGTGGGGCTGGAATCGCCGCCCGACAGAGGGAGGTCATCCACAGGAGGTACATCGCTGGGTTGCGAATCGTTCACGAGTGTCGATGAAGGCACATTCGCATCCAAAACTGGAGTATCTGCTTGAAAACCGGTCGCCTCAGTATTCCTGCGCTTCACGGTGCAATCCCGATAGGTTGTTTTCAGAAGAAAGAAGTCGCTCACCATTTGGTACTGGCTGGTCATCAGGCTTGACTTCCCGACCAGCAGGATAACGTCTCGCGTAAAAAAGAGAGACCATTAAAACGTAACTTAAAAGTAGAAAAGAAGAAATAAAAAAAGAGACCAGCTGCTGAAGGAGTGGAGGGGACGAAGGTGGACTCCGGGTCGACCAAATTCCTCGCGGCCGCACGCCCAGTCTCACTTTAAAGGGGCGGGTCTCGGAAAGATCCGACTCTTGCCATCATCGTCTGAAACAGCGCCGCTGACGGCCAGAGCTTAGAGGGTTGTGTGCATGGGATGATGCACTGCCACGCGTGTCCTCAAGCAGTGTCTCTCGAGTGTCAGTATATGTTGGTACATCGTTAGGCGTCGTAAATTACGATTACATGTCGTGACGAGTAGGAGGCGGAAAACACGCAAAATAGGCGAAATTACAAGTAGTACAGCAAAGCAACGGGAAGCAAGCGACGAGAAGGTCTACCATGTAATGAATGACCGTGATGTCACGAAAGCAACGAGCAGAGAACTTGACAAAGCGAGTGAAGGCGTCAAAACGTACTTACAGGGAAGAACAATGAAAGCAATCTCCATCCGCCGAACTACACTTTCGTGGCGTGGAAGATCCGGAAGCACCTCACAAGGGTACAATCATTGCTGTCCGATGTGATCGATCTTGGATTTTTTTTGCCCTTCGCCACCTTGCTCGGGCCGGAGGACTGGAAAGAGGAGTATCCAGAGTCGCACGAGTCCGATGAGGTCCTATAGGTAGTGGGTGTTTCTTTTCCAAACTCTTTACCCTCCCCACAGAAATCGTTCCAGTCATCGTCACGAAGATTCAGCAACCTCTGGTAAAAGCTGAGAAAAACAAGCAGTGAGCAAGGGTTGATCGCGGAAAAGCCGGCACAGTACTCACTCTTCATATTCCCACAGCATTTTCGTGACTTCATCCAACTCCTCACCCTCTGCGCCTGGGCCGACAATGAAATCGATCAACGACGCCCTGCAACTCAGGACTCTATGCATAGTCCCGCACGCAGCCATCCGAATTTCCGATGCGTCCAGACGACACAACCCATGAGGGTGGAAGATGAGGAATGGGTCGTTAGTCTTCTCTCCCGCGAACGCAGTACCCAGCCCCAGGACTCGTTGGGCCTTTGCCGCATTATCGTGAGTAGCAGACTGAGCAGCATCCTTTTTGGCCCGGAAGGCGTGGAAAAAATTCCCGTTCCGCCGCATCTCTTCAGTTTCGACGACCTGGAAGCTGGGTGTCGGTACCTCTACCCTGAAGTGCTTTCTGTCGTTCGCGCCAAAGACGATCTCCATCGCCGTATCGATCGTCCTGTGTGGTGTCTCTGGAATCCCATACCTGTTGACGAGCATCTGCCTGAAATACCGATCGACAGGATGTAAGCCATCTTGTCGGTCCCCGCTTTCGATGAATGGACGAGAGGGACGCGTTTTCAGCTCCGGGGTATCGTGCTCTTCGGGAACATATTCTGGGTATACCCGGACTAGTTCATCGTCGATAACTTCAATAACCCCTCCTGTCTTGAGGATTCGACGGACTTCAGCCAAGACGACGGGCCAGTCTGCTTCGGGGATGGAAGTCCCCAGGCAAGACATTCGAACGAAGTCTACCGATTCGGTTTTAATGTTCAGGAGGGGATTCAAGCTAGAGGCCGCAACACGTGAATTCATTTCCAACGGATCGAAATCACAAGATAGATACCCACAAATTCTGCTGCATAAACTCAACATTGCTTGGGATGTGAATGTCCGGGTTGGGACGAACGCAGTCCACTCCGATGATTTTCGCGTTTGGCCAGAAATTTGCCGCGGTCATTATCCACCGAAGTTGAGGCCCGCAACCCAAATCTAGGACCGCCGTCACTGCGCTTTTGTTCTTGAACTTGTAGAAACAGGGGGTTCCTGGTTCGCAAATGTACTCCAGGAGTCGCGTGGTCAAGGCATCGCTATTTACAAGTGAGTGGACTGTTCAACGCGTTTAGCACGGCTGACTCACCACTGAAGACTCGTTGGATCGTACGCTTGCATATAAGGCACCGACGGGCCGAAGCGATGAAGCAGATCACCTCGGCGCCGACGGAATTGTGCTTCATAGGACGGTGAGGCTGTTTCCAAACCGCTGAGTGGTTGCTCGGGATAGAACGCGACATTCTTTTCATCTAGTTTCAGTGGTTTCGGAGCCTTCGACCGGAAGGATATCTTCGGTTGGACTGGAGAACCGGGCAATTTCGGTGACCTCTGTGAAGTTGAACGAAGAGAGGAGTTTGAGGAGGTATCGAGTGACCTAATGCCCGCCTGTGATGCCAGACGGAGCAACCTTGCTGAAGCCGAGGTCGGAGTTGGCGGACGCGACGTAGGTGAATGCTGCCCAAAACCAATGAAATCCTCGTTAGAGGCAACTCGGATCGTAGAAGCCCTCCGACGCGGCGGCTGCATCGGAGGGCTTACAAACAGTGGTTGCCTCCCCTTCTCTTCCTTCCCGAACCTGGTTATTGATGTCGATGATGGCAGGCGGGAGATTGAATCTTTGCGTCTGCTCATCTCTTTTCGCGGGCGGCGACACTGGAACCAGTGAGGGATCGTGATTCGGTTGTGAAGGAACTGAGGTGGAAAAGGCGAGGAAAAAATTCAAGTTGTGCGGCGGCGGCAACCGGGATGGAAAATCTTCGCAAATAGATCGACGGCCATCTTATATATGCCCTGCCCAAGATCATCCATGGCCCTCCGTGTCGATCAATTGTCCCGGAAGAACTATACTTAGTCGGTTTGTAACTTTTCCCGTTTATTTCTTGGCCAATGACCATGGAAACCAGGCCGTCTACGGTTGGCGAGCAGGGTCAGGTCTATTTTGATGTCGGTTATCACGGGGTCTTGGGGTCCTGGGACCCAGTGACAGGAAATCACGTCCGCCCCGCCACAGTAGAAATATTTAAAAA
>Ga0307514_10004269_pt1 | contig 13207 bp, 6 predicted proteins | sample 16_EM_MG_FD_203088 | JGI IMG/M metagenome (GOLD analysis project Ga0307514, IMG submission 203088) | Populus trichocarpa ectomycorrhiza microbial communities from riparian zone in the Pacific Northwest, United States - 16_EM | ecosystem: Host-associated > Plants > Roots > Unclassified | place... | reverse complement strand
TCTCTTGCACTTTTAACTTTATGTTGAAAGTATTAGTATCATACTGTTTTACTTAGTATCAGGATAATCATTGAATATACCTTCTGCTCCTCCCCAATTCTTGATAGCCTTCTTCTTTCCTTTGCTTGTAGCATGCCCTATCACATCTTGTCCAGCAACATGTGGTGGTGAAGAGTGTTTTTCCTCAGTAGCATCATTCCATGAAGATACTGGAAGCTTCAAAATTGTAGAATCTCTGATTTGAACTGTTTCCAGTGAAGTGGAGGCAGGCACTATACGTAACAACCCAAGAGCTTTAGTAAGATATGTTGATACTAATAGAAAAAAGTGAAATACTAACATGTTTCTGTTGTGTTTATAAGGTTAGTATCTGAAATAATAGTACAGATAAAGAACATTCTTTTACTTACCATCAATCATTTGTTCAATTTCCAGTGACTGCATTGCATCTACAGCTGTTTCAGTCTGCTGTATGGCAGTGATATCCTCCTCTGCAATCTGACTTTGTTCATCAGGTGAATATATCTCCACCTCCTCTTCTTCAGATGTTGGTGTCCCACTGAGCTCATCATCTGAAATATCTATGAATTCAGGAGACTTTGGTTTATTACCCTTTCTAACTCTTCTGGCTTTGGTTGATCTCTAGTATCTTTTAGTATTGTCATGGAGGACAAGAATTGTATGATACTAACAGTTGCTTGCTCTGGGGAAGATTGTACATTGCTGTGGGATCTCTTCCTGGATTCCTCAGACTGTTTAGTATCGTCAATAGACATATCTTCAGTCTAAATTATAAGTTAGTATTCTAGTATTTTTTTTGGTTGTTAAAAAGGAAATACTAACCTCTTTTGTGGCAAAAATGTTGCCATTCTGCAACAATCTCAAGAAGTCCTCAGAGTTCTGCTTGTTCCAGTTTTGGGGTTGCTTAGATGCTATAGCCCTCAACAATATCTCACCCTCTGGTGAGGAATGACTCCAAAAAAAATTGCCAGCTTGCTGATACTTGTTTAGGGAACAGGTTTTGCCAACAGCAGGAATTTCAATAGAATGACCAGCTATTTGTAATATCAGCATTGGAGGTATAATAATGTGGCAGTGATTTAATTTTTTTATGCAGGTTACCAAGGTGAGTTTCAATTGCCAGCCTGATATTGGCACTCCTTTCCATCTTCTTCTGATTGGATGCAGTTGACATATTGACTGGTTGTGGTTAAGTGAAGTTGATATGAATACACTTGTAATTGTGGTGTTGGTGGAAAAAAAATCTCGCCAGGGTGTGGATGATATGAGCCGGGTAGTATCAAAGTGATATGTAGAAACTTATGAGAGATGGGGAACCACCTACTTAGATATAGTATGATGCTGGCTTGGCCTAAAAGTGGTGTGGTAGAGATTAATGCAAGTTCAAGGATCCTTCTTGGCGCATATCAGTACAACCACACCAACGATATTCTGCAGGTAGCAATGTGCCTACCGAGCTTAAATTGAATATATAAGAGTCACACTATGTCCACATCCATCATACGCTTCCACTCCTCAACAAATTTCGATACTAAAATACTAAAACCTTCCCTCATTTACACTTTCTGTCCAGAATATTATTCACCATTTACATTGAACAATGTCTTCAAACATTCCAGCTGATGTCAAGGATATCATTGGGAAGTGGGCACTACCAGTGGTTAGTATCTCTATTCAACACAGTGAACAGAGTTTAATTTTTACTTGATATACTGTAGGATCTTCCAGTTGTCATTTCCAGTTCCCCTACTCCAATCTCCAGTCCCCCAGGCTCTCCATGTGCACAGTACTCACATCAATCCCATGCTGGGCCTATTGGGCAAACATCTGTGAATCAGGAAGTGGCCAGTCTTCAACAACAAGTTCAACTATTGACAGGTTAGTACATTACTCATATTTTATACTCTTCTCAAACTGCCTAAACGATCTTGTAATACTAATATTCTTTGCTCTAGACAAATTGTATCAGGAACGTCTGGTCAATACTAATCTCACTTGGACAAACCAAATGGTTGTAAAGGACAACCAATTGCTTAGAGATACTGTAGAAGGCATATGTGGAGATTCTGGTATCTCAGATGTAAGAAATTACACTTAGTATTTTCAAAAAGAATTCAAATACTAACCTTATTAAAGGTTACAAGACAGCTCAATGATCATCACCTGAGATCATCAGCAGACATTGACCAATATTGGAATGACGCACTTGAAATTGGGGGACAACTGCTGTCTATTGATGATGAGATTGAAACATTGTCCAACTTGGATCCAGAGGTGATGAATGATCCAGCAAATATTGTTAAGATGAAACAGCTTCATGAACAACAAAGGGCCTTGGGAGTTGGTCCAGTCTTCTAGTTTCCTGGCGATACTAAAGGATTGAGCTATTTGGAGTTGAACACTCTGGTGCAGGGTGAAGTGTGTGATAGCATTATTGATACCTGGTTTAGACTGATTACAATGTCCAACCATACTGCCCCTCAGAATTGGCATTTCAACTATGTATCCACTATTCAGACCATCTCTTTGGCTACTGGAGCAATTGATGGTCAGGTTGACCTAGCTTCCTTTATTGAAGACAACCAAAGATTTTGGGGAACTATTGGAACTACCTATCTTCCCATGAATGTCAAGGGAGGAAGTCATTGGATTCTACTGGAGATTGACTGGAAGGAAAAAGCTGTTATAAGCTATGATTCTTTGAGGGAGAGAAGTCCAATAAACCAAAAAGTAAGTATTAATTACTCCCATTATATAAAACTACAATACTAATAATTACTATTAGGTTTTCAGGAGTGTATTGAGATATATTTTGACGGGTTTTGGAGGTGAGGATACTTGCACTCGATTTAAGTTTGTGAAAGATGTGAGTACTACTAACTATTCTTTTTTACCTATATATCGAATACTAAGATAAGTGACAGCCAGATACACCAAAGCAGAACAACGAAATTGACTGTGGAGTATGGGTGATGTGGAACTTCTATAAGGGTGTCACAAACAGAAATATAGTGGCACTGGATGATGAACAAATTCTCAGAGTGAGAAGGTTTATTTTTGGTGCATTTCAGTTTTATTTAACTATACAGTAAACATGAGAATTTGAAATGATAGTAGTGTGAAGAATATGGTTGAGAATGCAATGTAATGGAATATTACTTCTAACATTAACATTATTGCACTATGAATATTCACGCAGCAATTCAGATACTAATATTACCAAACATTAATTGGTGACATCCACTAGTTTCAAGATCGAATATTCAACTCAGCATGATGGTTCAAGGACAAGCGACTTTGCAGACGCAGTGGGCCTGACTTGACTGCTGACAGTAAGGTTTCTAAATTGCCCTTGGTAGAAACAATCAAATGATGAAAATACAAACGAGCAATATAAAGCAGTGTGGAAGAGTGTTGATGTTCTGCCAATTCAGTATCCACTAACCAGTATAAGCTGATCGACAACACAGTAATGGGTCTGGATGAATCTTCATCGTAAATATGACAAGTTCTTGGATATTCATTAATGATGATACTAATGTCGGAATCAGATAACTAGAAACCACAATTACAGACATGCATGATTGAATGAAAATACAAACAAGCAATATAAAGCTGTGTGCAATAGTGTTCATGTTCTCCCAATTCATTATCCACTAACCAATATGAGCGGATCGACAACACAGTAATGAGTCTGGATGAATGTTCATTGCAAATATGACAAGTTCTTAGATATTCATTAATGATGATACGAATGTCGAAATCAGATTACTAGCAACCACAATTACAGACATGCGTGATTGAATGAAAATATTAACTAGTAGTGATTGATAACACAACTTGCAAGTATATAAATTGACAATTATTTGAGATTACTATACCATGTGAATTGTTTGGACAGTGAATGTGAAATTGAAATATTTGAGACATGTTATGAGCGGATAATGCCAAGGAAATGTTCATATCTTAGGAAACAAATATGCCGTGTAGTAAAGATACTAACAACATGTTGAATGTAACTATGACTGAGCAGATACGAATCTGTGGTTGAAAACTGATACTAAGGTCATTCACTTAATTCGGATTCGAATACCAGTATTGGTCAATTATGCATCATAAATTTTCGTATGATATTATAAAAATATGCTGTCCAGTCCAGATACTAACATCGTGATGAATGTAACTATGCATAACTAGATAGCGACATGTTGATCACAACTGATATTACAGTCGTACAATTACGTCGGATGTGAATGCTAGTATCAGTCAATAATGCACAGCTAGTATTCGTAGCATATTGTACAAAAATGCTGTCCAGTGAAGATACTAACATCATGTTGAATGTAACTATGCCTGACCAGGTATGAATATGGGGTTCAAAACAGATTCTACAGCTATTCACTTATTCAGATTCGAATACTAGTATTGGTGGATAATGAACAGATAATTATTGTATCTTATTATAAGAATATGCTATCCAGTGAACATAGTAACAACATGTTGAATGTAACAATACCAGACAGGATGTGAATATGTGGTTCAGAACCAATACTACAGTCATTCATTATGCAGATTTGAATAGTAGTATCAGTGGATCATACATAGCTAATTTTCGTATGATATGATAAACATTTGCTATGCAGTAAAGATACTAATACCATGTTGAATGTAACTATACATAACCAGATAAGAATATGTGGTTCAAAACTGATACGACAGTCATTCAATTAATTTGGATTTGAATACTAGTATTGGTGGATACTGCACAGCTAATTTTCGTATCATATTGTATGAATATGTTGTCCAGTAATGATACTAAGAACATGTTGAATGTAACTATACCTGAACAGATACCAATATCTTGTTGAAAACTGATACCACAGTCGTTCACTGAATTCGGAGGTGATTACTAATATTGGTCAATAATGCACAGTTAATTTTGGTATCATATTATACACATAGGCTGTCCAGTGAAGATACTAACAACATGCTGAATGTAACTATGCCTGACCAGACATGAATATGTGGTTGAAAACTGATACTAATGTCATTCACTTATTCGTATTTGAATACTAGTATCGGTGGATGATGCACAGCTAATTTTCATAGTATATTGTACAAATATGTTGTCCGGTGAAGATACTAACATAATGTGGAATTGAACTGTTCCTGACCAGATACGAATATGTGGTTCAAACCTGATACTACAGTCTTTTGCATATTGGTATTTGAATACTAGTATCGGTGGATAATGCACAGCTAATTTTCGTATCATATTATTCACATACGCTGTCCAGTACAGAATGTAACAACATGTTGAATGTAACTATTGCTGACCAGATAAGATTATATGGTTCAAGAATGATACTACAGTCATTCACTTAATTCGGATTTGAATACTAGTATCATTGGATACCGCACAGCTAATTTTCATATTATATTATAAAAATATGCTGTCCAGTGAAGATACTAACAACATGTTGAATGTGACAATGCCTGAACAGATAAGAATGTGTGGTGCAAAACTGATACTGGAGTCGTTTACTTGATTCGGATGTGTATACTTGTATTGGTGGATAATACAGAGTTAATTTTCGTATCATATTGTACAACTATGCTGTCCAGTGAAGATACTAACAATATGTTGGATCTAACTATACCTGACCTGATAAGAATACATGGTTCAAAACTGATACAAGAGTCTTTCACTTAATTCGGATTTGAATGCTAGTATCGGTGGATACTGCACAGCTAATTTTCGTATCATATTATAAAAATATGCTGTCCAGTGATGAAACTAACACCATGTTGAATGTGACTTTGCCAGACCAGATACGAATATGTGGTTCTAAACTGATACTACAGTTACTCACTTAATTCACATTTGTATACAAATATCTGTGGATAATGCACAGCTAATTGTCATATCATATTATGCAAATATGCTGTCCACTGAAGATACTAACAACATGTTGAATGTAACTATGCCTGACCAGATTTGAATATGTGGTTCAAAACAGATTGTACGGTGATTCACTTATTCGGATTTGAATACTAGTACCGGTGGATAATCCACAGCTAACTTTTGTATCTTATTATAACAATATGCTATGCAGTAAAGATAGTAACAACATGTTGAATGTAACTATACCTAACCAGATATGAATATGTGGTTCAAAACCGATACTACAGTCATTCATTATGCAGATTTGAATACTAGTATCACTGGATAATGCACAGCTAATTTTCGTATCATATTATAAACATATGCTGTCCAGTAAAGATACTACCACCATGTTCAGTGTAAATATACCCAACCAGATAAGAATATGTGGTTCAAAACTGATACGGCAGTCGTTCGCTTAATGCGGCTTTGAACAGTAGTGTCGGTGGATACTGCATAGCTAATTTTTGTATCATAATGTATGAATATGTTGTCCAGTAAAGATACTAACACCATGTTGAATGTAACTACACCTGACCAGATACAAATATGCTGTTCAAAACTGATACTACAGTCGTTCACTGAATTCGGATGTGAATACTAGTATTGGTCGATAATGCACAGCTAATTTTAGGATGATATTATACACATAGGCTGCCAAGTGAAGATAGTAACAACATGATGAATGTAACTACGCATTACCAGATACTAATATGTGGTTCAAAACCGATACTACTGTCATCCACCGATTAGTATTTGCATACTAGTATCGGTGGATAATGCACAGCTAATTTTGATATCATATTATAAACATATGCTGTCCAGTAAAGATACTAACAACATGTTGAATGGAACTATAGCTGACCTGATAGGAATATGTCATTCAAAACTGATACTACAGTCGTTCACATAATTGGGATTGGAATATTAGTATCGGTGGATACTGCACAGCTAATTTTCGTATCATATTTGACAAATACGCTGTCCAGTCAAGATACTAACAACATGTTGAATGTAACTATGCCTTACCAGATATGAATATGCGGTTCAAAACTGATACTACAGTCATTCACTTAATTAAGATTTGAATACTAGTATTGGTGGATAATGCACAGCTAATTTTCATATCATATTGTACAAATATGTTGTCCAGTGAAGATACTAACAACATGTTGAATGTTACTGGGCCTGACCAGATACGAATATGTGGTTCAAAACTGATACAACATCATTCACTTATTTGTATTTGAATTCTAGTATTCGTGGATAATGCAAAGCTAATTTTCGCATCGTATTATCAAAATATGCTGTCTAGTAAAGATACTAACAACATGTTGAATGTTACTATACCTGACCAGAGAAGAATATGTGGTTCAAAACTGATAATAGATTCGTTCACTCAATTCGGATTTGAATACTAGTATCGGTGGATTCTTCACTCCTTCTTCTCGTCCCATATTATAAAAATATGCTGTCCAGTAAAGATGCTAACAACATGATGAATGTAACTATGCCTGACCACATACGAATATGTGGTTTAAAACTGATACTACAGTCGTTCACTTAATTCGGATTTGTATACTAGTATTGGTGGATAATGCACAGCTAATTTTCTTATCATATAGTACAAATATGCTGTCCAGTGAATATTATGACAAGATGTTGAATGTATCTATGGCTGACCAGATAGGAATATGTGGTTCGAAACTGATACTACAGTCATTCACTTATTCGAAATTGAATACTAGTGTCGGTGGATAATGCACAACTAATTTACGTATCATAATATAAACCTATGCCTTCCAGTCCAGTTGCTAACAACATGGTGAATGTAACTATACCTGACCAGATAACAATATGTGGTTCAAAACTGATACTACAGATGTTTACTTCATTCGGCTGTGAATGCTAGTATCGGTGAATACTGCATGGCTAATTTTCGTATCATATTTTTAAACTATGCTGTCCAGTGATGATACCACCAACATGTTGAATGTAACTATGCCTGACAAGATACGTATATGTGGTTCAAAACTGACACATCTGTCATTCACATATCCGGATGTGAATTCAAGTATCGGTGGATTATGAACGGTTAATTTTCGTATCTTATTATACAAATATGCTGTCCATTTACAGGTACTAACAACGTGTTGAATGTAACTATACCTGATCAGATACGCATATGTGATCTAAACCAGATACAACAGTTGTTCACTTAATTCAGATTAAAATACTAGTATCGGTGGACAATGCACAGCTCATTTCCGTATCATATCATATGAATATGCTATCCAGTATAGATACTAACAATATGCTGAATGTAACTATACCTGACCAGATAGAAATATTTGGTTCAAAACTGATACTACAGTCATTCACTTAATGCGGATTTGCATACTATTATCTGTGTACAATGCACAGGTAATCTTTGTATCATATTTTAAAAATATGCCGTCCAGTAAAGATCCTAACAAATTGTTAAATGGTAATCAATCTTTCCAGTTACGAATATGTCATGCAGAACTGTTTCCTCAGTCCTTGATTTAATAGAAATCTGTATATTCGTATCAGACAATGATGCCAAGCCAAGTTTAGTATCATGTACTACATATATTTGGTACAGTACAGATGATAACAACCAATCAAATGTTACTCCACCGGTCCAGAAATGAATATGTCAATTGGAACTGATACAACAGTGGAATATTGAGTTTGAATGTGAATACTAGTATTGCTGGATAATGCAAAGATTATTTTAGGACAATATTTTTTAATTATGCTCTCCAGTGAAAATACTAACAACTACGTATATGGTACTCCACCTAGACAGATATGTATCCATTGTTCAGAAATGATACCACAGTCACTTATTCAATTTGACTGTGAATATTAGTGTCTCTAGATAATGCAAAGAAGATTGGAGTATCATCATTTGTAAATATACTGTCGAGTAAAGATACTCACAACTTGGTTAATCAATCCCCACCTGTCCCGATATGAATATGGTGTTCATAACTGATTCCAAAGTTGTTTTTCTAATTCCACTGTGAATACTAGTATGTGTGGATAATGCAAACATAATTTTGCTATCATAAAGTACAAAGATGCTGTCCAATGAAGATACTAACAACGTTGTGAATGGTAAACCACCTGTCCAGATAGGAATAGTTTGTTCAAAGCTGATACTACATCTATTCATTCAATTTGAATGTGAAAATTGGTATCAGTGGATCATTCACAGAAAATTGTTGTATCATATTGTACAATTATGATGCCCAGTCATGATACTAACAACTTGGTAAATGTTATTCCACCCATCCAGATACAAATATGATGTTGAGAATTGATTCTACAGTCTTTCATTTAACTTGAATGTGAAAACTAGTATAAGTGATCATGCAAAGACAATTTCACTATCATATTGAATATAGATGCTGTCCATTGTGATACTAACAACGGCGTACGTCTTACTTCACCTATCCAGAAATCCATATGTCGTTGAGAACTGATATGACAGTCCATCAGTTCATTTGAATCTGAATACTTTTGTCACTGGATTACGCTACGTAAATTAAGTATCGTATTTTATATCTATGCTCTCCGGTCAGGATACTTGCTAGTTGTTAAATGCCACTCTACCTATCCCATTACAATCATGTCATTCATAACTGATACCTCAGTCGTTCATTCATATTGAATGTGAATAGTCACTTCAGTATATACAGCGAAGTGCAATTGACTTTTGAAGCGTATAAATATGCTGCGCTGTATCGTTACTAACCACTACGTAAATGATACTGGACCTGTCCAGATACCAAGATTGCACTGTTCGGACCTGATACTACGATCATTGACTCAATCCGGGTGTGAATACTTGTATCGGTGGATTATGACAGCATCATTCTAGTATCATACAATCAATTGTAGTATATATCATTCAGAGGTGATACCACACTCATTTCTTTAATTTGAATGCGAATACTAGTATCAGTGGATAATGGAAAAAGATGTTTGGTATCATATTTTTTCAATATGCTGTCCAGCTAAGATACTAACAACTTGGTAGATGCTACTCCACCTATCCTGATACTAATATGTTGTTCAGAACTAATACTACAGTTATTTGTATAATTTTAATATGAATACCAGTATTAGTGGACAATTCATACAGAATGTTAGTATGATAAAGTATACATAAGCTGTCAAGTGAAAATAGTAACAACTTGCTGAATATTATGTCACCTTTACTGATACGAATATGTCTTTGAGACATGACACTACCTTCATTAAAATAATTTGACAGTGAATACCAATTTCAGTGGAAAATGTAAGAAGTATTCTCTTATCATATTGTATAACTATGCTGTCCAGGAAAGATACCAACTGCTTAGTATATGGTATTTGACCTGTCTGGGTACGACTATGTCATTGAGTACTGATACACCAGTCGCATATTCGATTTGAATGTGTATACTAGTATCATTCAACAATGCGAAGGTAATTATAGTATTGTGTTGTATAAATAATCAGACCCACCCCGACTCCAACAACTTAATAGATGTCACTCCTCCTATTCTGATATCAATATGTAGATGAACATCTTCTCAAACTGAGAATGTTCATTTTTGGTGCATCTCATTTTTATATAACTACACTGTAAGCATGACAATTTCAAATGATAGTATTTTGAAGACTATGGTTGAGAATGCTATTTAATGGAATATGTCTTCTAACGTTAACATTATTGCAATATGAATATTCATGCCTCAATGCAAATACTAATAGTACCAAATTTTTTGTTGTGATATTCACTTTGTACTAGATCAAAGCTTCATTGCAGGATGATGGCTCTGTTATACGTTGGTTTATACCCACAGTGGGCGTAACGTGCATGCTGATGGGGATGTATTGATATTGTTGTTAGTATTATCTATCAACTGATCAAAAGTACAAACAACAATTCTTCATCTTTTTGGATGACTGTTAATGTTCTCCACATTGAGTATTGACTTGACAGGGTGATATGATCAACAGCGCACTAATGTGTCTGGACGAGTGTTCATCGTAAATATACCAAGTTCATACATATTCACTAATGATGATACTAAGAATGTAATCAGAATACTAGCAACCAGAATAAGAGATATTGATTATTCAATCAAGATACTAATTAATCAGGATTAATTACACAACTTTCAAGTATATGCATTGAAAATTATTTGATATTACTATACCATATGAATTGATTGGACTGCGGATGTGAAATTGAATTAAATCAGACATAGAATTCGTGGAAAATGCTACGATAATGATTGCATCTGATTTTGTAAGCACGCTGTCTAGTACAGATACTAACAACTTGTTGATTGCAACATTGCCTGTTCAGATAGGAATATGTTGTTAAGAACCGATACAACAGTCGTTCAATCAATTCAGATGTGAATTCCAGTATCATGGATATTGCACACCAAATTTTCATATCATATATTATAAATTTGATGCCCAGTAAAGATACCAACAACTTGATCAAAATTACTCCACCTATCAAGATACGAATATGTCATTCAGAACTGAGAATGCAGTTGTTTAACCAATTTGAATCGGTATACTAGTATCAGTGGCTATTGCAAAGACAATTTTTGAATCATATATTATAAATATGCAGTTAAGTACTGATACTAACAAGTGGGCCAATGTTACTGGATCTATCCAGATAGGAATATCTCATTCAGAACTGATACAACAGTGGTTTATTGAATTTCAATGTGAATACTAGTATTGGTGGATAATGCAAAATAATTTTAGTATCGGATATTAAAAATATGCTGTCCAGTAAATATAGCAACAACTCGGTAAATGGTACTCCACCTATCCTGATATGAATAAGTGTTTCAGAGCCGATACTAAAGTCGTGTATTTAATTTGACTGTGAATACTTGTATCAGTGGATAATGCAAAGAGAATGTTGGTATTGTCTTTTATGCATATAGTGTCTTGTAAAGATACTAAGAACTGGGTAAATGTATCTCCACCGATCCATATATGAATATATCGTTCAGCTCTGATACTACGGTTGTTCATCCAATTTGGCTGTGAATTCTAGAATGCGAGGATAATGCCAACATAATTTTACTATCATCTTTTATAAATATGCTGTTCAATCAAGATGCTAACAACTTGGAAAATACTACATCACCTGTCCAGATACAAATATATCTTTCAGATCAGATACTACAGTTGGTCTTTTAATTTCAATGTGTAAACTAGTATCAGTCGATCATACAAAGATAATTCATTATCATATTTCATATATCTGATGCCCAATCAACATACTAACAACTTGGTAAATGCTATTCCACCTATTCAGATATGAATATGGTGTTTTGAACTGAGACTGAATTTGTTCATGTGATTACAATGTCAATACTAGTAGAAGTTGATAATGGCAAGAGATTTTTGTATCATATTTTATCAATCGACTGTCCAGTAAAGATACTACTAAGTTGATAAATGTTACTCCACTTATCTAGATATGAATGTCATGTTCAGAACTGATACTACAGTTGTGCATCTGATTTGCATATGAAAACCAGTATATGTGAATAATCCAAACAGAATTTTGGTAATATATGTTTTAAATATGCTGTCCAGTAATGATACGAACTACTTGGGAAACAATATTACACCTAACCAAAAAGAACTATGCAGTTCAGAACCGATACCACAATCATTGTCCCATTCTGAATATCAATTCTAGTATCTTGGGATCATGTAAGCATCGTTCAACTATCATCCAATCCATTGAACTATGTGTCGTTCGGGGTGATACCACAGTAATTTAAATCATCTCACAGTGAATATTAGTATCAGCGGATAATGCAAACATAATTCTAGTATCCTATGTTGAAATATGCTATCCAATCAAGATATTAACAACATGGTGTATGTTAGTCCACCTGACCAGATACGAATTTGTCGTTGAGAATTGATACTACAGTCATTCCTTCAATTCCAATGTCACTACTACTATCTTTCGGATGATGCAAAGACAAATTCAGTATCATATATAATATATATGCTGTCAAGTGGGATACTAACAACTAGGTAAATGTTACTTAGGGTTAGGGTTAGGGTTAGGGTTAGGGTTAGGGTTAGGGTTAGGGTTAGGGTTAGGGTTAGGGTTAGGGTTAGGGTTAGGGTTAGGGTTAGGGTTAGGGTTAGGGTTAGGGTTAGGGTTAG